>Ga0208162_1000280_pt1 | contig 29933 bp, 38 predicted proteins | sample CB_VirMetaG_4_FD_184539 | JGI IMG/M metagenome (GOLD analysis project Ga0208162, IMG submission 184539) | Freshwater to marine saline gradient viral communities from Chesapeake Bay - CB_1508_1M Viral MetaG (SPAdes) (version 4) | ecosystem: Environmental > Aquatic > Marine > Coastal | place: USA... | reverse complement strand
TATGACTCAGGCAGCACAACAAGTTATGCAGGCAAATCAGGCAATGGCTCAACAGGGTGGTACACCTGAACAACAAATGGTACAGATGGAAGCTCAAAGACTTGGTCTTGAAAAAGAAAAAGTTCAGGCACAGCTTGCAAAGGAAGCTACTGAGGGTGCATTAAAGAATAGAGACCTTGACCTTAAAGAACAAAAGATTGCCCTTGATGCTTATAAGATAGGAGCAGAAGGTTTACTTAAAGCAGAAGAAAGAGAAAAGGACAGAAATACTGAGCAGGCAATGAATGCAGTTAAAATGCTTGTTGACATGATAAAGCAGGGTGACAGTATTCAGAGTGCAGAAAGTATAAAGACTTCTGACGTTCTTATTAAAATGCTTGAAGATGCAAAGAAAGAAGGAGGTAAAGAGTAATGGTAGCAAGTAAAGGTTTAGTTCAATTAGCTAAAGCTTTAAAATTAATTGATGTAGTTCCTGTTAATCAAGCTAATTTAAAAAGATTTAATTTACCTTTTAAAGAAGGTGGAGAATATATTAGTAAAGAAAAAGGTGTTCTTACAGGAAAGAATGTAGGTATAGCTAAAGTTGAAATTGACCCTTTAATGGAAATTAGAGGTGGAAGACCAATGGCAACTATGAAAGTAGAAAAATTAGATGTTCCTGAAGTAGGTTCAAAAGAAGGTACAAATATTAAAGTTAATCTTGTAAAACCTACAAGCACAGGTAAAACTGCAGGTTGGAAATGGTTAGAAGTTCCTGAAAGTTTAAAAAATGTAAATACTTTAGTTTCTGTTGTTAAAGGTAATAAACATTTTTTTACTTTAAAAACAGATTTTACAAAAGGAGCAAATTTAAAAACATATCCTAAAAGTAAGGATGAACCTAGACTAAGACCTACAGTAAAAGGAAATCTTGATTTTGGTAAAGTTATAGGTAAAATAAATTATAGAGGAAAAGAACATCCTGTTTATGATACCATAAAAACATTTAAATCAGGTGGTATTATAAGGAATCCATATGACTCTATCAGATGAAATAAATAAAGCATTAAATAAAGAAATAGAAACACTAAAAAATTCCCTTGCATATGGTTCAGCTTCAGATTATCATACGTACATGAACTGCGTAGGTCGCATTGCAGGTATTGAATGGGCAAAAGCAGAAATTAAAAACATAACTAAAATAATGCTAGATGAAGAGGATGACTAATGCAACAACCAAGTATGGGAGCAGCAACAAAGAATGATATGTGGATAACAGAGGAACATGTAGAAGACCCTGCAGTGTTACCTACTATTCCAGGATTTCATATTCTTGTAAGACCTATATCTGTTAAGGCACAGACAAAGGGTGGCTTATACTTACCTGATTCTGTAAGAAATGATATTTCCTATTTAACAACAGTAGGAAAAGTTCTTGCAGTAGGAGACTCTGCTTACTTAGATGAAGCAAAGTTTCCAAAAGGACCTTGGTGTAAAACAGGAGACTATGTATGTTATGGTAAACATTCAGGTCAAAAGTTTTTTTACAAGGGTACTAAACTACTACTGTTATATGATGACCAAATTTCTATGGTTGTAGAAGACCCTAAAGATTTAGACCCAACATATAACCTATCAAATTAATTTACTAAGCTTGCTTGCAAACTTTTATAAATTAATATATAATCAAAAATATGCGTAAACTTAGTTTCGCAAACTATGGAGAAATGAATGACACCAGATAATGAGTGGTCTACGATTGATACTTCACAATCGCAAAACAAAGAAGAAGACAAAGTAGAGTTTGAAATAGAAGGACAAGAAGAACAAGAAGTTGTGGAAACAAAACCACAATATCAACCTGAAGCTCAAACAAAATACGAAACAGAAGAAGATATACCTGAGAAAAAACCTGAAGCAAATTCTTCAGGAGCAGAAAAAAGAATAAGACAATTAGTTCGTCAGAAGAAAGAACGAGAGGAACAAATTGAACAACTTATTGCAAGACAGGCAGAGCTTGAAGAAAGATTAAAAGCTCAACAAAAAGATGCAGAAACTTCTTTTACCAAGAGTTTTGAAACGACTGAGCAACAAATAAAAAGTCGTATTGAAATGGCAAAGGATGTTTACAAACAGGCTTTAGAGTCAGGTGATTCAAGTTTAATTGTGAATGCACAAGAAAATTTGACTAATGCTCAGAATGATGCTAATGTACTAAGAATTGCAAAGCAACAGTATGAAATACAAAGACCTAATGTTCCTGAAGCAAGAGAAGCAGTTAAGCCTGTTGCACAACCTAAATCAAATGTTAAGTATGATAAACTTGCATTAGATTGGGCAGGAAAGAATCCTTGGTTTGGTCAAGACCAAGTAATGACTACGTTGGCATTAGAGTTAGACCAAACATTAAAAGGAGAGGGTTATGACCCTTCTGAAGAAGATTTCTATTCTGAAATAGATAACAGACTTCGTCAACGATATCCTGAAAGGTTTGGAGTTGGCAATCGTCAGCAGGAAACGACATCTCCTGCTCAAGTAGTCGGAGGAGCATCACGCACTCCTTCATCCTCGTCTAAAGGCAAGAAGGTTAGATTATCAAAAGAAGATATGAGACTTGCAGAAAAGTGGGGAATACCTCTTGAACAATATGCTGCAGAAAAGCTGAAGGTTGAAAAATCTGAGGGCGATTATACTACAGTTTACAACAAATAGTGTGGGGAAATTAAAATGACACGAACAAGTACAATGGCAAAATCACGTAATATTGAAAGTCGTGAACTCAATAATAGAGAACAGGATATGGAATTTAGAGAGCCTAATATGCTTGAAATTCCAAATAGTGTTACTAATCGTTTTAGAAATGAGGGCATGGCTCTTCGTTGGATACGTATAAATCTTCGTGGAAAAGACGATTATACAAATGTTGGCAAACGAATACAAGAAGGTTGGCAATTTGTAGATATTAATGAAGTTCCTGAAATTCAACACACATCTTTCGTGAGAGATGAAGGTCGATATACTGGTGCAGTCTGTCGTGGAGACTTAGCATTAGCAAAGATGCCATTGCAAAAAGCAGAAAATCGACAAAAATATTACGAGAACCAAAGCTCAGAAATGGTTGATGCAGTTAATCAGCAGTTAATGAGTGGGAATAATTCTCGTATGCCTATTAGAAATAATAGTAAAAGTCAGGTTACTAAGGGTAAGACACCTAGATTTCAAGATTAGTCTAGTGTGTAGTAGTCTTAGTGATTGTTAATTTTAATTTAAGGGAGAAAAAACTATGACTACAAGTGCAGCATTGTTTGGCTTCTCACCATCTCGTAAACGTGGTAACAATCCAAATGCGATTGGAACTAATGAATACCCTATAGCTTCAGGTTATGGTGCAAATATTTTTACTGGTGACCTAGTAAGAATAAATGCAGGTAACTTAGAAGTTATTACAACTACTACTGAAGTAGTTCAGGGTGTCTTCATGGGTTGCAGATATGTTGAGAACGGCGAACAAAAATTTAAAGCCTACTTTCCTTCAGGTACTTCTACTACAGATGCCTATGGAATAGTTGCTGATGACCCAAACCAAGTTTTTGAAGTACAGGCAGATGCGTCTGTTACTGCAGGAGACTTGTATGGTTCTCAAAACTTTGGAGTTGTTCTAGGAGCAGGCTCTACATTTACAGGTAAATCTGGACATGGTATAGATGCTTCAACAAGAACCACAGGAATCGCAATGGTGCGTACACTGGATTATGTAAATGAGCCAGGTAACCAAGTAGATGTATCAGCAGAAAGAGCATTTCTAAAACTAAATACTAGAATTGTTCAGCATACTGATAACTTCTTGACACCTATCGTTTCTGCTCCTGCAACTATTACAGCATATTTATTAGGTTAAGGGGAGGATAAACTATGGCGATAAATAGAGCAAGTATATCAAAAGAACTTCTTCCCGGACTTAATGCTGTTTTTGGCATGGAGTATGGAGAAGTTTCTGATGAGCATAAGCCACTATTTGAAGTTGAAAACTCAGATAGGGCATTTGAAGAAGAAGTATTATTCACAGGATTTGGTACTGCACCTATTAAAGCAGAAGGTGCTGCAGTTTCCTTTGATGATGCTCAAGAGTCTTTCACTTCAAGGTATACACATGAGACAGTTGCACTGGCTTTTGCGATTACTGAAGAAGCAATGGAAGACAACCTTTATGACACTTTTGCAAAATTAAGAGCAAAGGGATTAGCTAGAGCAATGGCTAACACTAAGCAAGTTAAAGCTGCAGATGTGTTTAATAATGGTTTCAATGCATCTTATGTAGGTGGTGATGGACAGCCTTTCTTTTCGGCTTCACATCCAACCATAGGAGATGGTAATCAGTCTAACACTTTAGGAGCAACTGACTTATCAGAAGCTTCACTAGAGTCAGCATTGATTAGCATATCTAAAGCAAAAGATGACAGAGGTATTTTGATTGGTCTTCAGACTCAGTCACTACATATACCTTCTGACTTGGCATTTACTGCAGACCAAATTCTAAATAGTACAATGTCAACAACTATTGGGGTTAATCCAACAACTGCTGCAAATGGTGCAACAAATGTTAACGACATTAACTCAATCAGAAACCAAGGTATGGTTCCAGGTGGATTCTTTGTAAACAGAAGATTCACTGATACTAATGCATGGTTCTTAAAAACTGATTGTCCTAATGGAGCAAAAATGTTTGTACGTTCACCATTACAGACAAAGATGGAGCCAGACTTCGACACAGGTAACGTAAGATTTAAAGCTAGAGAAAGATATAGCTTTGGTTTTTCTGACTGGAGAAGTTTTTATGGAGCTTCAGGTTCATCCTAATAGATGACTGTATCTTAATAACTTAGAAAAAAAGGGAGGGATAGCCTTTGCATCCTTCCCTATTTTTTTGTATAATAAATATATTAAGGAGAATTACATGTCAACGAATATTAGAACAGGATTTGTAACAGGCAGTGGAGCAGTATTAGATACTCTTTCAAGTGTAACTGTTGCAGATACAAGAGTAAGAGGTGTGTTTTTTAGTGGTGTAGGTACATTCCTTATTACAGGAAGCCAAACAGATGAAAATAACAGTACTTCAGGAAGTAATATAAAATTTGTAGGAACTACAAATGTAGATGCAGGAGACATTATGATACCTGATAGTGGTGTAAGAATGATAGGTCCTGTTAAAGTTTCTGCTCCAACTTCAACTGCAACTATAACAGTTTTCTATGGCTAATTATACATACCTAGTAAATGACATAATAGAGACTACAGAGAATGATAACTCTGACTTTACTAGTGCTATACCTAAATTTGTTAATAGAGCAGAGTTAAGATTAACAAAAGACTTAGATGATTATGGTTTAGTTACTTATACTTCTGTTGCAGTTTCAAGTGGTAAGAATATTATTAACCTTCCTTCAGGAACAAGAATATTAAAAAACTTTAACATTAATAATTCAGGTACTAAAATAAACTTACTACAAAGAACAGATGAATTTATAAATGACTATTGGTCTGTAAGTGCAAGCACAGGAACACCTCAGTATTATGCAAGAAGAAATAATACAACTGTCCTTATTGCACCTACTGCAGTATCAACTGTTGATGGAGTAATAGTACATATATCAAGACCTACAACATTAAGCTCTGCATCAGATACAAATTACTTTTCAGACTTTTGTTATAATGCTTTGTACAATGCGTCTATGGTAGAAGCTTTACTGTTTATGAAAAATTATGAAGCAATTACTATATACGAAACAAGATATAAAGAAGAAGTTCAGGCTCTTCGTAACCAAGCAAGAAGAACTAGAAGAGACGATATGGAAACACCTGCAAGTCCTGCAGGAGGTGATAATACAATACTAGGAGGATTATAACATGAAAAATCCGTTAAAGATGAAAAGTAATATTGCAAAAAAAATTATAGATTATGGTGCAAGTTTACTTAGAAAACCTAAAAAGACTGCACCTTTAACAAAAAAACAAGATGTTTATAGACAAGGTATGGTTAAAACTGGAATAGGTATAGGTGTTCCAGCTTTTGCAGCAGGCATATATGTAGCTTCAGATGGTGAAAAACCTGCTCCTAAAAAATCAGAAGCTAAACCTGTAACAAAGAAAAAATCAAAAACTGTTAAGTTAACTCCTGACCAAATGCCTAAAGCTAAACCTAAAAAGAAAATGTATATGAAAGAAAAATATACAGGTAAAGATTCTAACGTAGAATTTAAATCATTATCAAGTGGTGGTAAAGTAGGTAAAATGAAATCAGGACCTGCAACACCTAATAGATTATACTAGGAGAATATTATGAAGTCTGTAATATTAAAAAAAATAGCACAACAAAAAGCTAAACAAACTGCTAAAAATATTACCAAGCAACAAGGTAAAAAAATTTTAGAAACAAAAAAGAAATTAAATGATGAATTAAAAGATGCAGGAAATATAGGCAGAGAAAAATATAATATCTTAAATAGAAAATTGTCTGAAACTAATAATATTAGTGAAGCAAACAAAATTATAAAAGATATGAAAGATTTTATTGCAGATGTAAAAAGTAAAACTAATCCAAAAGGAGCAGGAAGAAAACAAAAATATGCTACATATCAAGAAGCAAGACAGGCAGCTATAGATGCAGGAAAAAAATATTTTCGTTTTGGTAATAAAACAAGAATACCTGTTGAAAGAAAAAGAGCAGTAAGACAAGATTTATCTGAATTAAAAAAAGATATGACTACAGAAGAAAAGAAAAAGTTTACAGGTAAAAGAGCTAATGAATTAGCAAAATTAAAAAAGCAACAATTAAATGATATAATGTCAGATAAGTATGGTGGAAAAGGTGCATATGGTGGAGTAAGAGTACAAAAACTTACACCTGAAGGTGAAAAACTTTTAAATGAAGGTAAAATAAATCAAATTGTAAATGCACAAAAATTTATTAAACTTACAAAAATAGTAGATGGAAAAAGAAAACAAATTATTATACCTACTAATAAATATGTTGTAGAAGGTATAGATGCTCCTCTTATTCCTAAAGGTGCTAAACCTATAGGTAAAGAAGAAAAAAGAAAAATGAATCAATATTTTCAAAATGAAATGGATGATAATCAAAGATTAGATTATATTATGGATAGATATGAACCTCAATATACATCTTCTCAGTTAGCAGATATACTTGGTATTACTGCAAGAGATTTAACTGCAACATTAAAAAAATCTGGAAAGTATAAACAAATAATAGGTGATGAAGGTTCAATACCTAAAGAAGGTTTTCAAACAAGAATGATTACTAAAGATATGAAAACTGGTGGAATTGTTAAAGCTAAAAAGGGAACAGGTAAAAGAACTATAGGTAAAATAAAAGACTATGTTAAAAAGAATCCTTTAAAATCAGCTATGGGAGGATTAGGAGCATATGAAGTTTATGACGTAGGTAAGTATGCTCTAGATACTTTAGGACCTATTGTAGGTCTTAAATCAGGAACTAAAGGTAAAACCATAAGAGGGTGTGGTAAAGCACTACGTGGTTATGGTAAAGCAATGTCAAAAAAGGGAATGAAATAATGGCAGACGTAATTAAAAAGAACACAAAAACTTTAAGTTTAAAAAATCCTTCTAGTACTAGTCTTACTAAAATTATTAAAGATAATTTAGATATTGATATTAATAATTTAAAAGGTTCAGACATACCTAAAATATTTAAAAAGGGTTTAAAGTTTAAGGGTGTAATAGGTAAAAAAATAATAGATGGTGTTGCAAATTATTTTAAAAAGAATCCTAATACTATAAAAAGATATGAAAAATCTTTACCTGACACTTTAAAGAAAAGGATAGATAAACTACCTGTTACTACTACTCCTAAAAAAATTAAAAAAATTGACATTACTAACATAATGAAAAATCCTAGAACAGGTAGAGGTCAAAATTTACCAACTAGAATTACAGATAAAAATAAAAACACAGGAACTAATATTACCAAAAGAGTTCTTGAGGGTGAAGTCTTACAAGGAATTAAAAAACCTAAAAATGATTCTAAAGTAAATCAACAAACAATAGAAGGACAGTTTAAAAGATTAACTCCTCAAGCAATTAGAAATCAAATGAAAAATACTAGAACAGGTAGGGGTCAGGATAAATTAAATATTTCAGGTTTAAAACGTAAAACATTTTTGGCAGTTGATAAAGATTTTCCTAAAATGACACCACAACAAGCTCCTAGTAAAGAGCTAGAAAAAAAAGATAAACCTCCAAAAGATTTTAGTCCTAAGATAAAAAAGACTCCTACACCTAGTGTAAAAAGAGAAGAGTTACCTAAAACTAAATCTAATGATTATACAGGTAGGTTTATAGATAAAGAAGGTAATGTTGCCTATGATAGCTTTTCAGATTTTATTGCACACATGACAGGTAAACCTAAGAAGAGAGCAATGCCTGAAAAAACTTATAGACCTATAGGTGAAGGTAACAAACTAAAAAGAAAAGAAGCAGATACTAAAGGTGCAGGTAAAGGTGTAAAGTATAAAGCATTTAAAGCAGGCACTAAGGATAAAACTATATCTCAAAAACAATTAGATAAAGATGCTAAATATAAAGCTTCTAAAGCATATCAACTTAAAAATATGGAAAAAGTTGGTTTAATGGATATAATTAAAAATCCTATAAAAGCTATAAAGAAAGATTTAAGTGATGTAACGACAGCTAGAAGAAGAGCAAAGCAAGTTGCGGCAGGTGACCCTATTGCAGAAAGGAAATATGGTACAGGAAAAAGAACTGGGGATAAAATGAGCTATATGTATCCAGAAGGAGTTTTAAAATTTAAACCTGATGGTTCAGTAGAAAACCCTGTTAAATCATATAAAAGAAATCTTAAAAGTAAAAATAGAAGTGGTTTTGAAGTTACTAATAAATCAGGTGGTGGTTTAATTGCAAGTTTATATGACAAGGCTGAAAAAGCTGAAACATATAAAGGCAATACATCTTCTGCAAGACAGGTAAAGGGTTATGGTAAAGCAAGGAAAAGACCCTAAACTAGGCACAGGTAAAAAACTTAAAGGTTCAGGCAGAAGGCTATACACAGATGAAAATTCCAAGGATACTGTTCGCATTAAGTATGCAACCATATCAGATGCTAAGGAAACTATATCTAAAGTTAAAAAAATTAATAAGCCTTATGCAAGAAAAATACAAATACTTACAGTCCTTGAACAACGAGCCAAAGTATCTGGGAAAAAGGAACAAGCAAAACTTGCCAAGCAAGGAAAAGAACAAATAAGGAAGAAGTATGGAAAAGCCTGATAGATGTGAAACTTGTAAATGTTATGAGTGTGACTGTGAAGAATGTAACTGTGAGTGTCATACCCAAGAAAAGAATGAGGAGGTACAAGGAGTACCTGTATAAATAAATGATAGAGTTTGTGTTGGTGTTTATGATGGGGATAAGAGTAGTAGACCAAACACAAACCTTTCAAGATATAGATAGATGTTTGTATTTTGCAGAAAGATTACATAAACAACCTTCAATACCACAAAAGGAAGGAGCTAATTTACAGATAACAGCCTATTGCAAACCCATAAGGAAAAAATAAATGCCGCTTAAAAAAGGTAAATCTAAAAAAATAATATCTGCTAATATTAGAACAGAAATAAAAAGTGGCAAACCAAGAAAACAAGCTATTGCTATTGCACTATCTAAAGCAGGTAAAAGTAAAAGGAAAAAATAGTGTTAGCAGAACTAGCCGCAGCAAATGCCGCATTTGGTATCATAAAAGAATTTATTTCTAATGGTAAGGAACTTTCAAGTTGTGTTCAACAGATAAGTGATTTTGTATTTGCAAAAGAAGAAATAGAAAAAAGTTTAAAGAAAAAGAAATCTAAAGGTATAGGAGGTACAGACCTAGAAGAGTTCATGGCTCTTGAGCAGATAAAAGAAAAAGAAGAAGAACTCAAGAAGATTATGATATATCTAGGCAGACCAGGACTATGGCAAGATTGGCAAGCATTCCAAGCAGAAGCTCGTAAGTCTAGACGATATGCAGAAAAGATGGCAGAGAAACGTAAAGAAGAGTTGATGGAATATGTTGGTTATGGAATTGCATTTATAGGTGTAATATTTTTTGCAGGATTGATGGCATGGTTTGTAGGTAAATGGATAGGAAGATTTTAGAGACACCTTGTATAGGGGTATGTAAATTAAAAGATAATATATGTATAGGATGTAAAAGAACAATAGAAGAAATAAAGGAAGCTTATAAAGGAAAGTAATATGTCTACTGCAGTTAAGAGAGACCCTAAGAAATGGGAAGCAGCTAAGGCAAAAGCAAAAGCAAAGATGGGTGGAAAACATTCTGCAAGAGCTATGCAACTCGCTGTTAAATATTATAAAGATTCAGGAGGTACATATTCAGGCAAAAAGAAATCTACTAATAAGTTGTCTAAGTGGACTAAACAAAAATGGACCACTAAAAGTGGTAAGCCTTCTTCTAAAACAGGTGAAAGGTATTTACCTGAAAAAGCAATTAAGTCTTTGTCAGCGAAAGAATATGCAGCAACAACAAAAGCTAAAAGAGAAGGAACTAAAAAAGGTAAGCAGTTTGTAAAGCAACCTAAAAAAATTGCAAAGAAGGTTAAAAAATATAGGGTGGCATAAATGAATAAGTTTCCAGGAGTTAAAAGATTACCATCAGGAGGGATAGAGTATCGTGGGAAAAAATTTGCAGGATTTAATAAACCTAAAAGGTCTGATAGAGCAGGTAAAAAAGGCATGGTCTTGGCTAAAGAGGGTGACAGAATTAAGCTTATACACTATGGTGATTCTTCAATGGGTCACAACTATTCTAAAGAAGCTAGAAAAAGTTTTAAGGCTCGCCACGCAAAAAATATACAAAAGGGTAAGATGTCAGCAGCTTATTGGGCAGATAAAAAATTATGGGCAGGAGAGGGCAAAAGCAAAAAAGCACCACCTAAGAATCAAAAGCATACAAAAGGAATCAGAAGAGCATAAAAGAAAGTGGTATGATTGGCTAAGAGGTAAGTAATGGCTATTAGTAGAAGTAGCATCTCACAACAAATTAAAAAGCCTGCTACTAAAAAAATTAAAAAGAAAAAAATAAAAGGTAAAAAATAATGGCAGTATATAGTTCAATTACAAGATTTGGTAAGCACGAACCCTTTTATTTACAGGTTGCTAGAGAACAAATATTTAATCATAAAAGTATTTTTAAATTTGGTAATAATACAAGTGTTGCAGATACTTTAGAAACAGTATGGGCAGAAGGTGGTCTTTATAGTTATCTAACTTCTGCTTCTGTACTAAAAGTCTCTAGTTCTTCAACTGCAGATACCTCAGCAGGAACAGGAGCAAGAACTGTACAACTTTTTGGCTTAGATACAAACTATGATGAAATAAATGAAACAGTTACTTTAAATGGTCAGACTGCAGTAAATACAACTAAAGAGTATTTAAGAATAAATAGAATGATTGTTAGGTCTGCAGGAACTGGTGGTGCAAATGCAGGTGTTATATACGCAGGCACAGGCACAGTTACAACAGGTGTTCCTGCTAATGTTTATGCTTCTGTAAATGGAGTAACAGGAGCAAATCAAAGTTTGATGGCTCTTTGGACAGTTCCTGCAGGATATACTGCTTACATTCTTCAATATGATATATCTAATGGAACTACTTCTAATACACCTGCAGTTTGTAAAATGGTACTAGCAATAAGACCTTATGGAGAAGTTTTTCAATCTAAAGATGTTAAATCTTTAACAACAGGTATGCACGTTGAAGAAACATTTTCAATTCCTTTAAAGGTTGAGGAAAAATCAGATATTGAGGTAAGAGCAATATCTTCTTCAAATAGTGTTAGCTTTGATATTTCAGCAGCTTTTGAAATTATATATATTAAAAATGAGACATTAACATGAGTACATCAGGCACATATGACTTTTCTATGGACATAGATGAAGTCATTCAAGAAGCAATGGAAATGATAGGTGGTGAGCCTACACTAGGACATGAACCTAAATCTGCAAGAAGGTCAATTAATTTATTGTTGTCTGATTGGCAAAATAGAGATATAATGTTATGGACTGCAGAAACTTCTGTGTTTACAGTTTCTGTAAGTACAACTACATATTCACTTGCATCTTCAAGTATTGATATATTAGAAGCAGTTGTTAGTAGAGATAATAATGATGTACAATTAGAACGCATATCTATGCAGGAATATTTAAAAATACCTAATAAGAAGCAAACAGGTAAACCAACTCAATATGCAGTAAGGCATGGAAGGGAGAATCCTGTAGTTTATCTTTGGCCGCTACCTGAAAATTCCACAGACCAAGTAAAGATAGAACTTATAAGATATATGCAGGATGTTACTAAGTCTGCAGTACAGACAGCAGATATTTCAAGAAGATTTTTACCATGTTTAAGTGCAGGTCTTGCATATTATATGTCAATGAAAAGACCTAATGTAGACATGAATAGAATTGCAATGATTAAAACAGAATATGAAGAAAGACTTGCAAGAGCATTAACAGAAGACAGAGAACGAGTAAGTCTTTTGATAAAACCAAAGATTAGTATATAATGGCAACAAATAGAAACGTATATGCTTTATGTGATAATTGTGGATTTAGGTATAAACTAAGAGACCTAAAAAAAACTAGTTATGGTACAATGGTATGCCCTACTGATTATGATGGAGCATATGATTTAAAAAACCATCCTCAAAATAAAAGTCCTAAAATAGGAGAAAAATTTTTTATTAAAGATGTAAGACCTGACCCTAGAACAGATATACAATCAAATTGGGAAACACTAGAAGGAAATTGGGAAGATATTAATAACGATTGGAATTTAATATGAGTACATTTACAGGACAAAAAATTGCAAATACTTATAAGCAATTACTCCAAGTTAATACAAGTAATTCAGACTTAGGAAGTACTTTAATAACTATACAAACAGGAGCAGGAAATAATACTCCATTACAACTTGCAACAGACAAAGTTAATATTAATGGGACATTTCAATTAGGTGGAGAAACTTTAACTGCTAATGTTTCTGCATTAAATAACATTGCAGACCTTTCAGGTATTACAGGAATTGTAGTGGGAGACTCAGGAAGTCTTTCAGGAAGAACTCTTGTTGGTGGAAGTCCTATAACAATTACTAATGCTAATGGTACTGCAGGCAATCCTACTATAAGTCTTGAAACTACAGGAATAACTTCTGCAACTTATGGACCTTTAGGTAAATTTAATGTTGATACATATGGTAGAGTTATTGAAGTAACTATTGCAACTACAGTTTCTGCAAATGCATTTGTAGGTGGTACATTAAGTGGTTCTTCACTTACAGTAGAAAATGATACTTCTATTGGAGGTGATGTAGTTATTGAAGGCACTACTAATATGAAGGCAGTCAGTGCAACTGATGTAACTTTAAATAATCTTACAGTAGGAACTAAGATAACTGCAGCAACAGTAACTGCAACTACAATAGAAACAAGTATATTAAGAGCAACTAGGGCAAGTATAACAGATTTAGCTGCAGATAGTTTAACTTTTAATAATGTTTCTGTAAGTACTTTAAATGCAAATATTATTAATATTACAAGTTCTACAAATTTATCCGATAATGCTACTCTTAATTTTGGTGATGATAATGATTTAGTTATTCAACATAATGGAATTCATTCTGTAATTAAAGAACAGGGAACTGGTGATTTATTTATTCAGAGTAATAAAATACAGTTAACTAACACTGGTTCATTTTCAATGCTTACTCTTGAAGATGGACAAGACGCAGAGTTTCCATATGGTGTACAAGTTAGTGGTACAGTAAGTGCAACAAGTTTTATAGGTCCTACTATTACATCTATTAATAATGTAATAGCTAATGTAAGTGGTTTAACACAAATTAATTTAGATGCAATTACTTCTATTAACACTGTGGTTGCAGGAGTTAGTGCTTTAACTAAGACTAATTTAGATAGTATAACTTCTATTAATAGTGTAGTTGCAAATGTAAGTTCAGACCTTGCAACAAGTATTGCAAATCATCTACCTCTTGCAGGTGGAACTATGACAGGTAACCTTGTTCTTAATGGGTCACCTAGTACTAATTTACAGGCTGCAACTAAACAATATGTAGATAATCTTACTGCCGCTGCAATTCATTTCCATGACGCAGTTCGTGTAGAAAGTCCTGATAGTGCAGGAAGTTTAAATGCTACATATGACAATGGAACATCAGGTGTAGGTGCAACACTTACAAATGCAGGAACTCAAGAAGCTCTTGTTATTGATGGTGTAACACTTAATACAAGTGACAGAGTTCTTATTTACAATCAAACAAATGCATATGAAAATGGTGTATATACTGTAACTGACACAGGTTCTGTATCCACTAACTGGGTTCTTACTCGTGCTACAGATGCAGATAGCTACGAGCCTAATGATAATACAGGTCTTGATGGTGGTTCATATTTTTATGTAGAAGAGGGTGATACAGGTGCAGGCGAAGCTTATGTATGTAGTAATGTGGGTACAATTACATTTGGTACTACAGGAATTACATTTACATTATTTAGTTCTGCTCTTGTTTATTCTGCAGGCACAGGAATTAATATAAGTGGTAGTCGTGTAATTTCAGTGTCAGGAGTGCCTTCATCAGCGGCAATAGCTGCAGTAAGTGCTTTAACACAAACTAATTTAGATTCTATAACTTCTATTAATAGTGTAATAACTTCTATAAATTCTGCAACTACTTCTATTAATAGTGTAATAACATCTGTTAATAGTTTAGCAGTTGCAGTAAGTGCATTAACACAAACTAATTTAGATGCTATTGTTTCTATTAATACTGTAGTAGATAATATAGGTGGTGGTACAACTATTAATAATAATGCAGATAATAGAATTATTACAGGTAGTAATACTGCTGATACTTTAGAAGCTGAATCTACTTTAACTTATGATGGAACTTATCTTGATTTTGCTGATAGTAAAAAAGCTAGATTTGGTGATACTAATGACTTAGAGGTTTTTCACGAACCAGGATTTAGTATTATTAGAGAAAATAATGCTCAGCCAATATTTATACAAACAGATAACACTATTTATGGTATAACATTATCAAAAAAGTTTGGCACTGAAACAATGGCACAGTTTAAGCCTGATGGTGCAGTAATTCTTTACTACGACAACGCATCCAAACTAGCCACCAAATCAGACGGTGTAGACATTACAGGTGAACTACAGTGTGACAGTCTTGATGTTGATGGCAATGCTGATATTAGTGGCACACTTACAATGGGTGGAAATATAGACCTTCAAGACAGTGATAAGATATTGGTAGGTACTGATGATGACTTAGAGATTTATCATTTTGGTGGTATTAGTCATATTGAAAATAATAGTCCTGCTTTAACTATTCAATCAAATATACTTGTCCTTACAGATGCTAATGGAAGTATAAGTTATTTTCAAGGTAATTCTGCTACTGGAGAAGCAAAAGTTTACTACAACAACACAGAAAAACTAACAACCACCTCAGATGGTGTGCTTATCACTGGTGAACTAGAAGCAACTACCTTAGATATCAATGGCAATGCTGATATTAGTGGCACACTTACAATGGGTGGCAATATAGACCTACAAGATAATGATAAGTTAATGCTAGGTACTGGTGATGACTTACAGATTTATCATAATGGTAGTGCTTCAATAATTTATGATGGTAATGCCACCAATCTTATTTTAGGTGCTGTTGGTTTTACGTTTTTTAATCAATCCTTTACTGAAGTAATGTTAAGTGCTGTACAAAATGGTGCAGTAACACTTTACTACGACAACTCAGCTAAACTAGCCACCACCTCAACAGGCATTGACGTAACAGGTTCAATTACAGCCACTTCTTTTAGTGGGGATGGTTCAGCATTAACAAATGTGAGTGGTCCAACAGCTTTAAATGCTGTTGGTACTTATGCCTTTATGTATGTTAATAGTGTTACAAATCCAGGGGGTACAAGGTCTCAAGGTGCGCATATATTAAGGTATGCTGCAAATAATGCAGCAACAACCTCAACAATTGTACCAAGTGGCACTTGGAGAGTTATGGGTTGGTTGCAGAGTGACCAAAGGGCAACTGTAATGGTTAGAATCGCATAAATAAGGAGATAAAGAGTGAGTATTAATATTACAGAAATAAGAAATGCTGTATCTACAAATGATGATAATACAGAGTTTGAATTAGAAATAAATCATCCTGAATATGGTTGGATTCCTTATGCTTTACATTCACATGACACAGATAATACTATAGATAATAGTCAACTATTAGCTTTAATAGGAGATAATTTTACACAACTGTCTCAGGAAATAAAAGATGAAAGAGAAGCATCATTACAACGACATGAAAGAGATGTAATTCTTGAAACAGTAGTTGACCCTTTAGTTTCAAATCCCTTACGTTGGGCTGAACTTACAACAGAGCAACAAAATGCTTGGGCGCAATACAGAATAGATTTATTAAATGTACCACAACAAAGTGGGTTTCCAAATAATATAACATTTCCAACAAAACCAAGCATAGAAGAATAAAATGGATGAGACAGTCAATGGTTAAGGCTAGTGATGTGAAAGCACAAATAGATACGCATGAAGCTGTCTGTGCTGAGAGTATGATTGGTACAGCAGGTACTATGATTGTTATGATGGCAGGTTTACTATTGAGGTGACATCATGCTTGAAATGCTAATGGTTGCCAACAGTGCTTTTGCAGTCACTACACTAGATGATTTCATAGCTTTATTTGAAGTACCTATAGATGCTGATGGTAATCCTACAGGAAAAGCAACTATATATAATTTTCCATAGGAGGTATAAATGGAAATAGACCCTATATTTTTTTGGAATATAATATTGACACTGGTTATTGTTCCTGCAGCTTGGATATTTAATAAACTTGTTCACGAAGTTAAACGTATACAAATATTACTTAATAAAACAAGAGAAGAGTATGCACGTAAAGAAGATGTTAAAGATGACATGCATGAACTTATGGATGCAATAAGAAGATTAGAAGATAAGTTAGACAAGATATTAATGGAGAATAGATAATGGCTTCAACTTATACAAGTAGAATAAGACTTGAAAAACAAGCAGATGGAGAAAATCCTAACTCTTGGGGTTTGATACTTAATCAAAATGTTATAGACTTAGTTGATGAAGCAGTTGCAGGATTTCAAATTGTTTCTGTTGATAATACTTCAGTTACATTGACAAATGAAAATGGTAATACTGACCAAGCAAGAAAAGCTGCACTTGATATACAAGGAACATTAACTGCAGATGTAACTATTACTTTTCCTGCACAAGAAAAAACATATTTTATACATAATGGAACAACAGGTGATTATAATTTATTATTAAAATATGCAGGAGGAACTGCAGTAACTGCCACAGGTCAAGGTCTAAGCATGATGCTTGCTACAAATGGCACAGAGTTTATACGTACTATAAAATCTGAAGACAATGATACAAAAATATATAGTCCTTTTCTTACACCTGATGTTATTAAAGCAGATACAAGTATAAATCCTTCAGTTGCTAAATCAATATATCAAAGAGTAAATACTTCTGCTTCTGATATAACTGTTTCAGTTAGTGTGGGTAACTTGACTTTAGGTCAGTATATAGTAGTTGATAAAGTTACAACTACAAATAAAATGGTAATTAGTTGGGCAGAAGGTTCTCAAGGTATTAGTTTGTCAAGTGCAACAGACCTTGCAATAGGAATATATAATGGAACAGGTTTTTCATTTTCAGAAACAGTTAAACAATAGGTGATAAATGTCTATACCTTTAATTTCAAATATAAGTTTTACTGAAGTAAATTCAGAAGGTACTTTAAATGATAAAGCTGGAACTTCTAAAAGTAAATTGCCTATACAGCTTTTTAAATTAACAGATAATATTTCAGGAAACTTAACTCTTAATAACGATATTGCACATAAAAAAATTAGACTTGATACAAATGGAAATAATGTAATTGTTTCAGCTTCACCTCTTACAACAAATTCTGACGTAACTTTAGAGCTTACAGGAACAGGAAATATTCAATCATCTCTTGTAACATTTACAAAAGAAGAAACAGATACAACATTTATAGGAACTTCAACAATAACAGAAGCTAATGACTCTACTATAAATGTTTCTGCAGGCGAAACAATTACACAACATAATATAGTTACAGCTACTACTGGTCAAAGTAGTCCACAAGGACTTACTTTTGTGGCAGTCGTAGGTGGTTCTCATAGAGCAGGTTTTAGAGGTATGAATGTAACTATTAATGGAGTTACTTATAATAGTTTTACCTCTGCATTTAGACAAGTACTGATAGATTCTAATCGTTCTGGTAATGCATGGAATGGTGCAATAGTTACGAGTAGTAATAAGACAGCAACATTTGGTTCAAGTGGTGTGGTTAGTTCTGGAGAGCCATCTCCTCAAATAGGTGATATAGATTGTAGAATAGGTTATAATAATTCTGTTGGTTGGTTTAGTATAGGAGTTAGGGTAGGTATTGATGACCAAGGTTTTGTAGATGCTCCAGTAGGTATTAATGGAAATAGTATACAAAATCTTCAAATAGGTCAAAGAGACCCTGATAGAATTTTTACATATACAAATAATTTATCTATACCTGTACAATTAACAGGTAATGACCCTTTTGATGATGTATCTGTTCCTGAAGATGGAGGAACTGAAGTAGTTACAGTAACTGATTCAACTGATGGTTCTTTTAATATTATAGGTACAATTTCAGGAAGTGATGATAGTGGTCAACCTTATGCTTTAGTAAGTGTAAATAATGGTACAGGTACTTTAGATACTACAAATTATACAGGAATTTTATCAACGAGAGCATTTTAAATATGGCTTCAACAGATTCAAAACTAACCAAACTAAATTTTCTTCCTGGATTTCATAAGGAATCTACACAGTATGCAGAAGAAGGTAAATGGTTTGAAGGTAATAGAGTAAGATTTAGGGAAGGTAGACCTGAAAATATTAGAGGTTATGCTAAACATAATGCTACAGTTATACAAGGTATTGCAAGAGATATACTTACTTGGTCTGATAATGATACAAGAAAACATATTATTGTTGGTACAAATAAAGAAGTTGTAGTAGAAAAAGATGGAGTATTATATGATGTAACTCCTATTGTAAGTGTGGTTTCTGCTTCAGATATTTTTTCTACAACTAATGGTTCAATAGAAGTTGTTGCAAGTATTACAAATCATAATAGAACTGCAGGAGACAGATTTATTATTGAAGGTGCAGATGCAGTAGGTGGTATTACTCTTGTTACAACTACCCCTTATACTGTTACAAGTGTAACTGATATTAATGTATTTACTTTTAATGCTAACACAACTGCAACAGGAACTGCAACAGGTGGAGGTATTGCAGTATCAGTTGCTTACTTACTTAAAAATGAATTGCCAGATAGTATACAGGGTTTAGGTTACGGAGCAGATGTTTATAATGCAGGTACATCTACTACAGGAGTAAGAGCTTGGAATGATGCAGCAACTGCTTCAGGTATTACATTTAAAGGTTCTCAATGGAGTTTTGATAATTGGTTAGGTGAAGATGTAGTAGGTTTAAGAAGGGGAGGAGGTATATACTACTATGATACAGATATAGGTCTTACACCTGAAAGAATGAAACCTGTTACAACTTCAACTAATGCACCTTATATACCTGCAGATTCTGCACCCACTCAATCAAACTTTATGTTGGTTTCACCTAATGATATGCACGCAATATGTTTTGCAACAAATGAATATGGTACAGGCAATTTTAATAGTATGTTAGTTAGATGGTCTGACCAAGAAGACTTTACAAATTGGGTTCCAGATTTGCAAACAACTTCAGGTGAAGTAATTCTTGCAGATGGTACAGAAATTATAGGTGCAGTAAGGACAAGAAGTGCCATACTTGTACACACAGATAATGCTTTATATAGTATGTCATATATAGGTGGTCGATTTGTATTTTCATTTAATCAGTTAGGTACTAATTGTGGATTAATTGGACCTCATGCAACAATAGATTATGATGGTATAACTTATTGGATGGGTGATAATAACTTTTATGCATATGATGGTAGGGTACAAAACTTACCATGCACAGTAAGAAGACATTTGTTTGAAGATTTTAATAATACAAATAAAGATAAAGTTTATGCAGGTATTAATTCTGAGTTTAAAGAAATAATATGGTTGTATCCAAAGTCAAACTCTACTGAACCTAATGCATATATAATATATAATATTGAAGAAAAAACATGGGTATTTGGAGATAGTTTTTATACAACATTTAAAGATAGAACAGTATATAGTAATACAATAACTACAGGAAGAGTTTCTGCAACTGCTGATACATTTTTATGGGATAATGAACCTGAAGATGTATACACAGGAGATGGTACTGCGTTAAGTTCTTTTCTTGAGTCTTCTTCTTTTGACGTAGGGGAGGGAGATGAGTTAATGTTTTTAAATAGAATTATACCTGACTATACACTTGATTCAGGTGAAGAAATAGAAATGTATATACAAGTAAAAGAATATCCTAGTGATAATTTTAAAATTAAAGGACCTTTTATAATTAATGCTAATACCCAAAAAGTAGATTTTAGAGCAAGAGGAAGACAGGCATCTGTAAGAGTTTCTGCTACTAATGAAGGTGGATGGAAATGGGGTTCTGTAAGATTGGCACTACAACCAGATGGTAAAAGATAATGGCTAGTTATCCACAATTTACTATATATAGACAGATACAAAATGTTAATGATATGTATGGAGAAATTGTTTCTTGGGGAAATAGATTAACTTCTGAATTAGAAATAAGAGATGAGGAAGTAAGAGTTCAACCAGCAATAAGAGTAGAGGTTGTAACAACTGTTACAGACATAGGTAGACCTCAAGCAGGTGATATAGCTTTTTCTTCAGGAGAAAGTAAGTTTAAAGGTTATACAGGTTTAACATGGGTGGATTTTCATTAATGGATATACAAAGTTATTTTAATTTAATTAGTAATAGTACATTTGTAGATAATATAAATAAAGGTATTACACAGACTGATGACTACTTTGGAACAAAAACAATTCAGGGTATGGCATTAAACACAGGAATGTTGTATAATAAGAGTAATAAATTAGCTAGTAATATTAGTAACTTTCAATCTAACATGACTCAGGGTCAATCTAATTATATGACACCAAATAAAGCAGGTAAGATAAATGGCATACTTAACCAATAGACAAGCACCTAATAGTGGACTAGCCAACCTTCTTGCAATGAAGGGAAGAATGGGTGATACTGAATTAGTTCACATGTCTAAACCTGAAATTGATATATTGGAAAGAATGGGTAAAATGACTATGAATCCTATGACAGGTTTGCCTGAAGCATTTAGTTTAGAAGAAGAACTTGCAGGACTTGAATCTCTTATTAATGTTCCTAATGCAAAGGATGCAATGAAGGACCTTATGGAATTTGGTAAGGAAAAGTTAAAGACTTTGACTATGAAAGAAATAGAAAAGGAAATGCCTAAACAGGACATGATGATGATGCCACCAATGTCACCACAACAGATGCCAATGCCACAGCCACAGCAAGGAGCAATAGCTAATTTACGTTCAGGTGGTTTAGCTTCTTTTGGTGAAGAAATTAAAAGAGCAATAGAAAATAAAAATGAAGCTATAGAACCTTTTTTAGACCAAATAGAAAATACTGCTAAAAGAAAATTTAATATTAATTTAGAAGACAATACAAATTCACAAAATAATTTTTTTGGATACATAGGTCAACAACTACCTAATTCTTTTACAGGAGGTTTAGGAAGCCTTGAATCAAAAAATATACTATATAAACCACAACAATCTGTAGGTGAAAAATATCAAGATTTAAAAAACAATATACCTATGCAAAAATGGAATATGAAGAATGCAATGGACTTATATAATGCAAAAAACTATAGAGCAGGAATGGATTTAATTAAGGATACACCTGTGTATGGTAAACCTGCTGACCCAATGGGATTTGAAGACATAGAATTTGATATACGAGGTATTGATAGTAGACTGAAAGATTTATATCCTAACATGTCAGCAGGCAGAAGACCTAAAGATTACTTTGAAGGTCAGGTATATGATGACAGAGGTGATGGTATGTCTGATGATGTAGATTTTAAAGTTGATGGAGACCCTGTAATTAAAGGAGCAAGGTTAAGTGCAGATGAGTATGTATTGCCTGCAGATTTAGTTGCAATGTTAGGTAATGGGTCTTCTGATGCAGGTGCAAAAAAATTAGACACCTTTACTAAAGAAATGAGAATGAAAGCTTTCGGTACAACCAAACAACAAAAACCATTAAATGCAACAAAAGAATTGAAGGGATTAATATAATGGGATTTTTTGATACAACCCCAGCAACAAACCAAGCTTATAATTTACCTACTGATTATAAATCAGGTGTAGCAGATGTATTAGGGGAAGCTAAAAAATTATATGAAGCAAAAAAAGGTCAAGGATATTTAACTTATGAAGGTCCTAGAATTGCAGACTTTACTGATGAAGAAAAGGCGGCAATGACAGGTATTGCAGGTTTAGTAGGTTCAGGTAAAGAATATTTTGACCCTGCAACTCAGTATGCTAAAGGATTAGGTCAGCAGTTTACTGCAGATACTGCACAACAATATATGAGTCCTTATCAGCAGGCAGTTGTAGATGTAGAAAAAAGAAAAGCAAGAGAAGACTTTGGACAAACAATGCAGGATATTGGGGCAAAGGCTGCAGGTGTAGGTGGTTATGGTGGTTCAAGACAGGCAGTTGTAGAAGGTCAAGCAATTAAAGGTTTAGGTGAAAGACTTGGAGATATACAAGCAATAGGTCAGAAACAGGCATTTGATGATGCAAGAAAAGCATTTGAAGCTCAAAAGGCAAGAGAGCAAGAAGCAGGTAGTGCGTTAGCATCTTTAGGTCAACAAGCACCACAACAGGCTTTAAAGGAGCTTACAGCTTTGTCAGGTGTAGGTGAAGCAGGCAGAGGTATGGAACAGTCTAAAATGGATTTAGCTTTTGACGAGTTCTTAAAAAGCCAAAAATTTCCTGAAGAAACATTAGCAACATATGCAAATTTTTTATATGGAATGCCTTATGAACCTTATAGAGTAACTGAAGGATATTCTAAACCTAGTACATTTCAAAATCTTATGGGTATTGTAAGTGCAGGTACAAAGCTTGCTCCTTATTTACCTTTTAAAGAAGGTGGTCATATTGCCTTTAGGTCTCAGGGTGGACTGTCAGGTATGTATAATCAAGGTGGTTCTGTAAATCAATTTGAACTTAATAATCCTAATAGAGTATCTATGCCTGAAGAAGAAGAAGTTGAAACAACAGAACCTAAATCAAATTCAATGTCTAATAAAGAAATGCTTGCTCAATATCTACAACAGTCATTAAGTGGAAGTGCAAATGTTATAGAAGAATATAAAAAAGCATTAGAAGCACAAAAGAAAATTGCAGATATTAAAAAGAAAAGATTAGAAGAAAGAGGGTTTATGGATGCACTTGGTGAATTTGCACAAGGTGTTGTTGCAGGTTATGACCCAACTAAACCTCAAACAATGGCAGGTTCATTAGCTGCAGGAGCAAGTGCAGTTAAAAGTAATGACCAGATACTACAAGAAAGAGCAGACATAGAAGAACAACTTGCTAAAGGTCAAATTAGTTTAGCAGAAGCAAAAGTTAAACTTGCAAACTTAGGTTTAACAACTGCTACTTCTTTATCTAAGTTAACTACAAATCCTTTTGAGTTTGAAGGACCTTCTGCTTCTGACATTAAAGTTTTAATTGAAGGAAACTTAGGTCCTGAAGGTAATCGTAAATATAAAAGTCAAATAGGAACTATAATTGATTTAGCTAACAAACTTGCAAGACAAGATGCTATAGAAATTCCTGGAATTACTGAAGGTGTTTTTAATAATCTTGTTAAAAAGTATGCTAGACAAATTGCATTAAAGCCTGCTGAATATCTAGGTGGGGATACTCCTCCACCAGCAACTAACAGTGGCAAAGATACTGCAGATAAAATTCTTAAAGATATAAAAGCTGGAACACTTAAAGGATTTTAGGAATTATATTTGAATGATAAACTTTAGAACAAATACATTTGTACGTTTAAGACAGGATATGGATTCTCTTGCCGGACAAAATTTGCTTACTCCTGATAAGGTCAAAGCAATGGTTGAGGCTAAAGGTATAGATTTTAAAGATTTTTTAGATGCTAATGATAAGTTTATGGCAAGTGGTGCGACTTATGAAGATTTAGAGGGGGATGTTTCAGGTTTAGTTGCACCTGCATACACTGCTTTTGTAGAAGGTTTGGGTAAGATAGGTAAAACAATTTTGCCTAAGCCTGTAACAAATGCAATAGAAAATACTGCAGAAGTTTTAGGGGAATATGTTCCTGATGCAGTTAAGTCTGCTTATCAAGGCATGACAGACCCATATGTAGAAGAAGGTTCGTTAAAAGAATTTATTTTAGATGCTAATAAAATAATGATAGGTGGAGGAGCTTTACTTAAAGTAGGTAAGAAAGCTTTTGCAGGTAGTGCATTAGCTCCTAGTGTAGGTAGATTTTATAATAAGCTAGGTAGAAAAGCAAAGTTTGCTACAAGAAATAGTATATATGGTATTCCTTTTGCAACTGCACAAACTATTGTAGAAGACCCTAGACAAAACAGCTATGATATGTTAAAGGCTGCAATATCTCAAGACCCTAAAGCAATAGAAGCAGTTATGAATATTGATACTGACCCTACTGCTTTGGATTATTTAGAAGCTCTTGGTAAGAATATTGGTGTAGACACGGTTCTTTCTTTAGGTATTGCCACAGGATTTAAAAGTATAGGCAGTATGTTAAAAGCAGGAAAGAATAGTAAGGTTGCTCAAAATATTACAAAACTAGGTCCAGGTAAAAAGATTGCAGATTTTTCTAAAAAATATTTGACTTCAAGATTTGGAACTGATGATGTAACTCTTGCAGCTTTAGTTAAAAGAGATGCAGCAGGTAAGGCATCACTATCAAGAGCAGATGGTTATGCAAAAGATTTTGAAAAGTTTGCTAAAGAAGAGTTTGGTGATAGAGCAGATGATGCATGGTACAGAGAAAATATTTTTAATAAGTATTTACAATTAAAAAGAAATCCTCTTACAAATGAGGTTGAGAATGCTCCTGCAGATATAATTGCAGTATTAGATAATGCAGGTGGCAAAACTAGACAGGCACTAGATGATATGAGAGTTTCTATACAGGACTTGCAAAATAATTTAAGTGGTAAGTTAAGAGGTACAATGGGTGCATTAATAAATAAGAGTGCTAAAGATGGTACATATTTATTAAGGTCATATGATTTTTATGATGACCCTGCATTTAAAGATAAAGTAATTAAAAGAATTAAAGATAGAAAAAGTGGTGTTGTAACTGATGATGTTATCTTGGATAATGCATATCAATATTTACAAAAACAATTTCCTACTGCATCTCATAATGAAATATTTGAAAAACTTTTAAAACTTGCACAGGATGCTCCTAATAAAATAGAAGATAAAAGCTTTACAGATTTTGTAAGAAATATTGCAGATAGAAATGCAATTAAAATTACAGGTAAGCCTTTAACAAAAAGAATATTAAAAGCACCTGAGTTAAGAGATTTATTAGGAGAGGTTAAAGACCCTGCAAAAAATTATGTAAAGACATATGAAAAACTTGCATTGTTTAAGTCAGAAAATGATTTCTTGGAAGAAGTTGCACTTAAAATGAGTAGTAACTTTAATAAAAGAATTGGTGATATTCTTAAAGCAAATAAAGAAGCAATGGATAATGGCTTGACTAGCTTTCAATTTGAAGGCAGAGCTATACCTACAAGTGCAATACAAGGTAAAAGCTCTCAGGAAATGGCAAAGGAGGAAGCTAAAAAAGGTCTAGTTAATATGGGAGAGATAGGTAAGGACAGAATAAATGCAATATTTGGTGGTAAAGTATTGCAACAAAAACAAATGAAGAATCCTCTTGAACATATATATGCAAGTGATACATATGCGAAAGCAATTAAAGATGGAATAGAAGTAAACTTTGGTAATAATAAATTAGTAAAGGCATGGTTAGCATCTAAGGCACTTTCTCAAACTGCAAAGACTGTTTATAGTCCACAGACTCATGGTAGAAATATTATGGGTAACGCATTTATAATGTTGGCAAATGGTATACTACCTACTAAAGCTTCACTTGCAGAAGCAATGAAAGTTACTGCAACTAAAGTAATAGGTAAAAGAAATAATAAAGAACTTGGTGAATATATGGCAAGAATGCAGGAGTTAGGTGTAACTGATTCAAGTATTCCTGCACAAGTTATAAGAAGAAATCTAAATAATATATTAAAAGACCCTGATTCTTATTTAGAAAAAACTGGTATAGGTAGAGCTGCTAAAAAAATGCAAGACTTATATCAGGCAGAGGATGATTTTTTTAAAGTAATGCACTTTGAAAGAACAAAAGATAGTTTGAAAAAAAGTTATCCTCAAATGTCAGAAGGAGCTATTGAACAAATGGCTGCTCAAAGAACTAGAGATTTAATGCCTAACTATAATTTAGTTCCTAAAGCATTCAAAGCATTAAGAGCTGCACCTGTTGGAGACTTCTTATCTTTCCCTGCAGAGATGACAAGAATAAGTAAGAACTTAGTTAAGTATACTATGGAAGACCTTGGTAATGCAATGAAGGTTATAAGAGATGCAGATGGTAAGATTATATCTACTACAGTAGAGAATCCTGAGTTACTTAAATCTGCAACTAAAAGGCTTGCAGGTATGACAACTGTAGGTTTAGCAGGTGACTATGGTGTTAATTTAAGTAAAGAAATATTTAATATTAGTGATGAAGAAGATAACTCATTAAGAATGACTGCACCTAGATGGGAAACAAATCAACAAAGAATTTATTTAAGTAAAATAAATAAAGATAAAAATGGACACTTAGGTGTAGACTATATTAACTTTGGACCTATAGACCCTTTTTCATTTATTAGAAGTGCGGCAGTGGGAACACATGACTTACTTTTAAATAACAAAGAGTTTACTGATTACGAACAACAAAAACTTGTATATGGTATAATAGATAATACACTAAGTCCTTTTCTTTCGCCTTCAATGGTTACTAAAGCAGGTTTAGATTTGCTTCAAGGTAAAGTACCTGATGACCCTGACATAGGTGACTTTGCTAAAAATGTTGGGTTAGGTCTTTTTAAACCTTTTGTTCCAGGGGTTGGACCTGTATTTGAAAAAACTTTTTTAACACCTAGTGGAGTTACTTCTTCTTATAGTACTATTTCTCCAGGAGAAACAGATGCACTAGCATGGGCAGGTCTTGTAAGAAAAAGACAGGACTTAACTGCAGGTGCAAGGTTTAATTTTAAACCTGCGTTTAGCAGAATAAAAGGTTCATCTAAATTTACAACTAATATGTTGAGAGACCCTAATATGATTGATAAACCTAAAGAAATATATGAAGGTTTTGTTGATAGTCAAAAAGAAAGATTAGATGGATATAAAGAAGTAAGAGATTTAATAAGACTGTATAATGAGTTAGGTCTTGATGTCTCTGATATTCAAGAAATGTTATCTGTAAATGAATTGTTACCTTCAAAAACTCAAGACATAAATATACTTGAAAATGCTAATGATAATTATTTTGTTCCTTACTTTCCTGATTTAACAAGAGATGTGATAGGTGAAAGATTTAAAAGAGCATTACCTGAAAATAAAATGATTGAACTATATAATAAACTAGAAGGAAGTAAAATAGAATGAGTAAAGATTTAACAAAACTATCTAGAAAAGAACTAGAAAGTAAATTAGCTAAGAAGTATGGTGTAGATAAATATCTTAATCAAAGAAGCCAACTAATTGACTTGTTAAGTAATAAGGGTGAGACTGATATACAGTCAGGATTTACAGGTCCTGAAACTGAAGCCTTGTCAATCATGCTTGAAAATATAATGACATCTAATAAAGCAGGTGGAGGTGTTGTTGCACTACTAGGTGGTGGTCCTGTTATAGGTAATCCTAACAATACAAGGAATGGTATATTAGGTTTATGGACAGGTTCAGCAGAAAGTGCTAATGCAGGAGCAGCGGCTTCTGAAGAAGCAGGTGGAGGTGATGACCCTACAGGAAATACTAGTGGTAAAGACTCTGGTGACGACCCTACAGGAAATACTGATGGTAGAGGTGGGGGAGTGGGTAATCAATTTGGAGGTTTTGACCCACAAGATGATGAAGATTCTGCAAGAGGTGGAGACTATTCAATAAATGAAGATAATATATTTACAGGATATGGTAAATCAAAAGATAAGAGTATTGAAGATTTAGTAAAAAGTAATCCTCAATTAAAAGGATTTTTAGGAAAAGAGATAGATAATTTAATAGATAAAGGTAAGGTTCAAGATTTTGAATTTAATAAAAAGGGAGAACTAACAGGAGTAGTTTCTAGAAGTAATTTACCAGGAACATTAGGAGCAGTTGCAGGTTTGCTTGGACTGCCTACAAACACAACAACATATACAGGATATGGAAAAGGTGCAGATTTAGGACCTGATTTGAGTAGTGAATCTAGTGAAGTTAAAAAAATTATAAGAGATGAAGAAAAAAAAGAGGAAGAAGATTCTCCATTAACTCAAGCAGAGATTGATTATTATACTAGAGGTATGGGTCTTGGAACTAAATCTTTAAAAAGTTTAAAAGATATTAATGATTATATGGCATCCTTAATAGGCACAACCAAGAGTCCTACAGGTGCAAAGCTTTCTAAAGATAAAAGATTTTTGATACTACCTAATGGAAAGATTATTAATCTAAGGACAGGTAAGGTTCAGAAAAATATGTCAGGTCTAGAATTATTTAGTGGAGGTTTAATCTAATGACAAAAATAATTGAAACAAATTTTGGAACATTAATTAATCCAAGTAGGATTGCAAAGGGAAGTGCATCTAGTGTTGTAAAGAAGGGAGCATTCTATATATTTTCTCTTAGAATAAGTGCTGATGATGTAAGAGAATATTCTTTTACTGATAGAACAAGAGCAGAAAATATGAGAAAGATTTTAATAAGTCACCTTGAACAAGACATTGCTCGTAAAGCAAAGAGAGCCTAATGAAATATAACATGACAGAATTACTAGACCAATTAGTGGAGCATGAAGGTCTAGAGTTACTACCTTATAAGGACAGTCTTGGTATAGATACCATAGGTATAGGAAGGAACTTAGAGCATAGAGGTCTAAGTAAAAAAGAAATAATACATATAGGTAAAGATATATCAGACTTACATGAGTGGGGTATTACTAAGGAACAGGCATACTATCTTGCAGAGAATGACATTAAAATAGTTGAGAAAGAAATTTGTAAAGCACATCCTTGTGTGTTAGAATTAGACGAAGTTAGACAGAGAGTATTAATTGATATGGCATTTAATGTTGGTGTGCCAAGACTCAAAAAATTTGTTAAGATGTGGGAAGCCATACATAACAAAAACTTTGAAGAAGCAAAGGCTCAGATGCTAGATTCTCGTTGGGCGAATCAAGTAGGTAACAGGGCAGTGCGACTCTCTAATGCAATGGAATCAGGGGAGTGGGTATAATAATGTGGGGTGCGATTATAAGTGGTGTGACGAGCCTTGCTTCTTCTTATATGGAAGATAGAAAAGTAAAGTCAGAACACAAGGCAAAGGTAGAGCAGGCAAGAGTCAATGCAGAAATTAATAGAATCGAAAAAGCTGCACAGTCAGA
>Ga0208162_1000277_pt1 | contig 29951 bp, 23 predicted proteins | sample CB_VirMetaG_4_FD_184539 | JGI IMG/M metagenome (GOLD analysis project Ga0208162, IMG submission 184539) | Freshwater to marine saline gradient viral communities from Chesapeake Bay - CB_1508_1M Viral MetaG (SPAdes) (version 4) | ecosystem: Environmental > Aquatic > Marine > Coastal | place: USA... | reverse complement strand
TATACGCTGTTGAGACTGCGGGCGCAACGGACTTGAAGCGTTAAATCTTTTTACTAGTTTGAGCGGACGCGAATCCGTATTGAACATGGTTATAGAATGCTCGTCAACTGTATTGGTAACCGAACCACTGTCGTCGTTTATGACAATAAAGCTTCTTGAGTCAGGATCGTTCTGATGAATCTCCAGACCCGATAACACTTCTGTAGTATACTTCAGGTCCCCTTCAACAAAGAAGCCTACAGGAGACCATGCTGCTTGAGCAGGAGCATTGTTAAAGTAAGTGCGAGCAGGTAGAGTTATAAAGGACCCTTCCTTGTTTGCGTACTTTAAATCGTTTGATTGTGAACCTCCTACAATAAATTCCCATATCAGTTCGTATCCTTGGGCCGGGATGCCAAGAAAAGGTTGGCTGACAGGATAGTCTATGATATTCTGAAGGATATCTCCTTTATAGTTAAGGTTATGATTGAACAGCGTAGGGCCGAAAGCATGAGAAATAAAGTTTAACCCTCCATAATACTTCTGTCCATCAAACGCTGAATACAGAATCCCGCTAAACTCTTTTTGATAAATATCAAAAGCGCGGTGCATGCTTAGTCCAAACTCATACCCTCTGTAATTACCATCGGAGAAATCGAAGAACCTATTATCCCTAAGAGCATGAGATATAATTACCTCGGCCATGCCGTCAATGTTATCCCTTCTAATGTTCCAGGAACTACACTGATAGTCATTAGGTCCAGGAAGTCTTACTGGATAGAGACTTGACAGGTCGAAGTCTCCTGATTGCTGCACTCTTCCGCAATCGCCAAAGGAGGAGAAGAATCCACTGTTGTCCCACACTACGGAGGATGTGGGTTCGTAGTCCTGCCTGTCATACCGAAATCCTTTTAAAATGTACTCTTCGTTTTCCAGGTAAGGATTCTGCGTAGGGTCTCCATTATACAGCGTATGCGCGATGGGCATACCGTTGCCCGATCTAACATAGTAGGGAGAGTCTATACTATATCTGTAGCTCCTTCGTCGAGATGTATTACGATCTAAGTCGTCGGCACTAACATTGAAGAAGTCTATGACTGGAGGTAGGACTCTACCGTCACCGTTCACGTAAGTAGAACTAATATTTCCAGTACCGCTAACCCCCGCCCAGAATGCAGAACGGTTCGAGTTAAAGTATTCGGTATTAAAAACATCTACATCCTGCTCCGAAAGAACACATTCGGTATCGGAAATTAAATGCTCATCTTCAATATCTAAGTACAGAACCAAACGAAGAACAGCATGGAATGGAATAAACTGTTTTAGAACATCTCCGTAGACTTCAAGAGCAGCCTTATTCCTAAACTTATCATAACCGTCTACTGTGAAATCAATCGAACTAGCGTTGAAGCTGGCGACAAGGTGGGAGCTTTTAGTATTCCATACATCAAAGTCTTTAAGGCTTTGAGTATTTCCGTAGCTAACAAAGTCTTCGTAGTTAGGAGGTAGCTGGTGATTCTCGGTAAGGATTCTGAACTTGTTGTTCTGCGGGAGTGTCGGTGTTCCTGAAAGGACATAAGTGCTTTGCACCGCATCGGTTAAAAGTGTTTTGAAAGCGTTAACTATCGGGGGGTCTACTTCAAACCCAAAGTCGCCTCTAGACCCCGAAAGAACCTCACAAAAGAATTGTATTCTCTCTAGATCAAGCTCGCACTCTCGATAGAAACCAGGCTTCTCCCAAGGCGGGACGGATACAAAGAACCCTTGCTCACCCGCAGGATCCTTTGGATAGTTTCTATGGTAGAATCCTTTGTTTTCGGTTTCGGGAAGACAAGTCCAAAGAGGTAGATTTCTAAAATCCTCACCGTGAATAACTATCCCGCTAAACTGGTTATGAAAATGCTCAAGAATTCCGTCTACCAGGAACCTATAATTACGGTCTTTGCCGTTAATGTACTGCGCGTTTGCTTGATTAAATCTTACGCCTTCGGGCCAACTCCCTTCGAACATCTGCTCAATCGAAGCAAACTCTAAACCTTCTTTTGCGATATGCGATTCGGTTTTTATTAAGTAATATAAAAGGTTCGGAAGATATGATTCCCACGTTTCATTAACGCTAGAAGCAGCGAAGATACCGTCAGGGAAGATGAGCTTGCACGCAGCGTCTAGCCCAAGAACACTTCCTTTCGCTTTGTACAGCAGGACAGCGTTGCGTAACTGGGCTCTCCACTTGCCATACTCTCCGGTCAAGAATCTCCAACCTATGTTATTCGCTAGAAGCTCAAGGAACTCTTGAGGGCATTCGTCTATACTTAATAGATCCCCTATCTCTTCTAAGATTAGATTGATATCGGCAATACCTAAACTAACGGCTTTTAAGAATCTCTGGAACGGGCCAGCGTCACGTAACTTAGAAGGGAACGGCCCGTTGCTTAGAACAGCATTAAGAGACGCTTTAAAAAAGCTATGATCCTTTAGCTTTGGATCCGTCCACACTTCAAGCTGCACACGAATGGCGTCGAACATTTGAGTGCCTGACAGGTAGGGATCGGAAAGTAGCTCCGAAGCCGGGGTCGCGTGCGAGGCGGGTATGAAGCTCCTAAAAAATGTGCTGCTGTCTCGGTTCTCCCAGAAGAAACGAAATAGCATGTTTATACCTTCTTGCTCAGTCACGGTTTGTCCTTTGTAAATAGCCGTGCCCAAGTAGGCAGGTATAAGAGAAGAACAATCCGTGGACCCCGTTAACGAAGACGTATTGAAAAGATAAAATAAACCTAAGTTATCTATCAGATACTCATGAGTAAGTTCAAGAGAACTGAATGATCCAAACCCGTACCCCGAAACTTGAGAAAAGAATCCTGAAGGATCGTTAAGCGTAATGTCTGGGAGTAATGTATCCGTAATCCATTCCGAAAACTCCGCTTCTGTAGAGAAGGATTTAAAGCTCAGTCCGTACGGAACGAGAATCTTATTCTCAAACTTCCCTGTAGTGATCGAGGTCTTCCCTTCAGGTACAAAGAACTCCGCTACCTGTTCTTTGGTATAACCACTCACGGTAAGCAGGAGATCGTTCTGTAAAGCACTCTTTAATATTTTTCCTAGAAACGATACGCTTACATCTTCTTCTGAGCCATAGAGTCGGTAGTCAGTTTCTCTGTAAAACTCAGGAACTGCTCTATTTACAACTTCAATGTAGTCGTGTTTGTTTGTAGCGGAAAAACTCATCAGACAAATTGTACAGAAATTTCAAGGTTATTTAGTTGTATAATCTCGTTAAAGTCCACGTAAATATCATTCGGGTAGTTATCGATGGAAAAGAAACGAGCGCCCGGATCTTCTAGCACATAGCTAATGAGATCTGCTAGAATTACAGGCGATCCAAAGTCCAAGTTATTGGTTGAGAAAAACTCAACGACTCTGTTGGCGATTCTAGCTTTAACATCTTCTGAAGACAGTTTTTGCGTTCGATCCACATAAAGCGTGGATACTAGATCAAGAGTACGTACAACGCCATCGACAATAGTAATCTCATCGGTAAGCATTCGATAATTATTCATGTACTCCAACAACTCTCTCTTAAACTCATAAGAAGCACGTTCTAGATGATTGTCGGTAGCCTTCTGAAGAACATAAAGATCGATCATGTTTCCAGAACTGCCGTTATCCCTAAGCACGGCGATACCTTTTCCGGTCTTGCCTAAAGTGCTTCTAAACTTGTTCACGAACGCCGTGTAGTCCTGACCTGTCACAGCGCGGTACTGAGTGGCAAACCACATAGGTCCAAATCGACGAGCCTCTTCCAGGGACTGTGCGTCCACGCCTCCCGTAGCGGCGCGAGGATTTGTTATGGTGGCAGCACCAGAACCTACAGAGGGCACAGTAATTGTGGCAGACTTCTCAAGCTGTTTGGCTGCTATGTTTCCTCGTAACCCGCCTCCCGTTCTATACATCACCACGTAAGGCGTGCCCGGTAAAGGCGATTTGCCTACAGTACCGTCTCCAAAGGTGAGCGTGCAAGAAAAATCTTCGTTGTTCTTTCTCTGAAATACCTGAGAGCCGCCCGAAGCAAACCAGATATTCTCTATCTCTGTATAGAATCCGTCCACCGCAGACACTATGACACTGCCTTCGATAACCGAAGGTAAAGGGATGTTAATCTTCTGCGTGCTAGTGCCTGTATCGAAGACACCTTCTGTGGACTGCATTCTACCTTCTAGTAGAAGTAGACTGCTCGCAACCAATCCAGACGAATCAAAATCGCTGGACGAAAGAGAGATTGCAGAGGACTGCATATCAATATCCCCATTCGGAGCTACGCGATATAAAGTGTAAGACAGCGGAAGATTGTCCCTGGTACTAATCGTGTCAATAGTTCTATCTTCAAAAGAGATCGTACATGTGCGCGAACCGCTAACAGCAAGAGCTTCATCTTCTATAGTCAGGCTTGCGGATGCCTTGGCTGGTACAGGACCGCGTAAGGTAATGCCTATGAGTTCCAGGAGCTTGGTAAGCCCTTCAGAGGTCTTTGAGGTCGCAATGTAATTTTCTTGAGCCAAGGCATCAGCCTTGAACGAAAGCACAGCGCCCATATAAGAAAAAAGCTCAACAAGCATCTGCCCTAAGTCCGACTCTACAAAATTAGTATAATCGTCCGGGTATACAGATTTAATATAAGTATTTAAAGACTCTTTAAACTGATCGAAATCCGCAGTCGAGAAATCAATTAGATTTTTTCTTTGAGAGGCAGGAATACCTCCAATTCTCATAAAATCAGATACTACACGACCGTCAAACCCACTAGGGTTGTAGATCGAATCAAATACCGGGTTGTACCCAGGAACTCTTTGATCAGCCATTGATTTCAACTCCTTGGGGATTCACAGTCAGATAAACCTGATCACTAAAAAATACATTGTCTTTCATCGAAAATACGAGTTTAATATCAATTGAAGAATTTTGTTCATCAGGAATCACTTGTAGATCTCTGATAACTGCCCTAGGCTCATACCTATCAATAGCATTCCTGATAGAGGATTCAAGATTGCTAACTAGAAGGGAGTCCATGGGAGCGAACACAGAACCCCTTACGTCTGTACCGTAATCATATCGCATGGGGCGCTCGCCGCGCTGCGTCATAATTAATTGAATCAGTCCGTCTTTCACAGACTGCTCATTAAAGTTTCTAGAAAAGATACCCCCAGTGCTAGTGCTCCTGACGGGAAACTCTATACCCTTCACAGGGTTCTGATCCTTTTTAGTTACAAAAGATAAATCTCCGTAGCTCCCCATTACAGTAACCTATTCGTAGTCTGAATCCCTTTGAAGAAAGGGCTTTGTGCTTTGTAGTTTTTTGAAACCTCTAAATTAGATAGGGGTTTGGAGTACATTTTGAAACTTCCGATGTGCCCATCGAGACCACTTCGCGGGATTTGAAGCGCCTCTGGTCCCTGTGCTGATCTATACGCTCCTAGCCCAGGAACTCCGTAGTAGCCTGCGCTTTCATAGGTATCTCCTCCATCGTCAGGGGTAATCCCTGCGGCGTACAACAGAGCTAGCTCATAGGACGAGTAATACTCGAAAAGTCTGTCGTCCAGAACCGTGTGTTGACCCACAACCCCGCCAAACACTCCTGCGAGAAGAGGGTCTATATACGAACTGTTAGTGTTCGATCCTAGGAATCCAGACGGCTTGCCGTAGAATGTATCGTTAATACCGTCAGTAAAACCACCTCCTAGAATCCAAGGGGTGAATACAGGGACGGACGGTAGATTCTCTCCATCGTAAAGGCGCTCTCCAAAAAGATTATTAGTCTCATGGTGATGGCCTTCCGCGATTCTTGAAGGTACATTTAAAGGTGTAGAAGGCTCTATACCAAACGCAGTGCTTATAGAAGATGCAGCCAAAAGCTCTCCATCTACAAAAAGACTTATTAGATTTTTAGATAGATCAAAAGAAATATTAAAGTGTGTAAATGCGCCAGAAACGTCCGCTATAGTAAACCCGCTCTTAGTGGTTGCACTTAGAGGTACTTTAAACCCTAACTCTTGTCTGCACTGATCGGAACCTCCAATCCCGCTAACGGTCTCCTCAATTACAATACTCTTGCCCCATTCAGTATCGTTTTGTGCTAATGTAGGTAATACTACAAACTCTAAGGAGGATGTCGTGGATACTGGGAAGTTAGGCCATCCTTTATCTCTCCAACCTATGATCATCCCTCGGGTTCTGTTCTTTCTCTGATCGGCCAAAGTAACCGCGCCCGTGAACGGGTCTGATGAAAGAGCGTCACCGCAGTTTTCATTAGCGGCAACTAGGCGATACCTTCGAGAGTATGTCATATTCCCATGCACCTCAGGTACATGCGCCCAGAAATCCATACACCACCCATTCTGAGTATACATTAAATCGTCTAGAGGCTGCGAAGGCGGGTATGGCTGGTTGTCCCTATAGTTATTAGGAAGCCTTACGTAAGACCCTTGATCTCTATTATACAGAGAGCCGAACTTCTGTCGGGGGTATCTAACAGCACCCGTCAAGTAAGGAATGGAAACTCCAGAAGCGAAAACTGAAGTTGAATCCCCCACAAGTTTAGCGTTTAAGGGATACCCCGTATCGGCATAGTTACGAACTCCAAAATCGGTAGAGCTTGCTTCTACAGCAGCAGACGGCTCCAGGAAGTTGTAACACACGATCATATTATCTGTAACGATAGAGTCGTCAAGAGTTCTCAGATAAGGAGCAATACCCTCCACCGTAGAGGATACCACACTACTAACACCTGTGGCTCCCGAAGTATTCACCCAATCAGCCGTGCCGTAGGAGCCGATGGCAAGCTCTGGAATAGCTTCGTATTGAGCGCCCGGACCTTTTTCAATAAACACAGGAGCGAGAGGTGCCGTGGTATCATCTAAATCCGATGAGTGCAGCATCGCTGTTTTTTGAGTATCAATCTCAGGAACTAACCCGATATCCTTCAAATACGAGAAATCATTGATAGGTATTCTTGGAATGTATTCAATCTCTTCCGTAAAGTTGCTTGCCGAGTAATCAAGGTAATTTACCTTATCCTCGTAGCCACACAGTGCGTCAGGCAAGCTAACATTATTTTTATTTACAGTCCTGTAGAAAACACCCTCACCTTGAGGGTCCCCAGGAGGAGTGACTCCAAAGGGACCGAATAGGGCGGCTACTTGTAGTTGCTTTTTACGTTTTTTAATCTTTCGATCATAAACGTTTGCTACGGAGGCGTAGCTTTCCTGGTAATTCTTAACGATGGCTGAAGATATCGAATAGCCCTGGGATATCAGATCATCAATCTTAGCCGAAACATCCGCGACCTGGAGACTCCTATCGTTCTCCATGTTTAAGAGGACATCATCATATTTATAGAAATCTTTAACGGTGCCTGACTCGTTTTCGTACTCAAAAGAAAGAATCGTATCAGCAAATCTTTCCGTTTGATCTTTAGAGTATAGCTCGCCTCGACCACCCCTGTTTGCAGCGTATCGAAGTTCCCACGATCTGGCATCTATCTTCTGTGCGGTAATGTAAGGAATGCTTCCGGTTCTTGAGTCGTAATACAGGCCGTCCTGAGAAAGAATGAACTTTCCTTCTGTAGATTGTGGAGGGCCGAAGTCTGTATCGAAGATAGGCGCTTCCTCTTCAATGAACTGCTGTCCAAGTAGTTGTGCTCTAAGAATATCAAGAGCCGCTTTATTCTCCCCATAAGGTATTACTAACTTGTTATCAACAAATTTTTCAAAGCTTTCTAAATTTTGATTTGAGCTTTGTCTAATGTTATCCTCAAGGACAAAAAGGTCATCAGGAGATAGGTTAGTATTAGATCTAAAATCATTGATGATATTGTTTACAGCCGCTGCATGTTCGTCGATATTAACCTTCGGCTCGGGAAGATCCCCAGAAGCTCTGCGCGATATTACATCGTTCACCTGCGCGTAGGATTCAAGCGTCTGATCTAATTCAAGTTGAAGGTCGGAGATGTTTCTCTCAGCCGTAGCTGTCTGAAGCTCCATGATCTCACTATCGTTATCGGAAGACCCGCCCTCAACAGCATCCTTGATCTCTGCGATCAAATCCCTAACATCGTCTGCGGAGATGTTCACTCCTTCAGGTAGAGAACCTTCCAGTAAAGGTTCAATACCTCCGTCAACAAGATCCTTAATTACTTCGGCAGTAGAAATCGCAGCCCTGCTAAGAGACCTAAACTTGTTCACAGCTTCAATTGAGTTTTTTAACTTCACTATGGTTTTTCCATTGATGAAGTTCTCTACTCTAACCACACCTTTAAGTCTGTTCAGTCTAAACTTTTCTGAGGATAACCGTGCTGCAATATCTTCTCCCTTGGCAGCGAGGAAGTCCGACACCGATGCAAGTGCTCCTGTAGGAAGGATATTTAAAGATTTTAAGGATATCATCTCTCTGTACTCTTTTTATTTAGGTTATCGGGGGGCTTGTGACAGATCCTCCAGACCTGACTCCACCGTGAATATGATCGGTTAGGCTCGTCCCATCAATCACTACATCCCCAGAGTTACCTGTGATGGACACGGAATCCGCATTTATGTTTATACCCGTCTGGGTCAGGGTTACAGTAGTGCTCCCGACTACCAACCTAATGGCATCGCCCGCAGCAATCTCGATAGTCCCTTCAGGAGCTTCGTACGTAGCGCCTCCTTTTATAGTTAAATCCCTAATGTTACCTTTCTCGGCAACACGGGACACGGAAAGACGGGCTCTAATGTTGTGATTCCCTTTGTTTGCGCTATCTTCTATATCTCCTTCAGCATTGTTTGTTCTTCTCTGATCTCCATTACCTCCGAGAAGCTCCATGTTTTGCGACCCCTTCATGCTTATGAAGTTCTGGTCTCTCGCGGTATTTAACCATGCAGAGTCGGGATGTTCTCCCCCAGAGATAATCTCTAACCTGTTAGGCCCGAAATCATTGTTGGTCTTCTCGTCAGCAAGAACAATCCTATCCATGCCCATTTCGGGAGGACCGTCATTAAGTCTGAGGTGCTTGCCCGAAGCTGCCTGAATCAGAACTGAGTTATCGAGACGCCCTTTCTCAGTTATCTTATGAGATAAAACTACCTTGTGTCCATTCTTCTGCTTCCAAACATCTTGTTGGGGCAGGAAGTTATCCGCATAAATATTACCCGCCTCGGGTATGCCTAGATCATAAGTTTTATGTTCTTTATCAGTCTTCCGCGCGTAGGGGTCTCTTTGGTCTGTATTAAAATCATCAGCGTCATTCTTATCGTTCGCTGTCGAGCTTCGGCCCTTAGTCTGCGCGATAGGTTGCGGGACCGAGCCGAGCCAAGCGTACTTAAAGATGCCCGCCTCAGTATCTTGCTCGATCCCAGGCATCTCCACATACAATACTTGGCTTCCCGGTCCTGGGGGAGCGGGGAAGAATCCGTGTCCGGCACCTACACTTTGCCCACAAGGCAACGCCTTGATCTCTTCGGCAGAATCTAAAGGCTTGATAGTAAGAATACCTCCTTGCTGGGTATCGACCGTGGATTTAACTGTGCCGACTTTAATCATCTCTTAAAAAGCTGTACTGCGCCTTTAACATTTCTTCAGTTGTATTTGAACTTCCAGAAGGAATCAACTTAAGGGTGGTTTTATATCCAGAGGTATCAATCTTATGAGTAAGTCCTCCTATATGGTAGATTCCTGAAAGCCAATGGAATGTTCCAGGAACTCTGGGTTCGCTTACCCATAGAGCCACGTTTCTATTATGGGTTTCAAACGCAAGGATGTCCATTTCTGGCACACCGAGTATCTCGACCTCGATATCTGATATCCTATTTTTGAAAGAAGCTAGTACCCGTGCTTTAACGGCTAACTCTACAGCAGTAGCTTCATTATCAACCTTCATTAGGGTCTGCAAGGTACTCAAAGGAGATGAACTTATCTCTCTAACTCGCGACTCGACCTTCTTTGTCCCTTCATCCGTATGAACCACCTTCACCTCCGAATCTAACCCTTCATTAGATGTGTACGGAAAAAATATGTCTAAGAAGCCATTGTTATTAATAAAGGACAGGTCTTCTTTTAACTGCTCAAACTGATCCTGTACAGAGTCATCTACAAACTTCTTTACCATTGAAGGGGCGTCGGATTGAATACCTGTTACAAGACCTAAGCCGTTTGAAACTAAACGACGAGCCGCATACGAACGATCTTCCTTAGCCTTGTCATTCAACTCAAGGCGGTCAGTACCTCCTTTAGAGATGCTCAACGTTACGGACTCTTTAACCAGATCTAGGTAATCTTTATTCTCCTCAAAACGTTTGATTACAGAATACAGTTGCTGTTCAATGATGGGAGCTTTAAGTATATCGTAATAAAACCCCGCCTTGGATATTCTGTAGCGAAGATCTGTAATTATATTGTCTTTGCGGTTATTGAATCCAGTAGCAATAGAGATGGTAGCAGGATCATTTTCAAGCTCTATGGGAAAAGATTTAATCTTCGACTTTGCCGGAAAAATACCTTCAATAAAATCAGAAGTACCGATTACAGTAATGTAAGGCGTAGTTTCCCACTCAACTTCAATACCTAAATAGTTGGCTATAAATTCTCGATCTTCGTTGGGCACAGCATTGCAAAAGATTTGCGTAGATCCCAGGTATTGATCTGCCTTATCAAAAAACTTTTTGTTAAGCTTATTTAAAGTAGATCGAAGTGCTTTGTGCTTATCCTTGTACTTAAACAGAATTTTATTAGTGTCAGGGGGAGGGTTTGTAAGAGCCTCCTCTAAGGCCGCAGCATCGCCTCCAAAATCTTCATCAAACTCACCTGCAATTAAGACGTTCCTTATATCAATACCAGGACCACTTAATTCGTAAATAGCTCCATATCCTTGTAACTGATTATCATTCCCAAGCTTCACATCTAAGACTTGAGCCTTTCTTACAAACGACTGCCTATCTAAGCGATCCGATATCCTAGCTATCGCACGCTCGTTGAAATTCTTCAGGCTATACCTATAAATGAGTACCGCCCCCTGAGTTAGAGTTGACCCTATCGTCGTGGCTCGACTAGTGCGGTAGGCCATGTAAGTCTCCTGCTCCTCGATGGGGAGTTGTTCCCAGAACCTAATAAAACTATTTATAGATGTTGGGTTTATGGGACCTCCCGACTGCCCTTTTACTCTGGACACAGGAAGAATGCCTATTGAGTTCGCTGGGGATGTGGACGCTTTTTTAAACCTAATAGGTTGCCAATCTAAAGTATAAGAAGTTTTTCCGTTACGAGTGACAGGACTATCAATATCAAACACATAGCATAGTCCTAAAGAGGAGGCGTCCTCCCCTACAAACTCAGCCAAAGCGAAGGACGATGTATTAAGATTTTTCCCAACCAGAGATGTTGGGAGTTCATAACGAACTCTTTTAGAATCGCCCTTGATATACTCCGACCATGCATATTCATATTTTTTCCTGTCTTGAGCAGCGATATTATCATCGATACCCGTGGATCCATTTTGGTCTAAAGCTTGCACCTCTTTAGGAAGAACCTTTCCCTTATACTTGATAAGGGTTGAGTTTACTTTGCTGTTAAACCCTAAAGATTCATAAAAAGTTTGAATCACATCCTGTGTAATTGCGGTAGAGGCTGTACTACTCAAACCCACTCTATCGGTGTGAGGCGTATTTTCGAATTGCGCTGGAGCGGATAGCTTCTTGTTAGGTCCTGGGTGGACCTTTAAGAACTCTGCATCAAGTATACTTTTGTGAGCGTCTGAAAATCTTACTACCGACTGTGCGCCTTCCCCCGCAGCTAAAATTCCAAAAACTTCGGAAATAACTTTAGAAGGTTCTCTTAAATCAAGACCCTTTACTAGAGAAACACTTTCTTCTGTGTAATCTTCTTTTTGCTGATTTCTTTCAATACTGAGATCGTGAAAGTTAACAATTCTTAAAGTTACAATACGATCTTTATTGTCGGAAACCTCATACCCTACATCGATAATCTGACCACGATGAATCTCAGACAATGCGTAAGGATCTTCCTCAGCCAGGGGGGTAGTCGAAGGTGCTACGTACCCCCAACGTATGAAAATGTTTGCGGTCTCTGTCGCGCTAAGTTGCCAGTTCTCTGAGTCCGTCTCTTGGGAAGCCGCCCATGCGCGAGGGTTTACGGAGCAATACCACGAAAATATCTTCTTCTCAATTTCTTGCTGAGGGTTAATCAGCCGAACTAGAATTTGCCCAGTATCATCACCTCCAAAAACTATATTTTCAAAAGACAGTAAAGTGTTTCTTAAATCAAACGGATCCGTATAGCTAGTAAATCCCCGGTCAGAAGGAACAAGAGCGTCTCTTGTAAAATCCATCATCAATCTAGGCGAACTGGTATTTCTATATCCGGCGGCTGTCATTACTGTATAATAGGAATCTTAAGTTCTTTTCCTGCAACTAATTCGGTCATAGGATCAATAACGCCATTGGCGCTGCAAATAACCCACCACAAACGATCCGTGCCGTAAGCAGCCTGAGAAATTAGATCCGCTCTGTTCTCCATCTCCGCAGGAACAAATGCTATCTTATACGTAAAAGATGTGAGATTATCTATGATAAATCTTTTCCAAGTCTTGGAGTTTACAAGATCTTTGAAAGGCTTGCCTCGATGAAGGCGTTCTACAGCTTCATACGTATCGAACCTGGATGTAAAAGTTTTAGCCATGATCAGAGTTTAGGGTATTTTTGACGTTCTAACTGAGTAACGGAGTTGTCCAGTCTAAGCTCCAATATCTGAGAAGCGTCGGGCACAATCTCATTGTCAGAGCCATGATGGCTTCCATGCGTCTGGCGGAACTCCTCTAGATTCAAGGAGAACTTAACTTGTCGTGGGAGAAGAGTTCTAAACTCGTACCCTTTATCGGAGGGGTAAGTGATTGAGAAGTTTTTTACAATGAAAGGCGCTTCATTAAAGACCGTTCCGTGACGAAACCTTACGATAGGAGGTCCCGCAGGTCCGATGTCCGTAGTATCCCCAATAACAGAAGCTCTAAGAGTATCGATCACGAACTGCGTATAATACACTGCAAGCATAAGGTCTGTGCTCAGGCTTGCAGGTTGTAGAGAAAGGGCTTGTAAGATAGGACCCAAATGTTTACGCAGCGAAGGTTCTGTTATCGAGTCCTTAGGTTCTCTGCTAGTGGGGTCGTACACGCGCGGTCCAGAATATCTGTCTTCGTTCGATATTTGGTATAAGGAGTCGGAAACTACATTAAATGATGACCCGAAAAACTTATCAAGCTTATCTTTTGTGAATGTAGTCCAGAATAGTTTCTGGGCGCGGCTAACCTGAGTCGGTGCCGTATAAATCGGTACACCTGAGGAGTTCTTGCGGAAAAACCTTGTAACTCCAAACCCATGCAAATACTCCTCCGTCGCCATTTTAAAGAAGTATTCTATATGAGGGATCGTATAAGTAAAGCTTAGTTTTACTTTTCTCACATCCCCGCCAACGAATAGGCGTACGGGCTCGTTACGCGCGACAATGTTCTGAGAAGCATATCGAGAGCTTCGATCCTCAGTGATCGTAGGGTTTTCAAAAAATGCAACGCGCCTCTTTCCAATTTGAGAGTTAGGGTAAGTAAAATCTAAATACGATCTCTCCTCCAGCACGGAGTTAAGACGCTTATCAGCCTCCTCAAGATTTATAAGGGCATTAGTTATAGCCCCCTCACGTATCTCAAAAATCTCTTTGATTCCTTTTTTTATTCCTTTTAGTACCATGATTTATCAGTCTAATGCAGACGCCTCCACTTTAGATCTAGTAGTAGGGAACCTCATTAATTCCCTGGGAGGACTAGGTATCCCAGCAAAGCCCTGAAGAGCCGCGGGCAGATTCTCAAGAGCTGTGTTGGCTCTTTGAAGCTCTTCAACAATCTCTGTATTGCCTTGATCGATACTTACCCTTACGTTGGGATCAGATACTTGAGTGGGTGTCGAAGGGGGAGCCTTTACACCTTGAGCTTGCTGAATCTCTCTACTCATTTGGCTAGATTTAAAATCTTCGTCAAAAACATCATGAACAGCAGTCGCAGTTTTGTCTGCTAGCAATGAACCTGCAATACCTCCAATAATGGCTCCCGCTAAAGCTCCAATCGGACCAAGAGGAGCACCCGCAAGAGCCCCAGCACTCGCGCCACCGACAGCGCCTCCCGTAGTAGCCACACCTCTAACAGCCGCCCTGGACTTATCCCCAGTCTCAGCAAGCTCGCTGCCAGCCGCGATTACGCCTCCCAAGGGCGCGGCAAGTTTGCCCGCACCTCTGAGAAGCTTGCTGCTCATAACTTTATTCATGCCGGGGGACAGTGCTGATCTCGGCTTCATTCCTGCTTTTGTCAACCCTTTTGCTAGACCTGACTGCGTGCCCGTAAATGCTTTACCAATTAGCTTGCTTCCTGTCCTGCCTACTGCGGGTATAACGGAAGGTGCCGCAGAAAAGAGAAGGCTAGAGGCAAGCCCGTACAGCGACAGTGTAACGACCTTCAAAGCATTATCAAGACCTGTAGCAGTACCTATCATGCTTCCAAGAGAATCCGACACCTCATCCATGGCGGGCACTAAACTGTCAAGGACCTTTCCTTGCATTCCTGCTTTATCATCCAGTCCCGCTAGGGTTGTACTGAACAATAGCATGTTCTCCATAGCCTCGCTAGAAGCTTCTCCGATAGATCGAGCCGCGTCTGCTTGTCTCTTAGCAGCTTCTTGAGGATCTACTTGTTGAGTCATGATACTAAGAATATCAGTACCTTTTTCAGCAGCTACTCTCGAAGCTCTTTGAGCTTTGAATACGTTTTCAAGGCTAAAGGTTTCTCCCATCGCCCCCTGTAACCCTGCCAGGAGCCGCTCCAACTCAATTCCAGATCTACCTTCTGTCTGCGCGGCCAAACCCTCAATGGCTTCAGCGATAAACTTAACCATCCCCTCTGGATCTGTCTCATCGGGCGCAGCAATACCAAGCTGGCCCGCAATTGCAGGAAGGCGTACTATATTTTCAGGGGCAGTAAGACTTCCAACAAGACTTGCTATATCAAGGTTGGGTAATGCCGTTGTAAGACCTGCTAACCCTTTCTGAATCGAGTCTGATACCTCAGGACCAAAAATAACCGACTGCTTTTGAGCTGTTCTTGTAAAAGCTGCCACGGCATCCAAAATGGAGTCGCCTAAAATACCGTTTGAAGCAGCCAATTCAAGAATGGTATTTCCAAACTCAATAGAAGCTTCCGTACTTGATCCGAGGACGTTTGTTTGAGTCGCAAGGAACTTATTAAGAGAGCCTATACCAGTGCCCAATCCAGCAGCGGTAGCAATAAACTTTTGAGTTTGTTTTCCGGTGTCTCTAATGTTTGCCCTGATCGCAGAGTCGATTAAACCTGCGAACTGAGACGGGGCAAGTCCAAACTCTCCTGCCGCCTTGGAGATAGATGCCTCGGCTCTGGATACGCCGTCTTCGAGCCTTCTCGTTCCAAGTAACTGATCTCTTCCCGTGGCTGCTGCTGAACGTGCCAAGGTATTGCCAAAGGCATTCATCTCGCCGCCAACTTTGGAAGCAAAGCTAACGACGGTTGATCCTATTTTTGTAAGGGTTGCAACAAGGACTGCTTTAGTCTTTACAAATTCCTTCGTATTTTCTTCAACAGCTTTCGTGTTATCCTTCTGATCTTTATCGCCGTCAGAGCTTAACTTTTCAAGCTCCTCTTTCAGTTCTTTTATACCTTGGGAAACAGCATCTTGCATACCTTTAGCAAGGCGCTGATTTGCTTCCATTATCAGATTTCTGTCGGCGTCACTAAGCATTACGTTCTAGGGCGTTGAGAGCGGTCTAAATAGTCTCTGTAGGTATTTAGGTCTACTTGCTTTAAGTACCGTAACTTGCTGCCACGTACATCGTACTTACGAAATAACCTCTTTTCTGTGCCTGGAGTGAGGTCAATAATATCCAACATCTGTTTGAACGTAAAGGTTACTCCTGGAGTCTTGTTAATCTTGTCGCTCATCTTTCTAAGAATCTCTGCTCTTTTTCTTGCTGGAAGATAGTTAAGGTTGAAGCCCCAGATATACCTCTGGCCGTTATCGGCTTTCCATATTTGCTCTCCATCCTTCGTTGCAAGAAGTAGTAAGGGCTGTTCGTCGGTATTTCTTCGAGGTCTTCTTCTATTAGGACCAAAACTCTTGTAGCTAAAAGTAAATAAATGTCCTGTAAATCTAGACAGCCGTTTAACGCTTCCTACGCTCGATCCTGGGGTATTTCGTCTAAAACTTAGACTTGAGTAGATTTTTCTTGCCATTTTTGAAGTCGGAGGAACTTTAATCTAATAATATTATATAGAATATGGTTTCCCTAAATCTAGATGACAAAATAGAACTTGAAGAGTTCATGGAACAAGTAAACTACGCTTTATCTTTAGAGTTTAAAGAAAAATGGAGACATAGGTATTCTGATACGTTTATTAGTGTATTTCAGAATCTTCTAATAGAAGCATTTCAAAATCAAAAACCAATAAAGATCTCTCAATTAGAGAATCAGTTTACAAACAGATATGGTTATGATATAAATCAAGTACATGATTTTTTTGAAATGATTGATATCAGCATTTACTACCCGATTGTTTATCGCGGCTTTCCTTCGTCTTCTCGATAGCTTCTTCAAGCATCTTCGGAGTTCCTCCAAACTTAGGGCATAAGTTCTTGTAACCACACCAGTCACAGAACTGGTTTACTCTGGGTCGAAAGTCGTCTGCTTTCTTCTTTCTTATCTTCCACTTTTTTTCGTCAACCCTTTTAAGAAATCCGGCGACATGACTAGGAAGATACTTGATAGTAACCAAGTGTCCAGTAATTGGGTAGTAGTGGGCTACTGTAATATCACGAATATCACACTTGTAGATCTTGGAGATTGCAGCAGTATAGATCATTAGCTGAGGATCGTTATATAACTCTCGCTTAGTCTTCTCTCTCTTTGAGGTTTTGTAATCAATCACCAGATACTTTCCCGTTTGGCCTTCAACTACACGGTCAATAATTCCATTGACCTCTAGGTCAGGAATAACTTCAACCGCGAACTTCATTTCCGTAGAAAGGCTCTTGGTGAGCTTCTTGTTGAACTCGAAAAAGTTCTTGATACATTTCTCAGTATCTTCTTCACGCCCTTCGAAGTGATAGCTATTACGTAGACGGACAGCGTGCTCCCGAAGCTCCTCTACGGACTCGGCTTCTACTCCGTCTTCAAGGATCTTGTGAATGTAAGATCCAAACTGAAGAGCATCCTTGGAAAGCCCTTCGTTGTATTCCTCGGGCAGGTAGTGTACGTACTTGTACTTATACTTCTGCTCGCATTCCGTAAATGTGTTTAATTTTGAGGGTGAGAATCCTTTTATATACATGATGTTACCGTCCGGTGTTATTAAAGAGTACTTGCACACGAAATTCCCTGTGAATAAGGTGTTAGGGCAAGAGTTTACAACTAATTCCATCTTCGCGCAGGACGAGAAGTTCCATATGTCCATCAACATGGACACGGGGCTTTGGCAAGATTTCAAGTCGCAAGAGACGGGAAACTTCCCTCAGCTAATCGCAGCGGTAGAGCAGATCCCTTACGATCAAGCTCTAAGTTATCTACGCTCCAAGCTGTTCGACACCCCAGAACATCTGTTTGCAATTTCTTCGGTACGGGTCGAGAATCAGAAGCCTGTCTCTAATCAAAACCTAAAAAAGATCGTATCTTCATTCTCTCCGTTTAACCCTGATGATATAAACAAGGAGAGCCTTTCGGATCGCCTCGCCCGTAAGTTCGTACTTTCTAGGAAGCTATCCAAATTCACTTTCTACACATCCAAGTCCGGGCGTTACGCCAACAGGATCATTATTCCCTATACTCATACGGGTAGAATCTCTGATTCGTACTATTTCCAAGCTAGAAACCTTAGCGTAATGGGCGTCAAATATCTTAACCCCTCGCGCGAGGTTACGGGTATCAAGTCCTCAGAGATTCTATTCCCTTATCGGCAGGACTGCGATTACATCTTTATCACCGAAGGGCCTATTGACGCCATTAGCCTTCAAGTGAACGGTATAAATGCCACCTGTACGCAGGGCAGTCATCTGTCTCATCTGCAAGCTGAATCCCTGAAGGACAAGCAGATCATCTTTGCGTACGACAACGATACGGCAGGTGCTGAAGGGGTTAAGCACGCTAGAAGAACTCTACTTAGGAAGAACAAGAACGAGTTCTGTGCAGCATGCCCTCCCTCAGGCTTTAAGGACTGGAACGACTTGCACATCGAGTGCTCCTCTCAAGACGAATTTATCTCTAAGGTGCGTGCAAGCATACGTACCGTGGACTTCGAATACGATATCACCGAAGCACTAGGCTGAACTCTTCACTAACCACAGTCTCTTCAAAAAGATCGTACTTGACCTGAACGATGTAATCACCCGTCTCCAAGGCTTCAGTATTCCAAGTATAGAGAATGGTGTTCTCGGAGCTAACGTCAACACCTACTGAAGTCCAATCAACTATGTCCGTAATCAGGCCCGTCGTACGGGGGTTTCTTTTTCTGATTCTTATTTGAGCGTTTCGTGCTGTGCTATTTCTAAACACGTTCTTGATATCACGCGGCATATTCTTATTCGCCACAAAAATATCTGTAGAGATTCTAAGAGTCTCGACTGAACTTAGCTGAAGGTACTTCTGTTGCAGCTTGTTCTTGGCGGTAAGCTGGTAGGGCTCCACGAATGTGAGAACTCTATCTTGATATACAGTGAACTTATTCCAGTAGAGCTTGTAACCAGCAGAGGCTTCAGTTGTCTCGAAGTTTTTGACCAGCCAAGCATCAAAGTAGTTGCCGTCCGAAAGTCCCAGCGAAGAAAATTCAGGGAATACCGTACCGTCTGCGACAATTGCATAACGTCCATCGTCTTGTTTAAAGATGCCTGACGCCGTAACTGCTGTGGGATCATAAGCACTTACTTCAAGAATGTTTTGGTACGTAGCTACTTTAAGAGCTTCACCACTGGCGTTCAGCTTACCATACTGATCTGTTCCTGTAGCACTTGAGTCCCTGTTAATGTAGATGTCCGGGCTACCGTTCGTTAGAGTGGTATCGGGTAAGATGTAACACGCGCTAATATCGTACGGGTTAAAGTACGTACCATTATTGGTGAAGTTCATCTCAAGTAGAGTCTTGAGAAGAATACTAGGACGGTTATACCGCTTCACTACTTCAAATCCGTTAAACTGAGCCATACTTTATTTAGGTTTTTCGAGATTTAGCTTTATCTATTTCTTCTTTCTCCCTTTCCCGCTCTTCGTTTAGAAGCTTGATGTAGTCCAATCGCTCGATCAAGGTAAGGTCTTTAACGTCTTCAAAGCTGAAATTTACGTGCTTAACAAGGATGTAGGCTTGATTCTCAAGACCTCGATCCGACCACATGCTTGTTAGCTCGCTGTAAAAAAATTGGGATTCAGATCGATAGAGACCTGATTTCTCTTGCCACAGCCCTGGCATGAATAGAAGAACTTGTCTTCCATACCATATTCTGAACTGAAAATTTTGGATCGAAGAGTATCGATATCTCTAACGGTGGTCTTTCTGATAAAGGCTTCGATGATTGTCTTGTCCTTTACTCCTGCAACGCTGTAAATAAACAGGTGCATGTTTTGGTGAATGGCCTCTAGGCTGTTGTACAGATGAACGTCCTGTACGCGCGGGAGCTTGATCTGAACCTCCTGCTCGGAGTCGGGAAGAGTAAACTTCATCATGGACTCCTCCAAGGGAGTTACGCCGAGAGTCTTAATAGACAGATCGAGCTTGCTTACGGTTCCGCAGTTATCACAGGAGTGTTCGATAGGATAGACATCGCCGTACGAGATACCTCGTAAGCGGAACAGGACGTAAAGCCGATCCTGCGGCGTAAGCATTGCTACGTCGATACCTTCAACACACCTACGAAGAAGCTTCTCCAGAGTTTCGTCAGGAGAATCCATAGCCTGAGCGGATTTTAACATACGCTCTTCGTCGAAAGTGAAGGGGCGAATCTTTACTGATGTAGTTCCCGTTTCGTACAGCAGTCCGCGTGAAGGTAGGTCCACTTCAACCCAACTCATCTTAGAAGCTACTTTGCTAAGAAGCTGGTCTAGTATCTCTTCTGAGCGCCTATCAGCGGGTAGCGTTTCCGCCATTGCTTGCGCTTTCTCCGCTACACCTGTGCTCTGGGGACCTTCGGGCTCAGGAGCAACTCCTGCCTGATGTTTTTTTACAAGATCAACGATTGATTCTTCTGACATAATTTACAAAAACTTGGTTGTTTTAATCTATTATAGTAATAGATTGAAGATTATCGTAAAAAATGTAACTTCTTTGCTTCAAACAACTAACAAAGAGTTAATTAAAGTTCTAAGAAAGAAGTACAGTGCTAAAATCCCTGGCGCTCGCTACAGTCGTGCTTACCGAAAAGGGTGGGACGGTTCAAAATATTTTGTGACCGAAGGAGGGAAGTTTGGTACAGGGTTGCTGCCATACATTCTAAACGATTTGGATCTTGCTGATCTCAAGTATGAACTTCAGGATGAGCGAGATCCTGTAGTAGATAGTCATGATATCGAAGTGCCTACACTTCAGTACAGGGACTATCAGAGGTCTCTCATAGAGCTTGCCCTAGAACGCCGTCAGGCGCTCATCAAGGCTCCCACGGGCGCGGGTAAGACGATTATACTAGCGGGCATCTTGCGTGCGTTAGAGAGCCGTACAGGGCTTATATTCTTCACCCAGAAGACCCTCCTCCTACAGACCTACGACTTCCTCACAAAGTTAGGTTTTGATGTAGGTGTAGCGTTCGGAGACGGAGTGGAGATCAAGCCTATTACATTGTGTACGGTTCAGTCAATTCACAAAGTCCTAGATAGCCACTTGGATCAATCAGAGTTCATCATATTTGATGAGGTGCATGAGTTTTCTAAGGGTAAGCTATCCACCAAGGTCGTAAAATCTTTTCCTAATGCAGTGTATCGATTTGGCATGTCTGCAACAATGCCCAAAGAAAAGATGGCGAAGCTAAATCTTGTCGCCTATCTTGGGCAGGAGATATCTGAAGTGGACGTATCAAAACTAGTAGACGAAGGGTTTCTCACGCCTCCCGTAGTCCAGTTTCTCGACCTACCCGAATACAGGGATCACTCTCTTCTGGATAAGACCTACATGGACATATACGATTCTCACATTATCAACTGCGATATACGTAATGATAAAATTAGGGAGATATGTGACAGTATCGAAGAGGGCAAGGTGTTAATCTTAGTAAAGAACTTGAAGCACCTGGAGATTTTAAAGGGTCTTATCCCGCACGCGCGTACGCTAGAGGGTAAAGATGATCTCATGACCAGGAAGCGCACGATCCAGAACTTCGTAGAGGAAAAAGTATCCGTGCTGATAGGAACTAAGATTATGCAGACAGGCGTGGATATTCCTGAAATCACACACCTAATTAACGCTCGCGGAATGAAGTCTGAGATCGCTACCCTTCAAGCCCTAGGCCGAGCACTTAGAATACATAAAAGCAAAACCAAGGTGTATATCTACGACTTCAACGATCAGGTTCCATATCTAAAGGAACATTCTAAAGCTAGAAAGAAAGCTTACAAATCTCTAAAGGTAGAAGTAAATGATTAAAAACAAGAACGACTTTATCAAATCTCTTAGCCGTCTGCGGGAAGAAGACTCCGAAGACCTCAAGTTCATCGTATCTAGAATACAAAAAGTGATCGACTCTTCCGCAATTACAGAAGAGTCGATCAAAGAAATTCATTCGTGTATAAGTCTTCTATTATCTATTCATGGAAAATTTGTGGACTATAACGTCAGGTGGTTGAAGCAAGGCTACATGGAAGATTAGGCTTCCTCAGGAGCGTCCTCTTCTTCTTCAGACGCCTGTGAGAGCGCATCCCAGTCGATGTCCTTGAAAAGCTCCTCAAGCTCACCCATAAGTTCGGTCATGTCTTGGTCTCCCAGACCAGCACCGTCACCTTCCTCTTCTTCTTCTTCTTCTTCTTCGGGGCTTTCCTCAGCCTCTTCGCCGGGATCAACCGCTTCGTCGGCACGCTTATTCATGTCCTCTTCGTCATCGCCCTTCTTCTTTTTCTTCTTGCTACGAAGAGCTTTGAGATCACTGGCTTCGATTTTGCCGTCGCCATCAGAGTCGATGGCTTCTTGATTTCCAGGAAGATCCTTCTTCTCAAGGATTGACTCGACGATAGCGTCCAGGTCCATCTCCGAGAACAAAGTCTCGTTAATCTTAAGTTCGGCGTCAGAGAAGACTTCAAAGATGAAGTCGTTTACGTCCAGGGTTTGAATGCCACCACGTTTTCTGAGCGACTTTGCGAACGCTTCAAAGACATCCCGAACAACGCTCTCTTTCTCGCTGAGGGAAGCAAGGGCTTCGAAGAAGACGGACTGAGCTTTTGCAAGGTTTGAGAACGTGGGTACGAACTTAAGGTTCTGCACGTTAATACCGTAGGACTCGTTAAGCTCCGAAAGAATACGCTGCTTGATAGGCTTCTTAAACTCAAAAATCCGCGCAACGTACTCGCGGATATCTTTTTGAGAAATGTTTACAACGTCGGACGCCTCGTAAATCGACGCAAAGACCGTCTTGAGATCGGACTTGGAAGCGAGGGCCAGATAAGGAACGTCTGCTACGGCTGCATTCAAAGACTCAAGAACAAGAGCGTCGTCGTTGTAGATGCAGGAGGCAAGCTTGGCGACCTGCTCATTCTTTACCCAGGAGCGAGCGAAGTTTTCCTTGGACTCGTTAAGCTCGTTTCTAATAAGCTCCTGAGAGCACACCATCTCGAATACAGTTTTCTGCGAGTCGTGAGGAATGGCGACAGTACCTTCAGAAACAATGTCTTCCCAGGTTCGACGAGGAGTGTTGAATGCTTTGCCTAAGGCATTGGAAAGTTTTAAGGAGTTGGATACGTCTTCGAACTCAAGAATGGTATCCTGATTCTCCTTAACGTAATCAATAACCTTGTCCTTGATCTCCTGTAGCTTCACAAACTCGGCACTCTCAAGAATGTTTTGAGACTCGCCAAAGCAGCTAGACCTACGCTCTAGCTTCTCGCGCATATCATTGATTTTGCTACGCCCTTCAAAAGCATCAAGCAGAGTGGAGAAGCTGTTCTCCGCATCACCGTACTCATCGTTACGAAGGCTTGAGATAAACGCGCTTACGGATTCATTTACTTTACCGTCAATGCTCTCATCCGAGAAGAGTTTTGTAGCTTCGTTCACTTCGATATCATGTAAAGAAACGTTGCCGTTTTTTACATCGACAACGCAATTTACAAGAAGGTTTGATTCTGTCAGAAAGGATGCTGTTTCTGTGCGAGCATCGAAATCAAAAAGAACCATGTTCTCACGAACGACTCGGCCTAAATAATTCATCGCCATATTAACTTTGGCGATTGATTGGTCTCTAAAAGAAAAGGAGTTTGTATTCATAATATAAAATAGCCCTAGGTATCCTTATCTAGGAGACCCATTTTATATTTTTAGAATTTTTCTGATTTTTATTTAGGTTCCTGTTCCTGGGGAGGTGCTTGTCCTTCGGGAGGAGCCGCAGCGTCCGGGGGAGCACCTTCAGGCGCGGGAGGGGGTAATGGAGCACCCCCAGGAGGAGGCATAGCCCCAGGAGCCCCAGGAGCGCCACCCATCTCCTCTTGCTGCTTCTTCACTCGGGACTTCATGTCTTCTATTTCACCATCCGTGAAGCCAAAATACTCTTTGTAAAGATACTCGTCATCGAATAGCATGAGACCCTTTACCGCTTGAACGATCCTGACCTTCGCCTCGTCTACTTCAAGACGCCGCTTTTCAAACATGTCCGAAGGCGAGGTTAGCTTAATCTGCACAGACTCGATCATGCTTTTAGGAAAGCCTACTAGCTTGAGATGACGGTCAAGGAGCACATTCAACCCGACTTCAACATCTCTCTGAAGTCTCTGTACGGCTTTAGCAAACTTAACGTCAAGCTGAGAGAGGTTAGCTTTTCTTTCGGGCGACTTATCCTTTTCTACGATAAAGTCTTTCGGAACTTTAAGTGCCGCAAGCAATTTATCACGGAAGTAATGAACATCGTCCGTCTCTCCAAGATTCTGTGCTCCAGGAAGCACATCAATCTTAGTTCCCTGTCCATTACGAATAGGGATGAAGAAGTCCTCGTCCACCGTCAGAGGGTTGTACTGAGAATCGATACTGTTCGATCCAGGGTTCCACATGGACTGCTTCTTGAACTTTGTTTTAATACGTTCAACAAAAGCCTCCACCTTGGATTGCGGTAGGTTACCCGTCTCAAGGTAGAAAGCCCGTCTCTCAGGTGCTCTCTGAATACGATAAATAAGCATCGCGTCTTCCATCAGCATGAGAGATTTGAAGACCCTGACACCGTAAGCTAAGATGCCTTTTCCGTACGGGTAGTAATCAGAGTCCGAGGTCATACGACGGAAATGTACGATCTGGTCTTTGCTAAGTTTAATAATATTCTTCTTCTTTACGTCGGGAGCAAATGATTGTGAGTAGTCTGATCCGCTTGCTCGTTTGTCGGGAATCTCTTGTAAGAACTCCTTTAGATAACCATACTTATCCTCAACTCTGTAGATGAACTTAGGGTTAAGAATCTTAAGTCTCATAATACCTTTTTCGGTATTATTGAGATCTACCACATTCTCTACAAAGCAATCGCCGTACTTGGCCGTGTTACGAACAATGTCCCAGATGTACTTATCGAGTCGGCACTGCTTAACGAAACGTTCAACCTCTCGCTTGATTACCTCGTTGTCGGAGGTGATTTCAAAAAGCTCTTCGCGAGTATTTTCTTGAGTAGCGTCATCAGAGTAAATGTCTAGAGCCGCGCCTACCTCTGACTCCTGATCCATTCGCTCGTAATCCGCATAGCGAGTGCGTCTCTCCTTCTCCACGCGAGGCATTGCGTGAGCGCCTGTAGACTTACCATACCCGCCCGCGAAGTCCTCAGGAGCTTCTCTCGCTGCGGATTGAGCGTCTCCTGCTAACGGAGGTTGCGCGGGAGGTCTACCGGGAGTCTTCTTTGAAAATGCTTTCTGAAAGAACGCAAAGAATCTGCCTCTATACCCAGGAGCCTCTGCTCCATAGTTATTCTGAGAAGGGAACTCGGTGGATCCATAGTTCTCATTAACTTTGTTGTCTACGTTCTCATCCATTTATAGTAATCTCGAATATTCTCGTCCTGTGAATATTTAGTGCTTATCACTGGCATTACCTTTGATTTCTCGTCAATAGGGTCAGATGTAAGAGGCTCAGGACTACCTCGGTAAATGTCGTCCATTGTATGTGCGGCTAAAGCTAAACTCATTACAAGGTCGTCATTATAGCCATCATCCGCTTGAACTTTGCCAGTACCTTCTGAAATAATAAAAGTTAATAACTCATCTACAGTGCGGGATGAGTTTACTTTTATTTTTCCTTTTCTAAGACTTTCTTCTAGATCAGCTAAAACAGCTTCTCTATTTTTGTTGGTGAGCATGAGACCGAAATCACCTTTATCGTCCATCACAAGGTTGTCGTACTCCAATGTATCCCAAAGCTGTTCGATCAGCGCAAGTCCTAGACCGTTCCTCTCCACCTGCACGTAAGCGGTATTATATGCATAGCCTTCAGTCTTGATAATCTCAGCAAACTTACTAAGAGGAGTTACGTTTGAGTAGAATTCAGCTACCTGCTCTCCGTTGTATAGATTAATTACGTGGAACGCGGAGTGATCCCGCTCTCGCCCGTAGGAAGCGTCCACCGCGATGAGGTAATTGTAGAAAGGCTCGGGCTCTTTCCATATTCGCATACGGTGAGTATACTTTGATCTCCATTCGTCAGAAGTAGTGTCCTTTAGCATGCCTAGGGTGTACCTGTCAATGAACGTGTCTCCTGTTCCCAGGAACTCGCACTCATACTCTTGTAGCCACGCCTTGTCACTCATGTTCGGACGAGTATCTGCGTACCACTCTTTGGTATACCAAGGGTGCTCTTCCCACTTGATGTCCACAATGTGAAACTTGTTATTACCCGCGGCTGCATCTTTGTACAGTTCGTAGTACAGATTGCTCATGCCATTAACTGTTGAAATGATACAGGCAGAACCTCCCGTACTAATTGTGGGATAGATAGCCATCCAAAACTCGCGCATCTTTTCAACAAATGCAGCCTCATCCACGATAAGTAGTGATACGGACTCACCTCGTCCTGCGCCAGCAGGCTGAGATTTAACTCGGGACCCTGTGGATAGCTTCAGAACGTGCTTGTTCCTCTCCACTTCTGCGGGCTTCAACCACTTCGGAAGATCATCGTACATGGCTACTACACGCTCCAAGAAAGCTCTCGACTCCCTATCTCCGATGGACACAACCATCACGTTTTGATGACCAAAAAAGATGATCTTCCACAAGGAGTAAGCAGCCGCGAGAGTAGTGATCCCCGCCTGACGAAACTTCTTTACAAGACTAAATCGATTATTGTTAATCTCGCCAATCATCCGCTCTTGAAAAGGAAATAGCTCAAAGGGCACGACCCCCTTGATCGGGTGAATTACATTCACGTACTTGTTGATAAAGTATGCCGGATCCGAACCACACTTATCCAGTTCTTTTATAATTTCTTCTCTTGTCACGCTATTATATAGCATGAATCGCTACGCAATCATCGCTACTCGGTACACAGAAGCAGAATGTAATGATAAAAGTTTAAACGTAGGCCAGCTAAATGCTGACCTTACGCGAATGGGTTGGGATGTACGATTTATGCGAGACTGTAGCTCAATCTTTCAAGCCTATCATAAGGCGGTAACCGAGATCAAGCCCGATGATGAGGATCAGGTTATTTTATGCCACGACGATATTGAAATACTTACGAAAGACTCGGCGTTCAATAAGATTATCGACAGTCATTTAAAAAAGAAACGTGTGGGCTTTGTCGGAATTGCTGGCAGCGCAGGACTGCAAAGAAAGCGCAACTGGACAGCCTCCCTGCAACGTTACATGGGCGGGGGTATGGTATCTCACGGAAAGTCCGTAGAGCAGATGGATTTAACCTGCTTCTACGGCAACGGAGGAGTGATAAACCAAGCTGTAGTTCTTGATGGCGTTTTTCTAGCCACTACAGGCAAAGTCTTAGATAGAATTCAGCTTAAAATGCCTAAAGGGTTCTCAGGGGGATGGCACTGGTATGACGCTAGTTACACACTTCAGGCGCATTTACTAGGGTTTAATAATTTCATAGTACCTATTCATCTGAGACATGAATCTCCAGGGAATTACGATTCATCATTCCACAGAGACTCAGAAGTTTTTCATGAGCTATTTAAAAAGCACCTTCCGGCTGTCATAAGGAAGTTCTAGTATAACTTTCTTTTCAAAATATTTTTCGTTATAATTATTCATGAAAAGTTGAAACTCGTCCGAAGTTTCTTTGCTGAAAAAGAATGTTGTAACGTCACTGACATCTGTAAGATATTTGATCGCCTCTTCTTCCGCAGAGCTTCGATCACAGTTAGTTGACTGATTTAAAAGAATAACAGTCTTAGCGGATGTAACACACTTTGCAATAGCTTCTTTGTCGAATGATGGTAAAGTATCGAAGAATCCTGGGAAGGGCGATATCAAGATGTAAGGAATGTTTAGTATCTTACACACCAGAGCCGAAAATACACAAACACCCGCAGTGGGCATCAGATAAACTAGCTCTGGATTAAGAGTTCGAAAAAACTCAATAATGTTATTGGCTGCATTCTTCCTCTTTGAAATAGAAGCGCCTACACCTATCTTAGGAAAAAATTCATCACCGAAGACTGCAATAATGTTCTGAGCCATTTCTATTATATACGTGAGATGAAAGATAACCTGTACACAACTTGGGAGTGGAATGACGCTCCTACTTATATTCGGTCGTTTGCTCCTTTTCGGGAAGGCACCTGGATTGTTCGTATTGAGCCTGGGGACGATTGGAACTATGGTAACTACAAGGATAGTTGGACCGTTGTAGAAAAGAAAATAGAAAATCGTTGGTATCTTTTTATTCAAGATACCAACGATGTAATTTGGCCTAAGCCTGTTTTCTATTAATCAGGGTCCTACAGGATTCAGTCGGGTGCCATTTAAACCCGGTTTATCGTAGCGACCAACGTGAATATACTCGGGAGGGCACGACCCAGGCCCTTCAGCGATTACATCGGCCCTACCTCCTCCGGTCCATTCCCCGTTTACGAAAGACTCCGGTTCGTACGTAATATCTATGACCTTGTATGCGTTGGGGCAATACGCATCAAACCGAACTATGTTACCTCTCCCGTTAGCCGTTGGGTTATACTTCGTAGGGTCTTGGGGATCGGCATACGTTGCATATAATTCGTCATCGGAAGATCCGGGCGAAGCTCTAAATTGATAACTACCATCAGCGTAATTATACCCAGGAGGAGCTAAAGGACAGAAGACAGTCACCTCCCTACATCCTGTTCTGTAGTTTGAAAGTACATTTGGCAGTATATTGTATTCATGATCTCTTAGCAAGAAATGTACGTTTTCAAGAATAATTCTTCTTGTCCAGGCTTGACCGTAAATGAGAGTTCTAGATCCATCGGGAGGGGATGAAGTCGCTGCCCAGTCATCAACCTGAAGGAAGCCCCCAGAGGCAGTTTGCTCATTACCATTTTCAGGATTTTGAAGTGCGGTGTTGGTGTCCCACCTAGGGTTGTGGTATACCATAGCCACATCTTTGAGATGAATCAAATCTGCGCTGTAAATAGAAATAGCACTTTTGTTGGAAGTGCCCATGTATAGCATGCAGTTCTCAATCTTGAACGTATCCACCGCTGTGCATCTATAGTTTCTGGCCCCTATAGGGTCTCCCGTACCTGATGCGTAAGGATTTATACGACAGCTTCTATGATCTCTCTCAAACTTACTGTTAATAAGCCCTAGACTTCTAGCTTTGTTTTCCAAAGGACCGTTTGCGCTTAATGCCCCCGCCCAAGACCTAGATGCGACAGTAGTATTTTTGATTGTTACGTCCGCCCCGTACTCACCTCCTACGTTTTGTAATTGAAGAGCAGTGGACCGCTGGGCGCCGGAACCGAAACCTTCATTACCGTAACCGGGACCCCCCGGAGGGAACGTGTTAATACTTTCTCGAAGAAACCCAGGTTCAACAAAATGGCAATCATCTATATACGTGATACGTTTTTTTCGAGGAAGTAAGTTCTCATCAAGGCCCCATCCATCGCCAGGAGAGCCCGCTGCATTAGGTCTAGACTGTAACTGAAAACACTGTCCTCCCGCACTGGCGAACGTACAAGAACTCAATGAGAGGTTAGCACTATGGTTTAAATAGTAAGTATGCTCTTGAAAGGATCCTGTTGAGTGAAGACGGCTAAATATGAGATCTACCGCCTCATATCTTCTTGCACACCATTTCCATTTCATGTCGTTAACATTCCAAACATCTTCCCAAACATACTCCCCCCCAATTTGTCTGCTGAATCCTGGCCTTCCGAATACGTTAGCATCGGGGCGAGGTCGGTTAGAAGGTATGACCCATGAAGGAAGCTCTCCGTTCGGCCCAACCCATACCCGACCGTTTCCAGACGTTACGTAACTGCCAACACCTCCCCCAACGTTTATAACTTCACAAGGACCGTTATTCTGTGTTTCAACGGTATTACCTCCTGTCCAGCCGTAAAGTCTTAATTTAATTGGTTGATACCCTTCTATAGGAGTATGCGGATATCTGTGATTTTTAAATAATCCAAAAGTACCATCTAGTACGATGTTATCATAAACAATACGCGACCCCTCGGGAATTGTTCGAGGTCCAGGACCGTACTTGTAATGATTTCTTCCAGGGCGAGCTA
>Ga0208162_1000275_pt1 | contig 30146 bp, 27 predicted proteins | sample CB_VirMetaG_4_FD_184539 | JGI IMG/M metagenome (GOLD analysis project Ga0208162, IMG submission 184539) | Freshwater to marine saline gradient viral communities from Chesapeake Bay - CB_1508_1M Viral MetaG (SPAdes) (version 4) | ecosystem: Environmental > Aquatic > Marine > Coastal | place: USA... | reverse complement strand
AAACCTACGGTTGCGAAAGTTTTCCTTGAAGAAGTGGCGTTCCTCGTCATCTCCTCTCTCAACGATTTGGAGGTATTGCTTCTCGAGGAGGGGTTCAATAAACTTCTCCATGTACGAGGTGCGCCTCACGCCCTGTGACATCAGCACCTCTGCTATGTATGGGAGATAGAAAAACTGTAGGTCGTACACAAGGAGCAGGAAGGCAAGCTGGTACTTAGTGATGTCATACCTGTCAAGTATTACGTCTTCGGCTAATATGCCACACTTCATGTAGTTGTCCTTGAGCCAATACGTCTTCTGATGGAGGTGTGTCCTCCCCAGCTTGGTTTTGGGTATCCTTTTCTTAGGCATAGATGGATTAAATTTGCACTTACTACAAATTTAGTAAAATGGCAACATTAGCTGGGACGAAAGTAAAGGATAAGTACGGAAACCTCCTACAAGTAAATGGAGGTGTGGACGGCACTCTTAAAACCGTTGAGGGCGGTGATGGCAACACCTCAGCCTTAAAACTTTCCTCTACAGAAGTGGAGCTTCCTTCCACAGGCACTAAGTTCACAGGCACACCATCCAACGCTGCATCTGAACTCACCATGCTCATGGTGAACGCAAGCAATCAGATAGTCACAAGGGAGTTTGACCGAACTTTGTCAGACAACATTAATGTTGACACTGGGTGGCGGGATATGCATACAACAGCAGACAGCGGAGGCACATACTACGGAATCAAGAGTGCATTAAGCAATGTTCAAGTGAGGTATGTCGGAAGAGAGGTGAAGCTCAAGGGTGAGCTGTACGTTCCTCTTGACGTTGACGGCACGACTGGTACAGGTGCTTTAGCCACAAGTGAAGCTCAGAATAAAACGTGGAACAGGACAACCCTGCACACAGCAAGCGGATGGACTGGTGCTGATTACAAAATCACCACTCCAGCTATATTCTCCCCTGACACCACATTAACCTTTAGTGACAACATGGTGGAGCAGCAGCTCACGCCATTCGTTCCTGTCTCAAGGACAGTGTTTTTGACATCTGGAAACGCTTCCACAGTGACGTATACAACATTTGTCTCTGTATTCATTACATCGGACTTGAAGTTGGAGATAAGGTCAAGGCTGCACGATACAAATACAGACCACGTTGATGTCTCTCCAGTGGAGGAAATCCTAATGAATTTCAACACTTCACACAACTTTGTTGATTACGCAAACTACCTAAACACCCTTAATCAGGACACGAAGGCAAATGCCAACCACGCACCTAAGTTTAATTTCAACGGCAGGGGTGAGTCTGGTATGGCTAACTGGGGCGGACTGAAGTTGAGGCTTGACGGACTATCGTTTATATTAGACAGCTCCGTAGGTCTCCAAACCATATATAATTCAACAGTTTAATTTAAATATAAGTATATGAACGAGGAAGTGGTGGAATCCATCCGCCAACACATGAAGGACATCGAGTCTATTCTTGAGGAGCATTGTCCAGAGGCTCAGTATATGATGACTGTGCAAATGGATAGCGAAAAGGAAGATGATTCAATGGATGTTTTCTACGGAGTGAGATCAGACTCTGCAATGAAGCTCATCGATATGTTTTCGAATATGTTCGAGCTTGTAGCAGCCGAGAATCCGAATGAAGAGGAGTTTAGTGACTTCCTGAAAAACTTCGGTATAATGGGGGCATCAGGTGAGGCGTGATGGAAGCAGTAATACGGAAAGTAATTGTTGGCTCAGACCCGAAGCGGGGTCTTGCGTGGGTTGTTGGGCAGTCTGTTGGAGACGGCAAGATTAGCCACATACACCAAGACGACACAGGAGATATTTTAATTTTCGTTGAACAGAACGAAGAGGAGTTTTTGTGGAAGCATATTTCCAAGAACACCTCCTTCATCTGCGAGAACGATCTTAAATTTTAGTTTATGAAACCAGTGAGGGATTTCCTTGTCTCTATTCCAAAGAGATTTAAGGACGAAATCGAGCTGTCTGATGGCAGCAAACTCTGGCTTGCTTCCAAGTATCAGGAGTTTAATAACAGAGTGACATCTGGAAAGGTGATTGCCACCCCAGCAAAAGACGACATGGGTGTTGAAGTGGGAGATGATTTGTATTTCCATCACCACGTTGTCACGACAGTGGACAAGTATTCACAGGAGGTGGAGGACAAGAAGTTTGTTGTGCGTCCAGATCAGGCTATTGCACACAAGAACAAGGACGGGGTGATAAAGAGCTTGGGTGAGTGGATTCTTGTTGAGCCTGTAGAGCAAAAAGACAAGCTACAGTCTGATTTTATCGAAATCATCCAAACCACGGAAAACTCCATGGGTAGGGTGAAGTACATGAGCAAGGACTACCACGACCTGAAGGAAGGGGACCTTGTTGAGTTCTCACGTCATTCCGACTACGAGATTGAGATTGAGGGTGAGCCTATGTGGAGGATGCTCTACAGAGATATTATGTTCGTATGGCTGGAAGAGGACGACCAATAAAGTTCAAGGAGGTAGATGCGATAAAGAAGCTTCAGAAGGCTATTGAGTCCGCCATCGAGAACACCACCAGCGAGGTGGCAAGGGGCGTAGATCCCGAAACTACGGGTAGCGCACGGAAGGCAGAACTACAGTCCATCAAGCAGGCGGCACTCGATGCCAGAGAGCTGATTGTGGAACACCAGAAGCTCACAACGATGCTTGAGGAACTCAAGGAGACAAGCAGGAGTGGGAGTGAAATCGATTGGAGTGGTGGCTTCGCAGAGGAATTCAGTGATGGCTAATTCCACCATTACCCCCATAAACAGCCTCTAATGATGGATACGCCCATCAAAATATGCCCGAACGACACCGAGGGCGAGGTGGTGGAGATAGAGGGACTGAAGATACAGCTTCCCAAAAAGCCCCTCAAGAAAGACATCTGGTTCTCGGATAAGCCCGTGGCGCAGCAGCACTGGCGCACTCCTATATTCCCAAAGGAGCTTACACAGATAAGTGGGCAAGATGAGTTTAATGAGCTGCCAGCAAAGCTCAGGGAAACCTATTCAAAGGTGATACGGGAAGACTTCCGTAGGCGTAGGGACGGGGTGTGGTTCATGAATAACGGACACCCCACATATATCACTGGAAATCATTATTTTATGCTCACCCACTACAAGCTGGATGTAGGGCATGGAAATTTCTTGCAGTTCCAGAGGAAGCTGTTCTTGCATTGGGAGGCTTGCAACAGGGATGGGAGAAGTATAGGGCAGGTGTTTACTAAATGTAGACGTTCGGGATACTCGAATATGTCTGCCTCTATTCTGCTCAATGACGGCTCTCAGGTGAAGGACAAGCATCTGGGGATTGTGAGTAAGACGGGTGAGGATGCGAAGAACGTAGTGTTTATTTCCAAGGTGGTGAATGGCTTTAGAAATATGCCTTGGTGGGCAAGACCCATATTCGATGGCACTACCAATCCGAGGGCAGAACTGGCGTTCCGAACACCTTCCAAGCGTGTGACGAAGAAGTCGAAGACGATACAGCGAGATGAGGCTCTCAACACCATCATCGACCACAAGAACACCACTACAAACGCCTATGACGGAAGCAAGCTGTACAGGCTGCTGATGGATGAGGCAGGTAAGTGGGAAACCTGCGACCTGCAAGACTTCTGGCGCATCAACCGCACTTGCCTTATTGTGGGGCGTAGGATAGTGGGGAAGGCATTGGTGGGAAGCACTGTCAACCCCATGAGCATGGGCGGCAGTGAGTTCAAGAAACTGGTGGAGTACTCCAACCCAAACGAGCGCAACGAGAACGGCAGGACTAAGAGTGGACTGTACAGCATATTCATTCCAGCATACGAGGCGTTGGAGGGATTTTTTGATAAACACGGCAACCCAATTATAGATGACCCGAAAGAACCCGTACAAACTATTGATGGAGACTATGTAAGCATTGGAGCAAAGACGTTCCTAAAGAATGAGAGGGAAGCGTTGAAGGGAGATGCGAAGGAGCTGAATGAATTCATTAGGCAGTTTCCATTTACAATGGATGAGGCGTTCAGAGACTCACTTGAAACATCAACATTTAACGTAGCCAAGATATATGACCAACTTGATTATAATAGTACTCTCTATCCATTTCCTACCCGTACTGGTAATTTTGTTTGGAAAAATGGGGAGAAAGACACGGAAGTAATATTCATGGACGATCCGAATGGAAAGTTCAATGTAAGCTGGATGCCCAACGCTGAGATGAGGAACAAGAAGAAGCTTGAGAGAAACCAACTGGTAAGCCCAAATGACTTTGTGTTCGGTGGCGTGGACTCCTACGACATCGATGAGACCACAGACAGCAGGGGATCCAATGGAGCTTTCCATCTGTACACAGGGTTCAATATGAGTGGGAATATTCCCTCAAACCAGTTTGTATTGGAGTATGCGACACGACCACCGCTGGCGAGGATATTCTACGAGGATGTTCTGATGGCTACATTTTTCTACGGGGCGAAGGTGTTGATAGAGAACAACAAGTATGGTATAGCGAGATACTTTGAAAGCAGGGGGTATATGGGCTATCTGATGGACCGACCCAAGAGTTTGTCTACAGGAAACAGTAACATCAAGGTGAAAACGAAAGGCATCCCATCCAACTCAGCGGAGATAATACAGAGCCACGCACAGGCTATTGAGAGCTACATACACAATCATGTTGGATATGATGAGGAGGGCAATGCGGGGAAGATGTTTTTCGATAGGACACTCAACGACTGGATAAACTACCGCATAACAAAAAGGACAAAGTATGACCTCACGATCAGCTCAGGATTGGCTCTACTTGCGAGTCAGAATTATGTGAAGCCCAAGCCACCATCGGATACTTCTGATAAGCAGTTCTTTAGGCGATTCAAATTCAACTCGTAAAGCACTATCTTTGTGCAATATTATTTTTCCGTAAATGTACAGTAATCAGGAGGGAGATAAATTTGGCTTGAAGTCATTTCCAGACCCGTTAGCGGACCACGCTACGAAGTGTAGTAAGTCTTACGGAATGACGTATGCTAAAGCCATTGAAAGCCAGTGGGGCAGCATCGATGATGAGGCTTCCCTGTACAGGCGGAGGCTCAAGGAATTCGAAAGGAACAGAGACTATGCAAACGGTACACAGGACACCTCAGTATACAAGCAGATACTTACGAGTCTTGACCCTAACGCTGGCGATGGCAGCCTGCTTAACATTGATTGGCGACCTGTACCTATTGTTCCTAAATTCGTAAACATTGTAGTTAACAAGATACTGTCAAGAAAACCCTACCCAAACCTTGAGGCAGTAGATCCCATTTCACAGACAGAAAAAGATGGTAAGAAGAATTATATCAAAGCTGCTATCAAGCAAAAGCCTCTTCTTGAACAAGCTAAGAAGCTTGGACTCGATGTTGACATGGATCCAGAACAGCTTCCAGACACTCCTGAGGAGGTTGAAATCTTCATGGACAGCTTTATTAAAACTGATGCAGAAGTTGCTGCTCAGTTAGCAACAGATATGACGTTGGAGTGGAATGACTTCAACGACTCTATTTACAGGCGGTGTGTGGAGGACTTAGTGAACGTAGGACTGGCTGTCACCAAGCGTGAAAACGATCCCAACTACGGAATCACTGAGAAGTATGTAGATCCCATTAGCTTCATTCACAGCTTTACGGAAGATCCCAACATGAATGACATCGTGTACTGTGGATACATCCGAAAGATGACGATACAAGAGCTGAAGAGGATAGCTGGTGACCAGTTCACGGAGGACGAGTACAAGAAGATTGCAATGACTGTCCGCAACAGATATGGCAACAGCTCCTCTAAGCTCGACTCACGCTACTACGACAAAAACATCCAGAGGTATTCGTATGGCTATGACGAGTACACGATAGAGGTACTGGACTTCGAATACAAGAGTACGGACGAGGTGTTCTTTGAGGATAAGGAGACACGCTTCGGAAACCGTGGGTTCTACTACAAGGGATACACATACAAGGAGCAGAAGAACTCTGTGTATGAGCGCAAGCCACAAGCAATGAATATTGAGACATTGTGGGGTGGCAAGTACATCATCGGCACAGACAAGCTATTTGATTACGGGATGAAGAACAACGTACCACGGAATGTGCATGACATCTCCAAGTGTCGTTTCTCGTTCTCGTTCTCTTCTGTGAATTTACGCAGGATGATTCCCAAGTCCATGACAGGGCAGGTGATTGGTTTTGCTGATATGCTTCAGATTACGCATTTGAAGTTGCAGCAGAGCATCGCCAAGGCGAAGCCTGACGGACTCATCATTGACATCGAAGGACTGGAGAACGTACAGCTCGGAAAGGGCGGTGAGCTTCAGCCTCTGGAGATACAGGACATCTACGAGCAGACAGGTGTGTTTTATTATAGGAGTAAGAATCCAGAGGGTGGATTCCAGAACCCTCCCATCCGTGAGATAGGAAACTCCATCAGGAACATCAACGAGTTGATTGGACTGTACAACCATTACCTGAGGATGATACGGGACAGCACGGGCATCAACGAGGTGATGGATGGTAGCACACCTAAAGGAGAGCAGCTTGTTGGTGTTCGTCAGCAGGCGATGCAGGCTGGAAACAATGCCATTTATGGTATTGAGAATGCATCGATGATATTGTATAAGCGTGTTTGTCAGGACATCGTGAGAGCATTGCAAATCTTGCCTCCAAAGTCTGTTGTCTACCAAGCCTACGAGAAGGCTATCGGCAAGACGAATATGAAGGTGGTGAGCAGCTTCAGGGACTTGCCCATGTACAACTTTGGTGTGCTGGTGAATAAGGAGATGGATGACACTGATAAGCTCTATCTGGAGCAGAACATTCAGGTGAGCTTGTCTCAGAAGGAACTGGACATTGAGGATGCCATCCACATCCGCAACCTAAAGGATGTCAATCAAGCTGAAAGGCTTTTGATCGTCAGACGTAAGAAGCGTATGAAGGCTTTGCAGGAGCAGGCGGCTGCAAACTCACAGATGCAAGCGCAAGCAAACGTGCAGAGCGTACAGGCAAAGGCACAGGCAGACGCTCAGATGGAACAGCTCAAGGCTCAGAACGAGGCACAACTGGAGCAACTCAAGGCACAGCTGGAAGCGCAGCGTATGCAGATGAGGCATGAGATGGAGAAGGAGCTGAAGGCTATGGAGCTTCAGATGTCTCAGATGAAGATGCAGCAGGACCAGCAGTTCAGGCAGGGACTGGAGATGAAGAAGGATGACAGGAAGGACAAACGTGTCGAGAAGCAGGCTGTAGAGCAGAGCAAGCTAATTTCACAAAGACAAGGAAAAAGAGAAGAACTTTCAGAACGTGAGGAGGACATCCTCGATATACTAACCCAAGAATAAACAAGCCATGAAACTAAAAAAAGGCAACGGAGATAAGAAAGAAAGCAAACTTTTTCCAAAGAAAGCAAAGTTTGGAACTTCTCTTAAAGACGTAAGAGCTGGTCTTATTAAGAGTGGTGAAACACCCCAGAGAAACCGTGTACGTTTCAAAGAGGGTTCTCGTGAGCATAAACGTCTTGTGGCAATAATGAATATGAAGCCCACCTATACATTTGAAGGGAAAACTTACAAGTCACTTTCCGTACCTAATTTCCCCAGTACCTTTAACCCCGAAAAGAGTAAAGAAGGTTATAGTCAGGTTCGTGATTTTTATCACAAAACGCCTGTTAAAGATGCTGAAACTCTGAATTGGGGGCTGGTGTATGAAAGAGATTTTAAAGACGACATGAAATTCGAGAAAAAAGTGAAGTCGGATAAAATGAAGCGGATGAGTGAGTCTTTAAAAAAGGAGACCGCAAGACTCAGAACCCAAGGCAATCCATTAAAAAACAAGTAACATGGCAACATTAGCAAACCAATCACAAGCAAACCTACAGAGCTTCGGGCAGAATGGCTTCAAGGTCGTTACTGACACCACCGATACAACAGGGGATTTCTCAGCCATCACCATTGTAGCAGATGCTGACTTCTCAAGCATTACGGCTACAAACACCGTGGCTAACTCACTCAGTGGAGTGTCCATTCCTGCTGGCATTACCATCTTCGGTAAAATCACAGGATTTCAGCTCACATCAGGTAGTGTTATTGCTTACTACGCAGTGTAATGGCATCAGTTAATCTGGACATATCCTCAAGGCTGGACATCACCTGTCGTAAGAACGATACGTTCTCTCTCGACCTTGACATCAAGGATTCGAGTGGAACGGCTCTTCCCCTGACGTCCTACACGTTCAGGATGGAGGTGAGGTCTTCCACCGATGACGAGGGGACTGCGGTGATTGCAGCCTCTGCCATAACATTTCCCACTGCCGATGAAGATGGCAATCTCACCATCAAGATAGAGGCGTCTGACATGGGCGTGTCAGCTGGTGTTTATGTGTATGACCTTCAGGCGACACTCGACAGCCCGTCCACTGTAACAACTTGGCTTCACGGAACATTTACAGTAAATGAAGACATAACAATATCGTAATTGTCTGTACAGATATCAATAGAGAATGTTGCACCTGTAAGTGTATCCATATCTGAAGATTCTGTCCCAATCACGGTGGAGTCCTCAGACAGCAGGTCTATCTCTGTGTCTTCGAAAGAAAACTTTGAACTCACAACATCTGTGGCTCAGAGTTTTTCTTTTTTAGTTTCAGACCCAGAGTCGTCCCTTTCTGTTGGCAAGGTGAGTTCCATAGCTATTGAGCTTGACGGCAAGAGCGGGGTCGTTCCCAAGGAGGTTGCGCTCAAGAGCTTCAGTACAACATCGGCTGTGCCGAGGTCAGGCGACCCATTCCTTTTCTTCGTTGCGGACGATGACGGCAACGGTGCGGCTATAGGTTTTTGGGATGGCACGGACATCCAGATATGTGTTTCTCTAACAATATAAGATAATGGCAAGGATAGTACCCATTAAGAATGACGATTTACGCTCTCTGATTGCCCTTGAGGGTAGACCCGTAAACCTCAGCGTTGCCTTAGAGGGAGACGGCTCTGATTTGTCAAACACAAATTTAGACGCATCTGGGAATCCGTTACTCCCTCCTATTTACAGTGATATAGTTTCTTCAGGAATTGACATAGATGTGGGACGAGCTGTGGCTGTAACATCCATCACCATCACATCGAACGCCAAGGGCAGGGTGTCGGGTGTTATTGCTCAGAATGCTATTGGTGACTGGATTGGGCTTTCCAACCAAGACGAGTTCTCGCTGGCTATAAATGACGGAGGCTCTACTACATTGAACATTGACGGGCTGGTGCTGGGGTCTGGCTCAAGGGTGTCGTTGACATTCACCCCATACCCCGAAACAGGTCAGACAGACCCAGACATCGGGATGCACATCAACGGGATTGAGTTTACAGCAGACTTTAATTTCAATGCCAAGAAAAAGCTCCTGTACTGCGGTGACTCCATATCTTGGAGTTTAGTGGGCAACTGGAAGACACAGGACATGGGCTACAACTACTCTGGAAACCGAAAGGAGGGTAGTAACCCATACCCAGACTACTTTGGCGATGAGCTTGCTGCGTTCAGGCTCGTAAGCGCACTCAGGAGTCAAGCAGACCCTGAGAGCATACGTCTTGTGAACAAGGGCTTTGGTGGATCTAAGCTCGCCACCGACCAGTGGTTTGCATCGAGGTCTGGGATGTACACCATCGACTGGAACATGATGGTGATGCAGGCAGGCGTGAACGATGCCACTGATGTACAGACACCACTTCGCCAGCTTACAATGGCGCAGAGGATACAGGACATGGTGAGGAAGCGCAACGAGGATGGTAGGGCAGAGTATCCTATGGTGTTTTGCACACCACCCTCTGTGGACGACAAGTACGATGGGACAGGCGCAAGGGTATGTTTAGATCAGCGTATGCCTATTTCGAGCGAGAGCTACACGGCTTCGTTTAATAGCACAAATGACACAGAAATCAGTTTTGGAGCATCTCCTTCTGGTGACCGTTGGTATGAGGTGAAGGGGGATGGTTCAAATGACTTGGAGATGAAAGGCGGTGTGGCTGACGAGGTATATCGTCTTGACTTTGTAACGCAAAACGACTTACTCACAGGTAAAGCTGCTTCTGCAAACACAAAAGCATTCATACGAACTCTTGAGTCTCAACAGAACGTAGATGATTCTGCAATTGAAAACGATGGAATCCTTAGAATAGATGCCAATACAACACTGTTTATTCGCTGCGTAACACCTGACAAAGAGTATGAGGAAGTAGACCGAGCCAGCCTGATTGGAAAGCCTTTGGCTGCGGACGCACAATACTTTGATGCCTCAGAATCTACAGTAGACCACTTCATAACAGGAGTGAACACGTCTCCCACAGAAATATTAGCCCCCACTATTGCAGGGGTGAGTGAGTCAGTACCTATCATCAACGCCTTTCCAAGTAGAAATATCACTCAGTTTGGATTTGGAGCAGCCTCAGAACTTTTTGTAGCAAACACAAGTCTGCCGCCTGCAAGTGTTATTGATGAGAATGATGTTTGGATTCGAATCAAGGGTATGCAAGATATGTCTGGCTCTGGAGAAACCAGTTGGGCAGATGTTAATGGATTTTACAAGGTGGTAAACTACACCCTGTCTGGAAACGGTCAGAGAGTGGTGAATGTTCAGGTGATGCTTGACACGAGGGACTCCGCAGACAGGAAGTTTAACGGAAATTTCGGGCTAACTGTAAATTCTATATCCAATGCAGCCAGTGCAGTTGTAACTCTTGGTGCGGATTTAACAGGAAAGGTTGTTGGAGACAGCATAGCTTTGCAAAACGTTGAGGGCGGGGACTTTGAAAACAATGCCAATGGCATCTTTGAAATCACTGCTATAAACTCCCCCACTGAAATTGTAATAAACCTTGATAGTTCAAGTTTCTCTGGCAGCTATGTGGCAGATTCAGGATACTTGAGTGGGGCAGAGATTGAACTGTTCAGTAGTCGCCCATACTTGGTGGAATTTGAGGGTAGTAGCGCAAACACTCTGGAGGCTAATAACTACAGCTACTTTGCTCATGGAGACAACACTGTTGGTGACTATAAGGTGAAGGTGCAGCTATCCACTGGAGCAGGCACTCAGTTCAACCTTGTGGCAGGAAAAGGCATTGTTTTCTCTGTTTATCAGCAGGGCAATGTCATATACATGAACGAGGTGGTGAGCGGAGATATCACTAACGCAGGAAAGATTGTTGGCAGCGATACGCTTGAAAATTTCTTCTCACAAACAGAGGTGGGGTTGACAAGGTTGAAGACAGTGCGTAAAATCATAATGGATACTGTGCAACTGCCATCTATAGCTAATGATAATGTACATCTTGTTGATTTATACGACATAGATGATTTAAAAAATACCACCGAAACCACTGCTGGAAGACTCATCTATGACTCTGATAATTACAAGGCAGACACCAGCGCAGTACCGCCCTCTAAGCTGATGGTGAATGACTTGATAGAAGACCCAATATTCAAGGCTACAGGTGATTCTGGGGTGAACGAAAGGGTTATGGGAAAAAGACTACACAGGTCTCCAAAGGGGCATGAAGAAATATATAACAGGCTCTATAGCGTAATCAGTGGCATAACAATACCTAATTGATACTCAGTATCTTTGCATCATGTCACCAGAACAGATAAAAGCAAAGCTCAAGAGGTTTGGACTCAGTGGAGTAAACAAGCCTAAGAAAACTCCTTCACATCCCACGAAGAAGGGAATCGTGTTGGCTAAGGAGGGAGATACGGTGAAGCTTATTCGTTTTGGTGATCAGAGCATGGGGCATAATTATTCTCCAGAAGCCCGTAAGTCTTTTAAGGCACGACACGCCAAAAACATTGCTAAGGGAGTGTTGAGTGCTGCATACTGGGCGAACAGGTTATTCTGGGCTGGTAGTGGGGGCAGTAAAAAATCACCACCTAAATCATAAAAACACAAGAAAGGGGTATGAGCAATTTTTTCTCATCAACAGGTGTGGCAGAACTCATTGAATGGTTGGGTTTGACATCTGCGGGTGGTGCATTGGGATGGTTTGGCGCAAGACGTAAGCGTGAAGCAGAGGGGGTGGAAGCCACCATCAAAGTATGGGAACGCACTGTAGAGCATCTGGAAGAGCAGCTTGAAGACCTCCGCAAAGAGAATGTAGAGCTGAGACAAGAAATCAAAGACCTCCGTGTCCTTGTACACGACCTGCAAGACAAGCTGCTTAGGAAGTGAAAGTCAAGAAGGGAAAGATAATGGTGAAAGCACCATCAGGCTACCACTGGATGATGGAAGGTGGCAGGTATTTCCTTATGAAGCATGAGGGTGAGTTTAAGCCGCACAAGGGAGCTTCCCTTGAGGCAGGATTCAAGGAGATGAAGGTGCATCGTGAAGACTAAGAAGTCACGAGTAAACGAAGCTGGCAACTACACGAAGCCAGAACTGAGAAAGAGACTGTATAGGCAGATTCTCAACTCGAATGTGATGGGAACGGCAGCAGGTAAATGGTCTGCACGAAAAGCCCAGCTACTCGCTAAGAAGTACAAGGAAGCAGGAGGAGGCTATCGATGAAACTCAAGAAGTCACAGCAGAGCCTAAAGAACTGGACCGATCAGGACTGGACCACTGGCAGTGGTAAAAGATCCACAGACACTGGTGAAGCATACTTCCCAGCAAAGGCTGTAGAGGCTTTAAAGGAGGCAGGCTTGTACGATGATGCGGTGAGGATAAAGAAGGCTGCAAACAGGTCTGGCAAGAACGCTCAATACCCTGAAAGGGTGAGGGAAATAGTAGAGAGATTTCGTTAAATTTGCAAACATAAACAACTGACAATGAAAGCAAAAAAGAAAATGTCCATGTACATGGGCGGTGGTAAGATGTACGGTAAGAATGGAACTAAAGTAATGAGTGCTACAGGTGAGACGGAGAAGCCGATAAAGGGTCCAAGACTTGGTGATATAACTGTTACGGCTAAAAGACCTAACAGGAAAGGTAATGCACGACTTACTGAAGAGGGTATGAAATACAGAAATAGTAATCAAGCAAAACAAGACTACATCAATGCTGCTGCAAAAGCAGGTTCTACAAGCTCAAAGGGCATGACCATGGGTGTGGCGAGAAAATTATTGGATATGGGCTTTAACGAATGGCAAGGAAAACACATGGAAAAGAAGGGAATGAAAATCAGAATAGACCCAAGAACAGGGGAGGATTTGTAGATCACTGTCTCAAGGGGAGGTATAAGAAAAGGGGGCTAATGCCCCCTTTTTCTTTGTGCTTTATCATTCTATCTCTCTAAAGAGGAAGAACGACTGTGAGTCTTCATCTTTGTACTCAGTGTGAATTGCTTGCCTCCACCTGTCGTCCTCAGGAAAGATTAGGGAGACTCTCACAGCCTTATCACTGATGGCAAGTGTGTCTCTAATTATCGCAACACTATATGCGTAGTTCACAAAACTTGAGAACTCATGGTATGAGCCTTCTAAGTAGTGGAATGAGCCATTCCATAAAATCGCCAAGGATTCAAACCCATTTACATCGTAGTCCCTTTCATTTCCGTATAACACATATCCATTCTCAGCCATGAAGGCAGAGTCGAATTCTGCGTAGTAATAGTGTGAGCTGTCTTGCCCGTATACACTGCCTGCGGAGAGAAGCAGGGCTAAAACCATCTTTTTCATCATTCTTTATTTTTTGGTTCGGATCAAACATACGAAGAATTTCGGAGGGTGCAAATTCGTATATGAAAAACATTTTAAATTTGCAACATATTTAACTAAATTTTATTCACATGGCTGAAAGTAATTACGAAGCAGCGTTGAAAGATGCTGGTTTTGAGTTGAGTAACGATATGCCCACAGGGGAAGAGCAACCGACCAATGACGGTTTTCCTGAGGGTGCAGATGTTCTCGATTTGAGTGGAGAGCAGGAATCTCCTGCCCAAGGGGAGGTGGATGATTATGTGGGTGATGACATTCAGCCAGAAGACGTTCTTTTAAATGACTATGAAGAAGAGGAAAGACTCGACATTGATGGGTTGACACTTAGTACTCTGAGCGAAAGGCTCGGCACTGAGTTCAGCTCCTTTGACGAGATTTCTGATTTTCTTAATAGAGAGCCAGAGCAGCAAACCATTGATGAACGGGTGCAAGCCATCGCAGATTTCGTCAACGAAACTGGTCGAGACCCTCTTGATTGGTTTTACTACCAAAGTTTAAACCCGTCCGAAATGGACGACCTGACGGTGGTGAAGAATCAGCTGAAGGTGGAGAACCCATACTTGTCTTCTGAGGAAGTTGATCTTCTAATTCAGAACAAGTATAAAGTTGACGAGGACTTGTACGATGAGGAAGAGATGCGACTGTCTAAGCTACAGTTGAAGATGGATGCCGAGAAAGGTAGACAAGCCATCAACAGTCTTAGAGAGGAGTATATGATTCCTGAGCGTCAGAGTCAAGAGGAGGGTGTTTCCCCTATCGATGATCAATGGGTTGATGCAATGGCTCGTGAAACAAATGATTTCGAGGCACTGTCTTTTGACATTGGTGAGAATGAGTTTGATTTCAAAGTGAGTGATGATTACAAGCGTGTGCTTGTTGAGAAGAATGCCAATCTTGAAAACTACTTCGATGATTATATCAACGAAGATGGATCTTGGGATTACGACCTTCTAAACTCCCACAGAGCTTTGATAGACAATATTGATGAAATCGTCAATGCAGTATATCAGCAGGGCTTGGGGGATGGTCAGAGAGGCTTAGTCGAAAGGACAGCAAATGTCTCCGCCCAAACTCCTCAGGATAATCAGGAGCAGCGTACCTCTAACGTAACACAGCAGCTTGCGGATGCACTCGGAATGGGTAATAACACCCTTACGTTTAAGATTTAACACAACTAAAACTGAAATAAAATGGCTGGAACAGCAACAACGCCAACTGATTTCTCCCCAGCAGCACAAAGACGGGTAGACCCCTCTAAGTACACTGCACTGGGTGACTTCATTGACGAAATCAACAAGCCCGACAATCGGGAGTCACTTGTTAAGACTTACGGAGACCAAGGAATCACAGGTTTCCTCAAACTCACAGGAGCCACTAAGGCTGCTGGAACTAATGACGAAGTACAGTGGTGGGAAGAGACTCGTCTCCACCCTCAGCAGTCATTCTTGTATGACGCATCAGCCGCTTCTACTGCCACTTCATTTGCCGTAACGCTTCCTTCTGGAACAGGTCGTGTACTGCGTAACAACGATGTTGTATTGTTCAACGGAGATGTTCGTGGTGTCGTGTCTGGAATGGCTACATCAAACTACGATGTGACTGCTACTGGAGAGGGTGCCGCAACAATCACCGTTCTTGACGGAGCTATCGGAGCTTCTGCTGCCGACAATGCTGCTGGCAACTTCTCAATTGTTGGTAACCTATTCGAGCAGGGTAGCGATCAGAACGACAGCTACTTGGAGGCTCAGGTCAACAAGAAGACCAACAAGTACATGATCATCAAGGAGGTGTTCAAGGTAACTGGATCTCAAGCAACCAACATCGGATGGGTGAACCTCGGTGGAGGTGACTACCGCTGGTATGTTAAAGGTGAGTCTGACACACGCAAGCGTTTCATGGACAAGCGTGAAATGATGATGCTGTTGGGTCAGACTGCTGGAAACACACTTCCATACTCTGTAGATGGTTCCGAAGGCTACTTCGCTGCTATCGAAGCTACAGGTGCTGGAAACGGTGGTATTGTTTACACTCAAGCTTCTGGTGATATGCTTTCTTCACTCACTGACTTCGACACCATTGTCAAGGAGTTGGATAAGCAGGGAGCAAATCCTGAGTACGCAATGTACGTCAACACTCAGACAAGTCTGAATATCGATGATGCAATTGCACAGGGTCTTGGAAGCAGCATGACAGCTGGTGTTGCCACTCAGTTCGGAGCGTTCAACAACGACCGTGACATGGCAATGCAGCTCGGATTCCAATCGTTCTCTCGTGGAGGATACACCTTCCACAAGCACTCTTGGAAGCTGCTCAACGAGCCTACTCTGTTGGCTGATAGCGACTACGCTGGTGTGATGATTCCTTTGTCCACTGTCGTTGATCCTAAGACAGGTGACCGCAACCCATCTCTGGAGATGAACTTCAAGTCTGTAGGAGGTTACTCCCGTGACATGGAACACTTCATCACTGGTAGCATCTTGGGTGCTAACACTGACACGAAGGACTTCGCTCAGTTCAACTACCGCTCAGAGATCTGTCTGGTTACTCGTGGAGCTAACCGTCACGTTCTTCTGAAGAAGTCGTAAGACTACACCGATTACCACTGGGGGAGGGATGGTCTCTCCCCCTTTTTTTTAATTTAAACTTCAATTAAAATGCCAGCACGAAGAAAGGCTGCTGCGCCTACTACCGCAGCTAAAAAGATCAAAACCACCTACATCTACAAACTGAACAGAGGCGGTGGTATCATAACGGTTATCCCATCGAGTAACATCACTGTATATGATGAGGAAAAAAACTCTGTAAGGGAAATCCGATATTGTTCAAATCAGCAATCTATTTACGTTGACGAGCAGAGTGGTCGAGCAACAAGAGAACCACTGAAGTTCTTTGAGGGCATCCTCGCTGTTCCTCACACAAAACCTAACCTCGTAAAGTTTATGGAGTCACATCCCATGAACACTAAGAACGGAGGTAAGCTATTCCATCTTGTTGAGACAGAGAAAGACAATGAAAAGAGCGTTGAGCAAGAGTTTCTAATTCACGATGCCATCATGCTTGTTAGAGAGAAGTCTGCCGAGGAGCTTGTTCCTGTGGGAATGCACTTTGGAATCAAACTCGGAGAGTCCATCTCTGATTTTAAATACGAGCTTCTCAAGGTGGCTAAGTCAAATCCACAGAAGTTCATAAGCTCTTTTGATGACCCAGTGGTGACAATGAAGGCAAAGCTCACACGGGCTGCTGACTTCGGACTCATCAAACTGAATGAATCGGGAGCGTACTGGGCAGACGGAAACGCCTTGATTGTGGCTACGCCTACAGGCTATTCATCTCTCAACACGCTAACGCAACACTGCCTCACAGACAAGGGGGCTTCTACGTTCGCTAAGATTGAATCAGAGCTTGATAAAATCAATCAATAAATTCATTATATTGTCTGTTGCAAAGCCCTCGTAATGAGGGCTTTTTTATTTGGTATCTTTGCAATAATAAAGGAATTCCATGACATCAGCATCCATTGTCACCGTATACAACACCCTGATTGATTTGGTTAACAAAGACCAGCGGGGGATGGTGACACCAAGTATATTCAACTCATTTGCTCAGCTGGCACAGCTCAAGGTGTTCAACAAAATGTTTGACAGCCTGATTCAGGGGAAGAACATACGTCTCAAGGGACTCGATCCCTCTGGAGACAAGAGCGTGATCAAGATGGTGAAGGAGGACTTAGCCAACTTCATAAAGACATCAAACATTAGTAAGTCGAGCGGTGTATTTGCAAAGCCCGATGATCTGTCACGCTTGGTGAGTATGTCTACGAAAGGAGTGTTTGCATTTAACACGTCCACGGAGATTCCTATTGAGTTGATTTATGACAAGGACAAGCTGAGAAGGATACTGAGGAGTTCGGTGATTGCACCAAAGGAAAATCACCCCATTGCTATGGTGGAGGAGGATATTACGGTGTATCCTGACTCTGTAACGAACATTTCTCTTACATACTATAAGATCCCTCAGGGTCGCACTCAGGCGGACCAGAAAACCACATCCGTCCCTACACTCTCATTCCTAACAGGAACAGGATCTCCAGACGTTAACAACAGCGTAAACTTTGAGCTGCCAGAGCATTATACAGATGACTTGGTGTTTGAGATAGGGAGTATGATAGGACTCAACCTTCGGGATGCTGATGTAGTGGGATACTCACAAGCTAAAGAAAAAGAATAATGGCAAGGAACACGATAAGCATAGATGACGTGGTGAATGAATTCGTCCTGTTAAATGACGAGGACGGGTATACCAGTCATGCTACAGAAAGTGTTATCAGGAACTTTGCCCTGCGTGGTGTGAGGGAGATGGGCTTCGATATCATGAAGCGTATCAAGTCCTTGAAGCTGACACCCAATCAGTCCCTAAACACTGTTGAGCTACCAGACGACTTCGTGGACTGGACGAAGATAGGGGTGATTGGTAGTGATGGATTGATTTATGTGTACGGGGAGAACAAGAACATCTCCTCCACAATGTCTTACAAGAAGGACAGCAACAACAATCCCATCGATTCTGACGGTGACGGTGTGAATGACAGGGTGGATGATAAGACGTTGGCGGATAGTGGAGACTCAGTATTTAAGGGATACCAGAGTTACATCTACAGAAACTACATCTACGAGTCTACAGAGGGTGGTATTTACGGTATTGGAGGTGGACGGTACTCAGGGGAGTTTAAGGTGAATTATGAGCAGAACAGAATTGAGCTTTCTCTAAACAGCGATGTAACCGAGATTGCTATTGAGTATATTGCTGATGAGGCGAGATCAGCCAACCCATCTGTACACATCTACGCTGAGAATGCCTTGCAGAGCTACATTTACTATAAGCTCATTGAGCGTAAGGCAGGCGTTCCTATGGTGGAGAAGCAACGTGCAAGACAGGAGTATTACAACGAGCGCAGGCTCGCCAACTCACGCATGAAGAGCTTCACCAAGGAGGAGGCTATGAAGACCATCAACAAGAACTTCAAGAGTACAGTGAAGAACTGATATGGCTATAGACAAGCTAACACCACGATACCTCAACTTTGAGGACGATGAGAGACTCGTAAAGAGGGTTGAGATGACAGATGCCGTAAACATCAGGATTGACTCTGATGATGACGGGGATGCTGGTGTGATTAAGAATGTCGTAGGGAACACACAGGTGAGCTTTGTAGATGCTACGGCAGATGCCCTGCCGAGTGGAGACAACAAGGTGATAGGCAGTGTGAATAACAATGTGAAGGGAGAGATATTGTTCTTCGTCCACAACTCAAACGGCAATCACAGGATATACAAATACGATGATAATCTGGAGAAGGTAATCACCGTATACAAGAACGAGGCTACAGGAACTGTAGCTCCAGCAAGTGCAGACACCTTGGGTTTCAAGGCTACGGATTATGTGGATGCTGCTGTGTTGGTGGACAAGGATGGAGACACCCTCCTGTACTTCACAAACGGCAGAGGAGAGCCTAAGAAGATAAATGTAGATAAAGCTATCAGGGGAGACTATCCTGACGGCTACGAGGGCATAGAGGCTTACATTTCGCTTATTAAGAAGCCTCCATTGGAAGCCCCTACATTTAACATATTGTCAAACGAAAGCCTTTCCACTAATAGAATACTTGGAAAACAATTTCAATTTGCCTGTCAGTATGTCTATGATGACGGAGAGGTGAGTGCAATGTCTCCAATTTCTGGGGTTACAAAACCAAGAAGTCATTCGGAACTTGGTATAAAAGATAAGGCGTATTATAGATTTTTTGATAATGAAGTAGAAATTTTTTGCAAAAGGACTAATTCAGACATAAGAAAAATAAGATTCCTTGCAAGGAATGGTAATGACGGTGTTTTTTTTATTGTAAAAGATGTTAACACAAGCGAGTCAATTACAGATGATGTTGTGTCAATAAAATTTTCAAATGAAAAAATTTACACTCCAATATCAAATGACGAGAACAATAAGCTGTTTGATTCTGTAGGCGAGGATGCAAAGTCTATAACAATATCAGGAAACAGAATATTTTTAGGCAACTATACAGAAGGATTCTCTCTCGATGTAGATGTTGATGCAACAATAACCAACAACTATCACAGCACCCCTGAAATATTTAACAATTATTTAATTCAAACAGGGGATGGTTTTTGGTTACCATACCAAACTGGATTTAGAAACGGTCTTGGTGTTACCTCTCCAGCATCAGGCTTTGTGAACAACCCCAGCTCACAAAAAGCACACCTAACTCACCTGCTAAACATAAACATAAACGAACTTGACGATGCAGATACATCTCGCATAACAAATTTTTACATAAATCTAAATGCGAGTTTTAATGTTCAGTCATCGAGGGGTTTGCCCTATAAAAAGTCAAATTCATCTGATGTATTTAGTAGATATGGTGTTTTGCATAAAACGGGAGTTTTATCAGTAAAGCATGAAATACCTATAACGGCTACAACCAAAACATCTATTAGAGATGAGGTGATATTTTTTTTAAATACAAGAGAGTACACTGTAGGCACTACATTTGGTGCTGCTGGACAATATAGCTCAGCTGAGTATGGAGCTGACCATGATGGGGAGTTAACTATACAGTTGCTTTGCTATCCATCGGATGCTGGTAATATAGAGATTTTTTTCAAGCCCATAAGACACAAGCTTATTCCATTAAAATCTAATTTTAAAGAGTATAACCAAACAATAACACATCCAAGAAACAAGTGGGACGTAAGAGCTTCAAATAATGGTGTTATATCAACACTATCTGGGGCAAACTATACATTTGGTGATATAGGGTATGATGGTAACACGATATTACTCCCTGAAAGCCGTGGAAGCCGCAATGTATGTTTACTTACAAATGGTGAGGCACAGATAACTTCTTTTTTTGAGGAAAGACAGGATGATGAACTGAAATCTTTTAAAGCAGATGCAAATCATTCTTTTGGAATAGTTTATCAAGACAAAAACGGTAGGCTTTCAACTGTCTATCCTGCTGGAGAAACTTATATTGATTGGTTTGACTCTGAAAACAGAAGGTCTCTTAAAGGAAGGACATCTGTCGTAATGAGGGTTAATCATACGCCCCCATCAAATGCTGTTCGGTGGTATCCCGTTTACTCTGGAAACACTTCGATAGGAAATTTTATTCAATACACCGTTAACAACGCCTACCTACCATCAAACACAGACGCTCAATCAGTTCCAACCACTGATGATTCCACTGACAAACTTTATGTTTCGATGAGGGGTTTTGAGGGGAAGGAAAACTCTTACAAAGAGAGCTACAACCCTAAAATATCATATTCTTTTGCTGATGGGGATGAGGTTAAAATAATTTCCGTAGACGAAGAGAAAACATATAGTCAGGAATACGATGTTCTCGGATATGATTTTTTAACAACAGAAAATAATCCTTTAACAAACGCAACAGCTGGAACTGAGTTTTTTGAAAAGACAGGCTATTTTCTCGTAATAAGAAAACCAAGTTCGGATTTTTCTTTTCAAACGGGAACAGCAAACACAGACCCTTCTCTCGACAATAATAATTTTGCAAATAAGTGTTTGGTTGAAATACGGTCACCTAAGTATGGCAGTGACAACCCTGTCTATTACGAATTAGGAAAGGGATATGATATTGAAAATGGAAGTCATGTCGGAGATGTTGTTGCCACATCATTAACAGATATATCCGTAACAACGGACGCTGCGCCACTTGAGTCTTCGGAGGATGTGGGGATAACTATAACAACGTCTGTAAATGGAGCTTACGCTGGTGATACATGGACTGTAACATCATCAGGAGAGACGTTTGACGTTAATATAATATCTGTTTCTTTCGACACTTATTCTGGCAGATACATTATTAGGGCTGTTCATATTCTACAAACACCGACAGTTCTTAGTAATGAACTTTCTAACGAAAGTGGAACAATGATTTTATCAAGCGTTCAGCCACAAGCTACCATAAAGATAGATTCAGGAGACGTTTATTATAGGAAAAGAATATTGTTTTATGGCACGGAGCAGCTTTCTAAGAACAGGATATTGTCATTTGTCGATTATGTTGAAGATTACAGGATAAACGACTTTATATCAAAAGCATCTAACGACTTTGGCAAGCCAAATGCATTCTCAGAAGAGGCAAGCAGGATACATAGGAACTCGTCTATCACATACAGCGATGCTCATGTAATGGATAGCGACAGACTCTCCCTCTCCTCATTCAACAACAGCCTTGCAAATTTCTTGGACATCAAGAACAAGTATGGGGCTATACAGAGGCTGGTGGACATCGAAGATGCATTCTACGCTGTTCAGGAGCATAAGGTGACGCTGTTCCCTGTCAACAGAAATGTGCTACAGAGCGCAGCAGGGGACGCTACAGTGACGCTGTCTACGGACGTTGTAAACCTCAACTCCTCAAAGTCATTTGCAGGGGACTACGGGTGTGGCAACGACCCTGAAGCTGTGGTGTACCATGAGGGTGTGCTTTACTTCGTAGACAGGAAGGCGAACAAAGTGTTCTCCATTTCCTCTTCAGGCATCAGTGAAATCTCTGACATCTTCGCAGATTCATACATAGCAGACAAGCTATCAGGTGCTGACAAGGGAGGGGAGTACAACATCTACAGCGGGATTGACCCCAACAACGATGAGTACTTACTATCCACCCGCACGATTGTAAATAAAACGATAACTGTTGGAGTAAACCCGTATGTGCTTCCAGCAAACAGCGGGGTGGGAAAGGCAGACTTCACGCCTCCCTCTGTAAACTCAACAACATTCGGGAACTTCAATCTACTAAACTTCAACTTTGAAGATGTGGATGTAAACTTCGAGGACATGGGCAACGGTGTGTTGTATGTAGACGATGGGTTCTCAGACAACGCCATGCAGCTTGACACGCCTATAGACAACCTCACGAGCGGTACATCAAACATCGTGTACACAGATAAGAACAACACATTTCTTGGAATAGCTCGAATAAACAATACGAACAAATTCGTTGAATTAGACCCCTCTTAATATGGCGACAGCAACATCAGAGGTGACGGCAACATCAGAAGTGTTGACAGGCTTCAACATCGCATTTGACACTCAGGGACAGAAGTGGGTGACACGATACTCATATGTTCCAGAGGGAATGGAGCGTCTCAAGAACAGGTTTTTCTCGTTCAAGGACGGGAGTATATATGTGCATGATAAGGGAACGAACAACACGTTCTATGGCTCTGCCTCACCCTCTCTGATAAAAATCATCAGCAACTTCAACCCATCACTGGTGAAAACGTATGATGCCATTTCTATCGAGGGGAATGACACATGGAGTGCTACGTTTAGTAACACAGATCAGAACAGCAACTTAGCTACAGGCGACTACGCAGAGAAGGAGAGAAGCTACTACGCAGACATTCCCAGAGATAACGCCACATCTATTGCGTCCAACACAAGTAACATCACTGTGTTGGGATCGGATGCGTCTGCATCCTCCAATGTGATTACGTTTCCAAACAGGGTGAATAGGCAACCTATTCCATTAGGGTTGTCGGCACGGGTGTACAAGGTGGACTCTGCTGGGAATGCTTCTGACGCTGCCTCTGCTGCTGCCTACGCATCTTCTGTAACATCAACCACCCTAACCCTTCAGAACGCTGCCTCTGGGGCTATAAACGCAGATATAGCTTCAGGCGACACCATAATTATACAAACTGAATCAAAGTTTGACGGAGACCAACTCAGAGACCATTACTTGGTGGTGGAGATGCAGAACGACAACTACTCTAAAGATGTGGAGTTGTACGCTATAAATCTGAAGTACAAGCCGAGCAAACTAAATGATAGTCTCGGAAATCAGGCTGAGATTCAATAAATTTGCAACTATGAAAATTAAGTCGTATAAGGACGGCAATAAGGTTAAAAAGTATGTTTCTTCTGGAAAAGAGAAGAAAGCTGTATTAGGAACCATCATTGCTGGCGCAGGAGCTGTAAGCGACATTATTGCTGGCGAAAGAGACTATAGGCTTGGCAAAGCTGAGGCTAAGCGTAGACAGCAGGAGATAGACAGACTCAAGGCAACAGCACCATCCTTAGAAACTCCAGCAGCCTTCAGGCAAGCCACAAAAGATGCGTATGACAGAACGCTTCTTGAGGCGCAACAGCGGGAGATAAATAGGCAGCTTGGAACATCTGTAGGTGCATTAGGTCAGGCAGGAGGAAGAGCCTTGCTTGGTGGTATTGGTGCTGCTACACAGCAAGCTGCGTTAGCGGGACAAACCGCTGCACAGGCGCAGGCTAAAACTCAATTGGAAGCCCTCTCTCAACTTGGTCAGGCGGAGCTTCAGACACAAAGCCTCAGGGAGCAGAGATATCAAACAGAACTTGCCACTCAGCGTGAGATGAAACAGTTGGCTGAGCAAGCAGCAGGTGCTGGTATGGGTAGCATGATTGGAGGTATAGGAAGTGCCGCTCTAATTGGAACAGGTGCGTTTGGAGGATTTGGAAAGAATGTACAGCAGGGCTTGTTGTTTGATGGCACGAACATCAACAAAAAAGGCGATGGAACGGGAGAAGATACTACGGGAGCAGATACTTTTATACCAAAAACCTTTTCTAAAACATTGGGTCTTAATATAGATCCACGCCTGAAGTATTCAGGTAGCCCAACAAAAGAAGAGGACAGAGAAGAGGACTTGGAGGATCTTGAAGGAAAATTTAGAACAAATGAAAAGGGAGGTGTGATGAAAACCAAGGGTGAGTTCTCGCACGAAACCAATCCGATTGACTTGGTGCAGAACGGACAGAAGGTGGGAGAGGCTACGGGAGGAGAGTACATCTTCAACCCTGAACAGTCGAAGAAGATGAAGAAACTTGCTGAGGAGGCTTCTAATGCACGATCTGAAGGCAAGAGGACTTCAGCCATGAAAGACTTGGCAAAGTTCGTTAGAAAGCTTCTAAACCGCTTTGAAAAGGACGTTAAGTAATGGCAATATTTGTAGGAGATAAGGCGACTAAGTCCATCATGCAGACAGGGCAGATGATGATGGACATGAGAGATAAGTATATGGATGAGGTGGATAGTCGCACTGCCACGGCAGCTCAATACCGTGCATCCGAGGCTGACTTTGCCACCATCCACCCTAAGATGAAGGTTGATTTGAATAGGAGGCTGAAGGGCATAATGGAGGCTCAGCAAAACGTCATATCAACTGGAGGGGCTGCTGCCGAACGGGAGTTGCAGATGTTGAAGGATCAGTATGACAAGGCTCTAAGCATATACGCTGCAAGAACGAAGGAGATTGCTGACATAGAGCGTGAGAGGTTGAGCGGATCCATCATAAACTCTGAGGAGGATGTTACATCATCTATTGACTCTATGCTTCAGGGCATTGATATGGAGGGGTATGATGTCTTCAACTCACCTTTGGCTGATGCTACAAAAACCATCATCACCCCCATTCCACCTTCACCTGTAACGAGTCAAACTTTCGAGGTGGCATTCGACAAGCAGAGGTCATATGTTGTGTCAAGGCTACCCCTTACAAACACCACCACTCTTGACGAGATTGATTCTGGAACAGAGGGGCTTCTAACAGAATGGTGGGATCAGATAGGAAGCAAGGATGTGGACACGAGGAATGCTGCTATATGGACCTACATATCCAAGATGCCACAGTCGGACCAAACTCAGGCTAAGTTCAATGAGGTGATGGGTGACGAGGCTCAGCTCAACAAAGCTTTGGATGAGTACTGGGAGAATCAGTTGCCTGCTGCAAAGAAAGACATTTCCGATGTACTTAACAAAGAGCTTACAGAATACAAGTCGAGGCTCGATCTTCAGGAGGGTAAGACTAAGAGCAAGTATTTTGAGATAAGGTCTGCTCCATTCAAGATTGAGGGTGTGGGTGAAGGAGGCGATGATGTCATTCTCCAGAATGCGTACATAATGGTGGACAAGAAACACTATGTTGACTTGTCAGGAGCCACTCCTGTGTTCTATGCAGAGGATGCTGGCGTGATTAAAATCATCAGTAAAAACCAGTTCATGGGAGAACTGAGTGACAATATGAAGAGGAAACTTGACTTAACTTTGTCGAATATTACTTCTGCTCCAGCAACACCGTCAGGTGGGGGGAGGTGGAGAACACCAACATAATAGTGAATGGACAACTACAGCAATCAGCTATACGACTTCTTAATTGCCAACTCTGATGACAATTTCAGAAACTCCTTTCCAACATATGGGGATTTTGAAAAGAGGATTAAGGACACAGCGTATGTTGCCGATCTTTATTCCTTTCTGTATGACAGATCAGATGATAACTTTAGGCAATCATTTCCTGATGTCGTTTCATTTAATAATAGGTTAAAAAAAAAAGAGGTTTCTTCCAAAGACTCTGCGGAAGATTCTTCAGATCCTAAAAGGGTTTTAGAAACTGATCTCCAGCGTGGCAGACTCTCTGCTGATGCATTGGGAGACATATCTTCTGTTCTGAGCTTAACTGATAGATACGGAGAGGTATCAGAGAAAGGCTTTGAGAATGTATATCCCGATGTCGTTATCCCACAAGAAGGTGAAGACGTTATCATCGATGGTGTAAATATATCTGGTTTAGAGCAGATTGTAAAGAAGCAAGCCTCTGAATTTGGTAGCCCTGCTGCTGGGCAGCTTCAAAGGAAAGAGTTAGAAATTCAGGACGAGGACATACTGAACTTCGCTCGGTCGTCAAAAGCAGGTTTGAGTAAGAGTGATTTCCTTGTAAAGGAGCTGGCGAATGTTTCTGATGTTGTAAACAGAAACTACAAAGCAGCAGGAGGGCAAGGAAGTCTTATTGAGATGGATGGCTCTACAGCTGTTGGAATCAATCGGAACGCCCTAAACTACTCCATGCTTTCCTCTGATTATTTCCAGAAAGAAATGATGAAGGAGCAGGCAGAGGGAATCGCAAGGACATTGGCTATGCAAATGACCCCTGCGGGTGGGCAGTATATTATCAGCAGGCAGTTGCTTGGTGGTGCTGAGGGATTAGGTGCTGGGGTGTATGGATGGTTTGATTCAGAGGGAGCGCAAAACTATCTGCTAAAGAAGTCTGCAAGAGACACAGGATTTAAGCAAGCTCTCGGACTGTCTCAAGAACAGATTGAAAAAGGAATTGTAGAGAACTTCTCAGAGGGAGATGTAGAGGCTGGGATGACAAACCTGCTCCTTACAGGATTGGAGCAAGTGCCACAGCTTGCCTTGATGAGTGTAGCTCCAAACCTCGGAATGACTGCTCTAGCTGTCTCCGCTGGTGGTCAGCAATACTCCTCGCTGATGGTGAATCCAGATGTGAGTAAGGGAGCTGCGGTGAGTAGTGGTATTTTCCTTGGAGCTGCTGAAGCCATGACAGAGCGGATATTCCGAACTGATGTGAATCAGTTGCGGAGGGCATTCACTATGAGTAAGTATGGCTCTGTAAAGGAAATATTCAAGAGCAAAAGTGTACTAAAAAACCTTAGGGGCTTTGGTATGTCTTTCGTTAAGTCTGGATCTGAAGAGGCTTTAGAGGAGGGTATTGTAGGTGTTCTTGAGCAGGTGACGAATGCATACATACTTGGGGAACCTATAAACCTGTACGAGATTGCTGATGCTGCCGCAGTGGGATTTGCGATGGGTGGCAACACGAGGCTGGTGACAGGACTGCCTTCATTTATTGGTAGTATGCAGACCACCAAGCAGCTCACCAAGATCAACAACGAAATAAAGAAGGCTGAAGACCTTCTCTCAAAGGCTAAGGGACCGTATGCCAAGCAGGTGGCTAATGAGCGTGTCAGACAGCTCAGAGAGCAGGCTGCTAAGATTTTGGTTTTAGATGCAGAGTTCTACGACCAGATGACGGACGAAGAGCTGGCGGAGATTACAGCCATCAATCAGAAGATTGCACAGGCTAAGATGCAGTACTCTCAGGCAGACTCAGAGGCTGAGGCTGAGGTGGCTCGTGGCGTGATGGATTCTGAGCTGGCAAAGAAACAAGAAATAGAAAACAGGTATGGTCGTGAAAAAGAAGAGGAAGTACCAAGTGTTGAGCAGACAAGGGAAACCGTTAAGCAAGCTCTACCTGAGCAGGAAAGAAGCCCTGAACAGATTGAGGCAGATAGAGTATCATCAGAAGAAGTAGACAACATCTTCGGTCAGGACAGGTCATTAAACAATGTATCTGAAAGGGCTGGGCGTAAAGAAAGAATTAACGAGCAGGAGATAGAGGATGCCATCAACGATGGGTATGCCATGCTCGATGAAATAGAGGCTAACGACAACTTATCTGAACAGGATAAGGCTATGATGTCGGAACTAATAGAAGACCAAATAGAAACACTTGAGGGATATGAACTTCAAACAAAAACAGAAACTCGCAAAGTTGCCAAGACAAAAACAGTTAGAACTGTTAAAAAGACTCCGAGAAAAACAGAGCCAACAAGAGAAAAAGAATTCGTAGGAGCAAAAGCTGTATACTCAGACAATAAAGGGGGCGGTGGAAGAGGTGTTGTCACCAAGGAGGAAGGTCCAGATGGCAAGAACTACTACATCATAGAAACCGCAGACGGGCAGAAGATTCTGCTTGGAGAGGAGAGTACGTTGTTCAATGAAACCACCATTAATCGTGATGAGAATGGTAACCCAGTGTCCATCACCACTCCTGTTGGCAAGGATGGGAAGCAAGTAACCATAAAGAATCCTGAGGTTGCAGAGATATTTGATATCGAGCAGGGTAAGCAGGAAGAGTTTGATGAACAGATTTTTGAAGAGACATACATTGAGGTTGTAGGAGAAGAGGATGTTGAGGTGTTGTCTCCAAGACCGAAGCCAACACCCAGACCAAAGCCACAGCCGAAGAAAACCGAGTCTGAGCAAAAGACTGAGGAGAAGGCAGAAGAAGCACAAGAGGAAGCGAAAGAGGAGGTTAAAGAGGAGGGAAAAGAGGAGGTTAAAGAGGAGGCGGTAAAGCCTACCAACATTGATGATATGTCTCAAACTGAGATTGAAAAGTTCATCACAAACAATGCTGGACCTGTAGGAAAACTCCTTCTTAGAGCCATAAGGAATGTAAAGAACACTGTGGGTGTCCTCGGATACGAGGTGATCATGGTGAGTAGAAATAAGATGGGTGAGCTGGAAGGCAGCGATCCCATGAAGGCTCCTGTTGGTCTGATTGATACCAAAAACAAGAAGATATACATAAACGTACAGGACGGAGCCGATCTGGCTGGGGAGATTAAAGGAGACAGTGAGGAAGTACGAGCTGCGTTTAGGGAGTATCAGGAGAAAGCTATTGTGAGAGGTGTGTATCACGAGGCTTTCCATGCCCTATTCATAAATGCTTTTGGAGAGAACCCCGCTATGCTCAAGCCTTTTGTAGCAACGCTGTCAAGGGCAATTAGAGCATCACTCTCTCAGGAGATGGCTGATAGAGTTATAGGGGATCTCGATGTTTTCGTCAAACAGTACGATGGGGACAACACTAAGCTGGACGAGTTCATCACTGAGCTTGCTGCCATTATGACCACCTCACGAGTTAATGCGGATGAGGATCCCATTATCCTGAAATACCCCACGCTGGCTGGTAGGATTAGAAACATCTTCAACAACTTCTTTGCTCGCATCGGTTCGGACTTCAGATTCACGAGTGATGACGACATCATCGCATTCATGAACTCTGCTGCCAGAGGTCTTGAGGCTGGTACAAGAGCCACCACCATCCTTGAAGAAAACGAGAGACTTCTAAAGGACAGATTTGTAGCTCAGGCTCAGGGGAGTGTTGGTCCTATCAGGAAGTCAAAAAGAAGTGAGGCGGACGAGATACTTCTCGAAACTGTAGAGACACAGATAAAGACAGGTCCAGATAAGATAGACTATGCCCCAGACGGTGTTTATGTCAACATCGGCATGATTGAGGGTAGGACAAACAAGAAAGTGTCTCAGGAGCAAGTGTTTAACGCTCTTCCAGACAACATCATCGATGAGTATGTATTTGTTCCTGTTGAAGAGAGACACGAGGACGGTGGGGACTTGGTGTATGAAGATACGTTAATCTTCCGTCTCAAAAGACCTTTGACAGACGAGGAGATGCTGAGTCTCAGGAAGGAGCTGTTCCAGTTCGCTGTGCCTCAGATTGTAGATGGAGATGCATCGATGTTTGGTAGAGACTTCGGACCTTTTGATCCTCAGTATTTCATAATGCTGGACAAGAAGAGGCTTCTTGACTCAGACCCCAGCATAAGGAAGTCAAAGAGGCTCCTTGCTCCAAACGGACAACCCTCCAACCTCAACGAGGTTCAACATAGGATTGTAAGAACTCCTCAGTTTAAGAATTGGTTTGGAGACTGGGAGAACGATCCTGAGAATGCGTCAAAGGC
>Ga0208162_1000274_pt1 | contig 30151 bp, 50 predicted proteins | sample CB_VirMetaG_4_FD_184539 | JGI IMG/M metagenome (GOLD analysis project Ga0208162, IMG submission 184539) | Freshwater to marine saline gradient viral communities from Chesapeake Bay - CB_1508_1M Viral MetaG (SPAdes) (version 4) | ecosystem: Environmental > Aquatic > Marine > Coastal | place: USA... | reverse complement strand
AGTGGGACAAGCACCGACACAGTGAGGGTAGGCGAACTAGCGCCGCACTGTGCACGGCCTTGATGCGGACTGCGCCGATGGTGTGCGCAGTAGCCAGACGGCGGCGGCCGGACTGAAATTAACGCGAGCAGTGGCAGGCTCACCGTCCCACATTGTCAGGCTATACCTTGTCAGCTGGCACCTTTAACTAGGTGAACAGTTAATGACAAGAACTATACGGGCGGCGCTGAGCTTCCAGCGCCCTAAGTGTGATCAAAGCCGAGCAGTAAGACTGCGAAAGGTATAGGTCTCTACCTAAGTGTGTGGCACAGCTAAATGGTTTAGCTACGTTGCACACACCTAATCATGCTGAATAGCCCGTGGCACGTAGTTAGTTACAGCTTTGCACTTGTCACTTTGCAGGCTTGTCCAGAGTATCTGTCCTTAATGCAGGTACGCTGGACAAAGCTGGATGCGATTCCCACGCGGTCGATCTACCGCCGATGGCGAATTAAGTCCCGCAACTAGGTGAAATTGTGCAAACTGTAGCTAACTTAGTGCGTACTTTTTAGTTTCGGGTGACAATCCCGAACTGTATTAGGGCGGAGCCAGTTAATCACTAGCCTTGTCCGGATGTAGTCCTAAGTTTGATCCGATAGGATCATTTAGGATCATCGTGTTGTGTTCGATTCTCTCCTCAAGCCTTACGGTTTGATGAGGGATTCATCCCTCTTTGTTGTTAGCTGCCAGCTCTATTGCTGGTGAATGTTATGAACATTAAGACAAACAATCAACCACGCCAGCCTATGTCTGGCCTGACCCTTGATCTCTTTGTCGGTGACAAGCAAGCTGCCAAGATTCGACAGCAGTTTGATTACCTAACTGACACTGAGTTTGAGGATGAATCATTCATTATGTACAAAGGTTATGTGTACGCAATGTCTGACTTTATGCGTATCGAACAGGATTCTACTGGCGATCTAGCGCAGTCTGGCTGGCATGGTTACAGCTCAGACTCATTCTTTAGCGGCGTGTTAATCAAACTGTGTGATGACGGCGACGTTATCATGGGCCGCTATTGTTCCTGACTGTAACTAACTCAATCCCATTGCTATCTGATCATGCCTGAACTGCGCGAAGTTACCTACACTCTGCCCGCACACTGGGCCAGTGTACTGATCAACCACGACTACACCGGCACAAGTGACGAAGAAGAACAGGAGATCAGTAACTTCATCGACGGTGAGTTTGGTGATTCATTGTTCTGCACTGTAACTATTGCAGATTGGGATGAAGAACCATCCTTCCGTAAGTATCACGATGCGCAACCATACGGTGTGCTTGCGTGTGACTGCATTAACTTCACTTTCCTGTTCTGATCATGTTCCCTTTTGAAGTAACTAAGCTCTGCAAACAGTTCACTGGCCGCGTGTACTTGCAGAAGGAAAGACTCAATCAAGGCGGTTATACCAGCGATGGTATCTACTTTGGTGTTGGTGAACCGCTCTACTTTGCACAGGATGAAGAAGGTCTGTGGGCAGATTACTTCCGTGCTTCATGTAGAGATGAAGCTATAGAGATCTTGCGTGATCGCTATCCGATTGCCAAGATCAAACGTTGATTCTCTCCTGTAGCTATCCCCAGACTGCACTGCAGTTTGGGTTAGTTACATGAGGGACTTACCCTCATTGTGTTAGCTGCCAGCCATGTAGCTGGTGAATGTTATGACCCTGAGCCAATCCACGCAGCTCACTGCATCTCACGCAGTTGAGTATCTGATCAATGAAGACAATGGACTCCTAACGTTTGAAGATCTGCAGGACATTGCCCGCAAAGGTTGTGCAGCTTGTGCACCTAACGGGCTTACCTATTATCACGAGACTTGGGACTTCTTCATCAAGTTTGAAGACGATGTAGAGGATTATTTCTACAACAAGTATGGTGATGCTTGGCTAGAACGATTCGCCAAGAACAGCACAAGCGTGCGCGGCATGGTTAATCACATGGTGTGGACGTTTGTTAATCAAGTCGCCCAAGAAGTTACAGGTATTAAGTAACCCGCTTCGCGGGGCCAACTCACACAATCACACCAACATCATGGCAACCATTCAACATCACTGTGCACCTAACGATCGCAACGGTAACCCTCAACGTTGTTATGTTCTACTTGATCTTGACGATGTAGCTGTAGCCGCATGGGATGAGGGTTACCTAGGTAACCTCGCTGTCCCTGGAATCTGGCGTGAGGCCGCATACAATGCGCCGCGCATTGAGTGTACAGTTGCAGCTTATCGTCACCTATTGCGTACATTGCCTGGGCCGGACTATGCTTACCAAGTCCCTGGCTATTCTCATCTCCGCAACCTGTAACTAATCCAATGACTAAGTACAACTACATTGTGCACGTTGAAACCGCCAATCACGGCGACTTCAAGATTCACGCTGAAGCAGATAGTTGCCGCGAGGCTGAAGCTATCGCCCGCCAATGTGTACGCACACAATTCACTAACGAGATCATTAGTTCCCACGCTTGGCCTAAGTAAATGTACGACACTCGCACACACTTAAATAGAGACTTCATGCGCCGCATGATTCGTGCCTACGAGCAAGATCTCTTGCAGTTAGTTGCTGAAACGCCAGATCATCCCGGTGGTGATTGGGCACGCGAACATCTAACTATGCTGGAAGACTTACGCGCCAAGACATTTTCATCCTTCGAGCAAACCATCACATTCTGAACATGAACACCGCCGACATTATTTCTGTCCGTGAGCAGCTTCAAGAGGATCTGATCTGCCTTCTTGAGTCACAATTTGGGGAAGTAGATTATCTGGACGAAGTTAAGTCCCTCGCCTGCCAAATAGTTGTAAATAACTTCAATCAACTTGGTTACTTATGATGTACAACCACATCCGTGACTTCCACAAAGACCAGATCCTGCACGTTGTTAACAACTACATGACATCAGAGATGCGCAACCATCTGATGCGCGAATGTCCGGCTGCATACAATTCACTGTGTGGTCGTGTAGTTATCACGTCGCAGGTACATGATACGGGCCGCAAGATCATCGAGCGCCCTATAGATGTAGACCTTAGCGAGTTTGATTGATCCCGCTAACGCGGGGCGCCTTCATCTACTACCAACAACATCACACAATGACTGAACCTAACCTCGTCCTACTTGACTCCCACGGTGTCTACATCCCCCAACTGTATTGCTCTGATGCTGACGAACACTGGGCTAAATGTGTAGGCGTCGACTACAACGATGTGCTTACTTGTCAGGCTGGCCCAGATCACGAATGGTATTGGGAAGCGTGGCAGAACATCTTAAACAACGCGAGCATAGTTAGCGATGGTGTTACCTGGAGATTGCATCAGGATGGTGACCTTTGGGAAGTTCCTGATGGTTACACTTTCGACGACGATTGTGGTATCCCGATTACTCCTCTTTGATCCCGTTACTTCCCACGCTGTGATGAACACCCCAGTAACAATCACAATGTCAGAGAAAGCATGGGTGGGTTTGTTGTATCACCTAAAGGATACAGTTAACGCCATCCCGATTTCCATCATTGAGCCTGATCCATACCAAGCTGTGAACATAACTATCGCCAAGATAGAACAACAGCTCAACTCCCGCTAACGCGGGGCCGACTCACACAATCACAACAACATCATGGGACTCGATCAGTACCTAGAAGTAGACTGTTACTTCTCAGATACATGGGACAACACAGCAGACAAAGCTACACAAGCTTTGCAGTTGTGCGGTGTGCCCGACAGCCTAGTTAACTTCAAACAAGTTACAGTACGCATCGTATTGATGCACTGGCGCAACACACATTGGCTGCACGATTACATAATCGAGCACGCACAAGCTGGCTGCACGATTACATAATCGAGCACGCACAAGCTGACAACGACGCCGCCGATTGTTATGTAGACACCAAAGTTCTGGAGGAGTTCATCGAAGACGCAACGTTAGTTATCGATGGAGAGGATCCTATAGACTGTATGTTTCCTAATCCCGATTGGGGGCATCTACTCAAACACTACGATCGCAGACACACAGACCAAGATCATTTAATTCTCAAACAGGCACGCGACAAGTTCATCGAGATCATCAACACTCTGCCCGATGCAGACTTTTATTACAGGTCTTCCTGTTAACCCTGTGGTTGCCCACGCCGCCTACACAAACTAACTCCAATGAATCACTTCCCTTACGACATCTACACACTCGATTCGCACAGCCTTGCGTATCACACGCTAGCACGCTTTAAGCAAATACTTGCCAAAGAAGTGCTGCCTAACGATGTACTAGATGCAATCGAGGATAAGATCATCCCCGCACTCGAACACATAGTCAACCAAGACTATTGATCAAGTGAACGAATCAACAGCCAAGCCAGCTAAACCACCAAACAAAGCTGGCTTACTTTCGGGTCGTTCAATTCCATCAGGGCTAAGTCCGGGCACACCGGCTAAGTAACCTGTCAGTCCTAACGGAAACCGGCCAACTGCACCTAACGGTCCTACATTCTCCTCGATGTAGCGAGCCAGAAACTCAGCAGGAAAGCCGCCCATTGTTGTAACCCTTTCCACTCACATTAACAGAACCATGCGACAGATTGAAAAGCAAATGCTGCTGGCTATCTACAACAAGAAGAACTGGAAGTCTGCAAACACAGAAGTTATCTGCACAGACTTTCAACATGCAGACGAACCAATCGAGCGGTGCACTGTGTTGCTGCACGGTTCGCCCGTGGCTGTAGTTACACCTAAGCATGTAACTATCTGCGACTGCGGATACCAAACACCTACAACTAAGTCGCGCATCAACGCAGTGCTTGGTGAGTTTTGTCCCGGTGCTGGTGTTTATCAAACAGCGCACAAGTGGTATCTGTCTGCGCAAGATGATGAGCCTCGTTTGATGGAACCACAGAGCCAATGGGTTGTGGATCGGGGAGAATACGCACAAGTCTGATCCCGCTTCGCGGGGCCGCCGCATAGTATTCTATAGAGCGTACACAATGCCTTACTTCATTCAACGTAGAGACAACGATCGACTCGAAACTGTCGATCAATTTACAGACAGCAAAGAAGCTTTTGCTACTGCTCGTGAGTACAACCTGAGCGATTCATTCGCCCATTACTATGTCACCCGCCAACCATGCCGAGCATGGAATGACGAGGATTGATGATAGTCCCTTTGCCCTCTACCCCTTTTCCCAAATGACACCTGACGTTGAAGCGTTACTTGATTTAGTAACGCCTTATCTTCTAGAACAAGTTATTAAGTACAACACAGATGAGTTTGACTCAGTTTGGGAGCCTCAGCACATCGAAGCCGTGAACAACATTTGTGAGTACATCGAGCAGACATACGGACAACGTATAAACGGCAGTTTGTTCAGAGCTGCTGCAAAGCTCAAAGCTCGCATCAACCAAATTAACTGAGAGGTTACTCAATGAATTCTTTAATGATCGGTGGATTTCTGATTGGTCTGGGGTGGGCTACTAAGCTTCCCCTGCTGATCATCTTGGGCGCTCTGTGTTTCTTCCTTCCTAGGCAATCCTAAAATGTAGTGGACTATGCAGGCTGTCTAGTTAAGCTAGATGGCCTACTTAAATTGCCACGGTCGGCCGTGACGGACAATCACATCTGGTTTCAAATACCTGCGCAATGGGCAGATGCTCTGCTCAATAACGATGAGACACGCCTAGAGAACGTAACTAAGCAGGAACTACAAGCGTTTAGGCAGTTTATGTATCACTATGTAGAAACGGGAGACGTTCTGTCTATGGGTCAGTCGCCTTATTTCAGCAAACATCACGATGCGCGACCTTACGGAGTGTTACCGTGTGATGTCGTAGACGTGAAGATAGGCTACGATTACGATCCCTGCTGAAAAGCACTCGGGGGTCTAGCAATCTGGTGAATGCAGCGGACTCATAATCCGCCTTAGGTGAGTTCGATCCTCACGATCCCCATCATTACACACAATGTTCAAACCAGGAACAAGCTACGAAGCCCTAAGCTGCCCAAAGTGCAAAGCGGTAGCGTTCAAAACAATCGAAACAAGAAGGAACAAGTACAAAGCGATCAGGCGTCGCAGAGAATGCGCAGAGTGCAGCTACAGGCTAACAACGTACGAAGTATCACAGGCTTTCTACGAAGAAGTTATCTTTCTGAAAAAGATAGCCGAGCAGATCATGAATAGGAAGTTCAATCCTTTAGCTGAGAGCCCCTGCGGGAGTTGCGGGTACAACCTGAACGGTCGGTGCAACTTTGATTTTCCAGAGTTCGATACGGAAGACGCTGCAGATTGCAGCTTCAATACTGCAAGAAGCTAACTAAGCGCAAACCCTAGAAATTCACGTTAAGTTAGAGCTTATTCTAAAATGTTTTCCTATGTAGTTTTAATCCATACATACCAGTGTGTACCTTGTAACTAACACAATGCAAAAGTCAGCGTGTGCTAACCTAACTGAGCTTTTAACTAAACCATGCAAAAGGAAACTAAAGCAGCGCAAAGCTTCGATGTGTTTAGTAACAAAACCGGTTCGTGGAAATTTCTGTGCGCAGTGGAGGCTCAAGACACTAGGCACGCAAAGGAAATCGTCATGAATGAGCATCACATCTCAAACTGGCACGGCCTCTGCGTGTATCCGACCAAGTAGCAGGCGCACCTATTTACAGGACTGCTCTGCAGTGCTACTATTTACGGGCGGCACCGGCCCTGAACGTGGTGCGCATCCAACAACATCACATCACCATGACGATCAAACTACCTTCTAGATCAAACTACCTTCTATCCTCAAGCTCGCTGACACAGCAGCATCAGCCTGGTCCGAATGCGACGTGGCTTTAGTTCAAGTGAACGAAGCTTTCGGGACTCCCTTCGAAGCTGCCCGAGACAATCTGCTGGCTGACGTTCAGCAAGCGGAAAGCGAGGGTTTCGATCTCGGTCTCTTCAGCGGAGCCGAAAGTAAGTTCAAGTTCCCTCAGTACAAAGCGAACATCATTGTGCGGGTAAGCAGAAAGCCCACGCCGCACTCGAAACTTGAGAAACTAGCCGCCAAGGTTGAAGACCTTGAGCAACAACTCAAGCTGGCAAAGCTTAAGTTGAAGCAGCAGGCTGAACTTCTGGTTCAGTCAGGCGAATGTGACCAAGTCACGGACAAAATTTCTCTCGCATTTACCCGACTCAAATGAGTGATCGTGTAGCTAATGCAGGCGCTGTACTTATCGCTTCGATTGGTATGGCGTTTGCTGCCCTGGGTCTCGTAGGAGTAGATCCTTCTCTGACAGCCCACCATCAACATCCCACTAACGAAACTTCAATCGAGTGCAAACAATGAATCACTACTTTCTTGCTTGTTCAATCTCCGGCACAGTCCGTCAGAGCGTGCAGATCGCTTTCGATGATCTGAAGCTACCGGACCAAACAATACGAACACTCAAAGAGAAGAACACAGTTTCTATTCGCCCGTCGCTTTCTAATGCACTAAAGGGCAAACTTGATTCGCTTCGTTCTCTTCAACGTGAACTGTACGACGAGTGCACAATTCACTTCGGCGACGCACACTTCGTAACGGAAAACTACTTCTACAAAGCACACGAATACATCAAAGACATCAAGTATGCGACAGAGGTAGCTAACAACGAACTTCGTGAACTCTGGGATCAAGAGTACGCAGCTTGGCAAGAAACAGCAGAAAACATTCTTCGACCGCTGTTTGAAGACGAGCAAGAATACGATCTTGCTTTCCAGGCATACATGAAAGTATTTCCTACAAAAGCTGCGTACCACGCTCCGATTCGTGTTTCGGTTGTAGGTCCTCTGCCTGTTGTTCTTGAGGTTGCCGATGAGCCTGTCCAGGGCGACATTCAATCACTCCTCGCTTACGAGAACAACATCAACACTGCGCAAGTTCTTGAAGCTGCTAAAGCCTCAGCTGCTGATCGAGCACTCACAATGGGTGCCGAATTGCTAGATGATCTTGATGCTCGCAACATCACAAAGATTGGTAAACAGCAAACAGGCTCCGATAAGAAGCGCGGTTCGTGGGAGATTACAGCAAACAAACTTAAGCTCATCAGCGATTCCGTTCCGGGTTTTGAGGAGCTAGCGGTGCTGTCCACGCGGCTTTTGGAGTGCGGCAAAATGCTGACGTCGCCCGACAAATCCACCTACAGGCAGGCGCAGCAAGAATTTCAGGTGATTCAATCCTCAGTTCGCTCTGAGTTGGAATCCATCTGCAACAATCGAGATCAATCGAAGGGTCTCGAAAAGCTCAAGCAATCCCTTGCACTCTCTTCTAAGTATAAAACCCTATGTGAACGCATTAAATCAACCGAGAACATCTCTCACCTGAATCTGCTAGTAGCAGAAGCAAACACTGAGATTGATGTTTACGAACAACGCTCCAAGCACCTTCGTAAACTGATCGAACGCCGCAAAGAACTTATCTCCGCGTCGGCAGACAATCTCGATGAGTTGATTGCTGACGTTAAAGACAACCCAAACACTGAAATTGCAGTTGACTTCTGATGTACCGAACCCTCTACGTATTTCAAACTGACAAAGGTTACTTAACTGAAGACCGCACAACTACGACCGATCCCTTCGAAGCGATCACTTTTGTTGATTTCGATTCAGCGTGTAAACGTCTAGCTGCTGCTAGCGGTGTATACGCCGGCGAGGTAAACATCAAATCCGTTCAAGCTCAATTCCCTAAGCCCCTAAACAAATGAACACCAAACTCTTCACTCAGCTTCAAAACTTTCGTAGCGCTCTTAACTCCGCCACGCTCGAACGAACAGACGTTATTGATGGTCTGCTCAGCTGTCTAATCTCCAGGCAAAACGCATTTCTGCTCGGTGCCCCTGGCACCGGCAAATCCGATCTCGTTCGCAACATCTGCAAAGGTATTACAGGAGTTAACTACTTCGGTTACTTGCTGACTCCTACTACCGACCCTTCGGAAGTATTCGGACCTGTCGCAGTAACAAAACTGCTGAAGGATGAATACGAACGTGATACCGATGGTTACCTCCCCTCGGCACACGTCGGCTTCCTGGACGAGCTGTTCCGTGGCAGCTCAGCCATCCTCAACTCTTTACTGACCCTCCTAAACGAGAGGACTTTCAACAACGGCAAATCAACTATCATCACTCCTCTGCAGAGCATCGTCGCTGCAACCAACAGCTGGCCCGAGGAGGAGTCGCTGCAAGCCTTCAGCGATCGTTTTCTGTTCCGTCCGACGGTCCACGCGCTCAAGAAGCCCGCTTCAAAGCGGATTCTGGATCAATGGGCATTAGGCATCGAGCAGCGTCCTGCCGTCGGCGAGCACCTTTCGCTCGAACAACTAAGCGAGCTTCAGGCCGAAGTAGATAAGGTCAAGATCTCCGATGAGTTTCTAGACAAGTTCACTTCTGTGTGGGAGCTCCTGGCTCAGCGAGGCATCCTGATCAGCGACCGACGTCGCGTTCAGATTCTTAAGTTCCTGCGGGCCTGGGCTCTGGTTCAGGGCGACGACACAGTGCATCCCGAGCACATGCACAACAGCATCGTACACATTGTGTATAACTCTCCTGACGATCAGGATGTTATACGCGAAGTGCTTGATCAGGAGATTCCCACGGCGGCTCGTTTGTTCGGCGACGCCAAGCGGGCAGCGTCCGGTGTGATGGCTGAGTTTCAGAACACAGTGCATCGCAGCCGAGGACAGAATCTCGAAGGACTGAACGAATACGTTGTGATGCTCCGCAAGTATCACAAAGATATCGGCACCATCAAAACCAAAGTCGATGAGCTGCTAACCAGTGATCGCGTTAAGATCAGCGCATCCGATCGCATGAACGGCGTAAAGCTCACACAGCAACTTCAAAACAACTTAGACACCATCGCACGCGAAATCTCAGAGGTAGCTCAATGACCCAAACACGCCGCGAATTTCTTCGCCTCATCGAGAACGAACCGCTCACGCTCAGCTGCAGCGCCCTCGCCGACTTCCTCTGGGAAGATTTTGTGCGGGACCAGCGCCCCAGTGTTAATTATTTGATCAACACTTACAAAATTACGCAGCTGAGCCGATTTGGAAAAGAAATTTTCGAGCGGCTGTACAACGAAGACAACGTTAAGTGGCTGATCAGCGAACAGGAAGTCGAAGATTACTTCCGTTCGGTCTACGACGGTCTGCCGCCCAAGATGCCCGAAGGCTACAAACCGGAGAATGGCGTCTGGTGGGCGATCATGCAAGAGCTCACTAACGCAGCGGGCTGGCCCTATCTGCTTAACCGTTGCGTGGGCGATCAGTTCGCATCAGGCAACAACGCTGTGATGCTGCTGAACGAATTGGCAGAGGAGATCGAGCAGGCGATCACCGAGGGAATGTTCGACGTTGAGCTACTAACTCAAACTGGCGACAAGCTGCAGGAGCTTCGAGAGAAGTTCAAGCAGGCAATGAAGGAAGGTCAGACCGACAAAGCGGCAAGCTTGCGACAACAAGCTAAGGAGACGATCAACCAGATCAACGATGCAGTACAGCAAGCAGCCGAACAGGTCGGTGCTCAAGCAAGTAATGCAGTGGATCGGGTTAACAAGGCCCACGACAAGCTTCAGGAGCAGATAGGCAACCTGTTCGGGGACACAGCAGGCACGGGCACGTCGACAGGAACTCTGGCCGAGAAGAAGGCGCTGGCTAAGCGTCTGTCTAGGAACGAGACGCTACGCAAGGTGGCTCAGCGCCTGGGCACACTGCGGCGCGTGTGGGCAGAACGTAAACGGGCGCGTAAGGCAAAAAGCAATTACGAAAAAATCGTTGGCGCCAAGTTCGACAACAACGTGGTGCAGGCATTTCCGAGCGAAATTGCTTTAGCGGCTACGCCGCAAGGCCGCGCACTATTTGCTTTGAAGTATTCGGAACGCACACTGCTCACAAAAGATTACACGGCGAACCGTAAGGACTTAGGCAAAGGCCCCATTGTCATGTACGTAGACGTGTCGGGTTCTATGACCGGCTCAAACGAGATCTGGTCGAAAGCCATCGCTTTTGTAATTGCCGAAGAAGCTCTCAAGCAGAACCGGACTGTGCAAATCAACCTATTCGATACGCACATTCAGAACTCAGTCACCATCGCGCCTAACAAGTCCGACAGCGGCAAGCTGCTTGATTTTGTAGGTGACTGGACCCTACGGGGCGGCACCAACTTCAACAGCGTCATCGGCCACGCGCTCTCCAATGAAGAACTCAAGAAGAACAGCGACGTTCTGATGATCACTGACGGGGAATCCTCTGTGACAGACGCCTTTAGCAAGAGGATCAATGCTTTCAAGAACGACACAGGTACACAATGGACAACCTTCTGCATCGCCCGCTACCTGCCGCCTGTTGTGGCTACGTTTAGTGACGAGAGCTACCTCGTCGATACCTCGGATGACAATAATGTCGTCGATGTAATCCAGAAAGCAATCCGATGACCGAAGACGCCGGGCAGATCTTTAAAGGTCTGATTAGCGAATACAAGAACAAAGCGAAACGCACCGAGCAGGAGGTTCAGGGCTATCCCAAGCCTCCGGGTCTCGGTGCTTTCTGGCTTAATTCAGAAACCGGTATCCTTTACATCGCATCATTAGATGAAGATGGTGAAACTATATGGCAACAGGTGACTGATGTGATGGGGCCTAAACCGCTAGTCACAGATGGTCCAGACGAACTGTGGGTCTAAGAAATCTGATTCAAGGGTTGCACCGATAGTGAAAAGACACTAATCTCCTCTTGTCAAACACCTTGGCATCCATGTTCACATACACACTGAAAGGGAACGCTCTCACCAAAGACGAAGCTGCTGCCCTCGTAGAGGCTTCCTCAACCACGCCGGTTGAGATCGAACTTTCTTCGGTCTTAAATCTCCGCAAGGTGGACAGCGCAAAGCTGTTCAAAATGTCTGTAGAGAAGAAACTGCCCGAGCTGGCAAGCTTGGCGTGGAAAATCTCGGTAAACGACGCACCGAAAGCCGCGAAAATCACCAAGTCTGGGCTTGAAGTAGTGAGCCTTCGGAAGTCTAAGGACAAGCTGCTGGAGGACCTCCACAAAACGAATGCCCTGTGGGGCGCTGGGGCTGCCATGATTCTGTCCAGCTGCAGTAATGAGCAGTGGTGGACCCTGCGGCAGGTCGCAACCTACTGGGTCAACAATCTCGATAGCAGCCCCCGGTCAGTGCTCTACCAAGGCTTCGAGATCATGAACGGGACCTGGGAACCGAAGGAACTTCGTGCAGGGGTTGACCGCCGCGAAACTTTCCACGTCTCACCTGTTTATATCTGTCTGCGTGATGCGCTGCATTGGCTGATGGATAACGGTCTCGTCGATCGCACGAAGAACATTTCCAGGGGAAGCAGCAGCCCCAATGCGAGTGTCAGCGTTCAATCAATGTCCCGCGTGTATTACGCGATCAAGCTGACTGAGCGGGGACGTCAACTCGTGGAGATGTGGGGCGACATCGACAACTTCATTAAGAACGCCTTCGAAGCTCGGCTTCGCTGATCCCTAGTACACTACCCGAACGTTTTGCCGGCCCTGCGCAAGCGGGGCTTTTTACTATGCAAATCAAAGTAATTACTGACGAGCAAAAGTACCAAACCGCTGTCGATGAGTTAAAGGAAATTAAGAAGCTGTGTCTCGACACCGAGACCACGGGGCTCCAAGCTTCCATCGCTAAATGTCGCCTTCTTCAGCTCTGCGATGCGTCGCCCGATCTGGAGGACAGAATCGTTTATGTTTTCGATCTCTTCAAGGTTGAGGCCGACGAACAACTTAAAACATTGATCGAGAGCCGCGATCTTCTAGTAATACACAACGCCAATTTTGACCTTCAGTTTTTATATCGAATCGGGATCGACTACAAGGGAAAGGTGTTCGACACATACTTGGCAGAGAGAGTACTCCGTGCTGGTTTTAAAGAAAAACGAGTATCGCCTCAAGCCAACAAACCCTACTTCGCAGATGTTTCCTGCTCGTTAAAAGCAGTTGTAGAGCGGCGCCTGGAACTAGAGATCGATAAAGAACAGCAGGTCTCCGATTGGGGCGCTCCCGATCTAGAGCTAGAACAAATCGAGTACGCAGCAAAAGACGTAGATCTGCTGCCCCGCATAGCTGCTCTGCAGATCGAAGAGCTTAAACAAGAAGATCTGATGGGAGTTTACAGCCTTGAATCCAAGGTTATCCGCCCGGTGGCTCGAATGTGCTACGAAGGATTTGCTGTAAACGTGGAAAAGTTAAAGAAACTAGAGGTTGATATACAGGTCGAACTTGAAGAGGTCACAAAACAGTTTGTCGAAAGTCTCGATGAGCGCCTGCCTGATGAACTTAAATTGCCACGCTGCGTCGACGGGTCTCTAGCCATAGGTAAGAAACCGAAGAAAGAATTTAATCCTTCGAGCACAGCGCAGGTATGCGCCGCTTTAACTGCGTGCGGAGTCGACTTACCGGAAGACGATAAAACGAAAAAGAAGACACTAAGTCAAATTGCGCTCTCGGAGTTCAACAGCGACGATCCGACTCTTGCCCTTTACAGACAGCGCGTAAAAATAGAAACAAAACTAGAGCACATCACGAAGCTCATAGGAAACATAAACCCTGTCACTAATAGAATCCACAGTTTTTACAACCAGTTCGGCGCTAACAGTGGACGCTTTACCTGCACAGGAGCGAAGCAACGAACCAAAAAGGCAGCAAAAACAACCTACGCAGTCAACCTGCAGCAGGTACCTCGTTCTAAAAATTTCCGCGAATGCTTCGTTGCGAGCCCTGGGTACAAATTAGTGATCTGTGATTATTCACAGATGGAGCTTAGGTTACTAGCGGAACTAGCCGACATACCGGAAATGCAAGAGGCGTACAACAAAGACATTGATTTGCACACACTAACAGCAAGTCTAATGAACGACTGCAGCATAGAAGAAGTAAGTAAGCAGCAAAGACAAATGGCTAAAGGAGCTAACTTCGGGATGATTTATGGAATTGGGTACGCTCGATTTAAAACATACGCAGCTGCTTCTTTCGGTTTAATGCTCAGCCTTTCTGAAAGCAAGGTGACGCACGCAAAGTTTCATTCTTCCTACCCACGCCTGCGTCAATGGCACCGGGAGAGAGGTGCGCTAGTGCAGGATGGATGGTGTTACACCAGAACAGCTTTAGGACGTAGGCGCTTACTGAGCTACGACGATGCGAAAATGACAATCGCCGCGAACACCCTTATCCAGGGCACCGGGGCAGACATCTTGAAGGTTGCTCTAGGTACGTTGAACGAATACGTAAACGATGAAGTTAAATTAGTAGCAGTGGTACACGATGAAATAGTTCTGGAAGTTAAAGAAGATAAAGCTGACGAATGGCAATCGAAGCTGTCGGAAATGATGGTACGTGCAGGAGACGGAGTATTCAGTAAAACTCGATTGGTCGCCGAGGCTGGAATCGGAGAAGATTGGTCAGCAAAGTAGTACCGACGTCAGCATGTCTGTGGTACAGTACAGCCGCTGTACCGCTTATAAAATCACATGGAGTGTATTTTGAGCATCCCAAAAGTCACGGAAAGAGAAGTATTTACCTTGAAAAGCGAAGGTAAATACTTCGGTGTTGTTCAAGGCGCAGATGAGTTTTTCGTTTGTCCAGAAGAATTCACTTCCCCTTTGCGGGCGGCTAACCACGCTCGGGCTATTGCCAGACAATTACGGAAGGAAAATAAACTTAGTAGCCCAGCACACAGCTTAAAAAAAGTAGAAGCGCCCGGAATCCGTTCTAAAGTATCCAAGAAAAAGGAATTATTTACCGAGGCTGAGGTGGCCAATAAAACCCACCTGCGATTTAAAGAGGTGTGGGTCATCCTCAACCCGGAGGGTCGCTTCGTCATGGAAGCTATTAAGGATAAAACACTCGTACGTTATAGTACTAAAAAGGAACAAGCCTTGGTCTTTAATTCTTACGAAGACGCTGTGTGTACTTCTACTACGTTAGATATGGTAGTACGTAAAGGCCATAAGCTGCGTCGCTACTTCGAAAAAGTAAGTTAGTTTTGCTAACCTAGAAATAAGATTAGGCTTCTGGCGTGACTTCTACTCCCGCATACGGTTTTCGGATCAGCAAGGGTGCTGGCGGCGGTCCCATGCAGGCAGCTATGCAAGCCGGCGACGTGGGGTCCATTAAAGATCTACTAACTAAGCGGTATCCAGGACTGCAGTTCGAATCCCTTTCCGAAGGGATGGAGGAAGTAGAAAAGCCGGAAGATACTACGACCCCCGCAATTACGTCTGCTGTAGGCGAAGCTGCAGAGGAAGTTACAGAAGAAGAAACGACAAACAGTCTTTTTGAAGACTACATGGCTAATCTGCCGGCGGTCACCCGGCCTCTTGTTACCACGGACTACAAAGGAGTTCGTGGTGGTCGCTTAGGTGCGGGCAACTACACAACCGCAAGCCTGATTCCAGGTGCGCAGGTGGCGACGCCCGCAGCACCTGCAGCAGCGGCTCCTGCGGCTGCCGTTGCTCCTTCCTATACGACGTATAACTATTACAACTTCCCGCAGGAAATGCAGCAGGAGCTGCCGCAGGAAATACCGGAAGAAACGACAGCTACCGATCAAGCGGCCGCTGTTGCTCGCGGCATGACTCCCGCGTGGGCAAAAACATCAGCGCAACAAGGGACAACAACAAAACAGGCTTCGGCGGGGCTTGTTCCCTCAACAACTCAAAGGGGAACGTACGTTGCGCCGTCGTCTCCAGAAGCCTCTCGTGCTGCTGCCGGCGCAGCCCAGCGCATCGAAACCAGGCAGGAGGCCACGGGGAACATCGGTGCGCGTGCGGCGGCAGGAAGCGACGGAAGAATGGGATCTCAGGCGGCTGCAGCTCTGATCGCCGCCCCCGGTAGCGATAGAAAAGCAGCACAAGCTGCGTTGAACCAAGCATCTAAAGGAAACATATCATTAACGAACAACGCGCGGAAAGCGCTTCAGCAAGCAGCAAGCGGGAAGAAGAAAAAGTAAAACTTGGAAAATCACAGCATTTTATTTCAACTTAAAACCAAGAAGCTCTCGCTCCCTGTGTGTGCATCAGATACGGCTCACGCGCAGGGACAAGCTTTGGATATCGGACGTGCCTTGGACTGCGACCGTTACGAAATAAAGTACGGCACGGCGACTGAAAACTCCGTATCAGAATTATTTAAAAAACTAGCTTTTAACGAATTCAGCCAACAGCGCTGCGAGTTGTGGGAAGGGTCGTTCACGAACAACACACCTTGCTTTTATGCCTTAGGAAAGAGATACTACGTACGAACAGCCATACTTAAATATCTAGACATACCCCGTGATGGGGTCGTACCTAAGCCACGCTGCAAAAATGCGCACTGTATAAATCCGTATCACTTTGAGTACTGTGCGGAGAAAAACACGAAGTTGTCAGGCGGAGACGTTCGAATGCTGCTAGCCTTCCAAAGCCAAGGCGCCTCTGCAAAGCAGATAGCCAAAGCACTCAACGTACACCGCTCAACGATTTACAGGAAGCTCAAGGATGAACGTCTTCATTCTGGGACTGCGCGTCACGTCTGAAGCGCAGACCGACGAAGAAACCCTCAACGTCTTAGCCGAGGCGCTGCCGTCCAACGACAAGCGCGTCGCGACCAAAGTCCAGCTGATACAGAAGAAAGACCATTACGTCGGCAAGCTTCTGGCAAATCTGAAAAAAGATCAGACTGTGCTCGCCTTGGGTCCGACCCGAGCAACCGTAGACGGCGTGCTTCAAATGCAGCCGATGCTGGTTGTGACTCAAGAAAACTTCGACGATCTGCTTGCGATCAACCTGTTCCTAGCCACGGGTGGACTCGGCCCTAAGAGCGATGAAGCAGAAGTAGGCGACTCGACGGTGACAAACCGTTCGCTTGCGTGGCAGACTGAAGACAACGAAACACAGTGGTTTAAAGTCACGGCGTGGAATGAACTCAGTAAGCAGCTTGCTGAGCTCGCGCCTGGTACCCCAACAATCGCTGTGGGTCGTGTATCAACTTCCGAGAAAGACGACAAAAGCTACCTGAACTACAACCTCGACAAAGTTCTTTATCTTCCTAAATCCTCTCGCAAAGCTCCGACTAAAGCCGCCGATCCCGAAAAAGGAAAAGTAGCTGCCGCTGCCCTTGGATCTATTGACTTCTCGCTCTGATTTCTGCTGCTTACCGAACCATGTTTATCGCTGGCGAATTCTCCGAATCCGAAATTCTGTGCAACATCCCTCCGCACACACTTCGCATTGATCTTCAAGCTCGCCGTTGGAAGTCTGACGTCGACTCTGAATCAGCCATCGTCGACCGTAACGACAACGGCATTCCCATCGAGTTCATCCTTCTGGGTTTCAGCCCTTTCTACGGAAACCTAGGGATGCGCCAAGGCGAAGAGTTTCTTCGCATCGCGTATATCGGTGTAACTCCTAAGCACCGGTTACTTCCCCCACGCTGCGTCACAACCAGCATCATTAGCGGTAAGTCCTCCCAAAAGAACTTCATCGCGTACTTCCAAAACCTGTACAACAACCGAATCAACTGCGCTTCGATCATCACCAGCACCAAGTTCGAGACCAAGTCGTTTAACGAACGCGATCCGATGACTGGTGCCGACGGCGCCAAGATCAACTACAACGTCCTTTCCTTCAACGACCGCCCGACTCAAACCGAAGAGGAAGAGCAACTGGTCAAAGACGTGAGGGAGTGGCTACAGGACAAAGGTGCCGAGCAAGCCAGCATGGCGCTCAAGTCTGTGATCCCTGGTGCCGACCTGATCGAGCTGCCCCTGGGCGAAGATCACAAGGCACTGAAGGAAGCATTCCAAGCTTCCAGAAAAGCTGTCTCGACTGAGATGCTGGCATCAGCAGGTGATCCCAAAGCACTGGCGGCTGCCGAACCACCCTCCGCTAAAAAAGCAGTTGAGCTGACACCCGAGCAAGCAAAAAAGCTGGGTATTGATTTCTGACCTACACTTAGGCAGAAGCCAAGGTTCGAGCCTCCTACGCGGGGGCTTTTTTCATGGGAAAAATAACAACACACAGGATCAAACACGAAGGGGTCTGGATTGCGATTTATCTAGAGGACCACGGGTTCGCATCAAATTTGGGACTGATCATTTACAAAAGCAAGCGGGCTCAGAACGACTGGTATAAGCGTAGGCGCAACCGCAGAGCGCGACGAGCGGCGGCCAAACACAATGCTGCCGATCTACGTTGTTGGGCAGCCTGCGCCCGTCTCATTAGTCGCGTCCTGGACTCGCATAGCGGCTACGTTTACGCGTATCCAGACTTCGCGGATCGTAAACCCCTCGCCAAATACCTAACCCGATGGGGTTTTAAATTCTCAGACGGTTTCTGGGTCCGTACTTAAACCGCCATCCGAACCCTCGTACAGCTCATCAAACGCCGGTAAGACCACGCCGGTCCGAGCGCACCAGTTAACGAGCCTAGTAAACAGGCCGCCCTTGATCAGGTACAGACGATGAACATCCGTAAGAACTTTAACTAAAGCAGCCTTGTCCAGTTTTTCAGCATCCCGAATTACACGTTGATGCAAGAAGCTTTGTTCGGCTGTGAGTTCAAACAGACGCATGAGACTCAAAGACTCTTTGTTAAGGCTAGACGCTGTAGCATTGACCAAGAGTAGAATTCAGCTTTTCCTAACGTAATCACATCACAATGAGTACAAACTTTTACCAGCTGCCTCCTGGTCTTGTAAGAGCACTATCATCAAAAATCCCTCTGTCCGGCAAGTTGCTTTTGCCTTGCGACGACGGAAACCAACTGGCGCAACAGCTCGGCCAAGTTCAGCTGACTTCGGACAGCTATGAACCAGGGATGCACGTTTTCGATCCCCTGTGGTGGACTCCCAAACAAGGCGTCTATGATTGGGTTATTGCAAACACAACAGGACTAAAAGAAGAAACTCAGTACATATTAGACTACGGTATAGCAATAGCAAACGAAGGAGTAATCGTACTAGATCGCTTGAGCTTCCTTGAGCCGGTGACAAAACGAAGGAAGTTCCTGCAAAACAATAAGTTGTCTGATCTGCTCATTCTGTCCCCACGCCCGAAATTCAGCTCCATAAGCAAAGCGCGTGATTCAGTAACGTCCGCATGGTTTGTCTTCAAGAGTCCCACTAATTGGTTTGATGGCACAAACATCGAGTATCTTGTAGATTGGCAGGCAGTTCCGCCATTACCTTCAAATCAAAGTGCATAAGATCGAAAAGCTGCACCGCGAACTGCTCGAAAAGCTAACGGAGACAAACCGTGCTCTGGATCGAATTGCAGCCCTCCTGGTATCAAATCAACTCCTCCAGGAGTGTGTCAGCCCAGAAGGTGAAGTTAGAAGCGCCGAAGACTGCGCTGAAATCGTTACTGACTCGTATGGTGCTGGACTGTGCCTTCAAGAACAAATGAAAGGCACGCAGAAAGACTTTGCATATCAGGTAGATGAGTTCTACATCTCCGATGACGAAGACGATGACGACGAGGAGGAAGACGGCCCTCCGCCGAATATTGCATTGCGTTTTTAAATCGCTGACTTTCCTTTAAACTGATCGAAGAAGTAGGGCGGCACTCGTCGTCTTTATAACGTGTCTAGTAGTACTCGGGTTACAGTAAACGGTCTACGTCATTATCGCTGCGAAGGTGTTAGTGTTCCGCTGCCGTCAGTTACATCAATCTTGTCGGCCACGCAGAGCGAGGAGACGCGGCGGAAACTAGCTCACTGGAACGCGCTTAACCCAGGTAAGTCGGAGGCGGCCGCTGCACGTGGTAGCTGGATACACGAAGCCGTAGAAAATCATGTGCGTGGTATTACTGTAAACCCTAGAGAAGATCTAAAACCCTTCTGGAAAGACGTACCGGAAACCGTCGACGAACTGATCGGCACAGGCCGAGTGCTGTGGTCAGAGAAACCGATGAACCAGCCGACGTGGAATCGGTATGTCGGAGAAGACGGCGTAGGACGCATACATTATTACGACAGCAATAAACAGCACGGGTGGGCTGGGTGCTGCGACATTATCTACGAAGACAGCAACGGCGAAATCATACTTGGAGATTTTAAAACATCTGTAGGACCCTACAGCGCTAAGTTTCCATCTTCTAAATCGAATATACCTGAAGATCTACGCAAAGCACTGATCAGTGGAGTTTTCAAACTCAAGAAAACAAAACTTCAGTTAGCTGCCTATACAATCGCCGCCGAAGAATGCCTAGGGATTAAGATAACGAAGACTCAGATCATCGTATCCACGCCGCTGCCAGATTACAGCGTCCAAGTCTTTTCATTCGGTGAAAACGAAATTGAAAAAGATAAAGACAACTGGTGGGAGATCGTACGCAAGTACTACGACATGCACGAATTAACATAGTGATTCTCATCTGAGACGATCAATCCTAGAGAGAATCCGTTAATCCAGAGCATTTAGTGCTCATTACGGTTTTCTGTGTCAGAATGTCCGGGCCACAAGGGATCTCATGCGGTTCAGTTATTCGTTCAACGAGAAGGTCCGCGAATACCTGAACCCCAAAACGGGAAAGATATCGGCTGACGGTAACTTCTCAGCCTTCAACGATAACTGGATAGCATCCAGCGATGAGGCAAAAGTAATAGCTGAAAAAATAGCCCAAGGCGATGGATTGTGCGCTGCCCATCTAATCGACGGTAAGCGTAAGAAAGGCGACACTGGTTTCATAAAAGCTGGTGTCGTGATCATCGACATCGATAACCAACTCGATGGCAAGACTGCCGACGGGGAAAAGATTAAAGATATACAGCTGACAGTTGAACAAGCACTCGAACTCGAAGTCTGTAAAAAATATCTTTCATTCGCGTATTATTCCCCAAGCAATTTACCGGATTGGCCTCGCTTCCGTCTTGTCTTTGCACTCGAACGAGACATCGTTCAGCCGGATTTTTACCGGTGGTTTGTACGGACAATCGCCGGCAAAATTCCGGGATCAGACAAGCGAGCAACTCAGACAGTCAACCTGTTTTATGGCGGTAGGAGTCTTAACGATCTCATCTGCTGCACCGACAAGTTCATACCCAGCAGCGTGATCGATGCTGCTGCCCAAGTGTTCGCCGCGCTGCCGACTGAACTCGGCGACAAGGGCGACGCAGCCGAGGCGCTCGAAGTTGAGGTCGATCCGGCTGGGTGCCCGCTCGAACCGCTGTTGAGCAAGAACGTTCAGAACATGCTGAACGGAGAGCCCGTGGAGGACCGAAGCCTAGCCATGGCAACCGGTCTGAAGGAAATTATCGGGTGGACAAATTGGTGCCGCACCAACGATGTGCCTCTGAAGGAGGCCCCCCTTGACACGTCGCACCGCCTGTTCTACTCTATCTACGAGTACGCCCCAGAGTTAGACGGCAAATTCAATCGGATCCTCAACTCGATCTCAGACGCAAACGAGCTGCTCCCCGCAGCGGCCATGGCTGCCGATGAACCCGAGCTTGCCTGCTGGCGCAAAGTTAAGTACGCAGACCGTTCGCTATTCGCGAATATCTGTCCAGAACAAGTCAGGGATCAGCTCAAGGCCAAAAAAGCAAAACCAAAAAACTCTGTGCTCTCCATTGAAGACTTCAGTCTGACCGAAGAGCCGACACCAAAACCAACATCAAAAACAACATCAACAGCTACTGAGGAACCCATGGCCAGTGCCACGCCGCAAACCCCTGCTCAGCTCATCAACCTCCAGAACAATGAGCGGGCATTCAGCGAGAACGATATTGCCGAAGTCATCTCCAGCAACTACGGGGATGAGTTTCTGTACGACTCCTCGCTAGATGAATTCTTCAGCTACGACAAAGACGAGGGCATCTGGTTCCTTAGCGACGAACAGCATATCAAGCGACGCATTCTAAAAGCGCTGGATACGTTCGTGCAGACGGGCATCCTGCAGCGGTACAACAGTGGCACCGTCAACAGCATCTTCATGTTGCTGAAAGCCCGGTTGCTCCGGTCGATCAAAGGGGGGCGGCAGTCGATCTGGACTTCAAACCGGGGCAAAGTCGCGTTCAAAAACGGTGTGCTGGACGTCAGTGACCTGGAGTTCCAGGATGGATTCCAGCGGGATCTGTATTTCCGCAGCCGCCTGGGCTTCGATTTCAGCGAAGACACCAACTGCCCCAAGTTTTCGACCTGGCTTGAATGGGCGGTCGGCAAAGATAACGTCGTGATCATTCGTGCATTCTGCAGGGCTGTGCTTGTCGGCTACTCGACCGGGGAGCGCTTCCTTCACCTGATCGGTGCTGGTGGCTCCGGTAAGTCCACGCTGCAGCAGGTGTTGATTGCTCTGGCTGGATACGCCGGAACCCATACGTCTGATCTAGAAACCATCGAGACCAACCGGTTCGAAGGGCACAGTCTGATCGGCAAACGCTTGCTGCTTCTGACGGACGAAGCTTCGTTTAGCCGCCGTCTAGACACCCTTAAGAAACTGACGTCAGCTAGCGACACGCTGCGTGCAGAACGTAAGTACGGCAAGGAAGTCATAAACTTCAAGCCCGAGCTTCTCGTGTCGATCGCTTCAAACGAGCACATCAGCAGCTCCGACATCAGCAGCGGCCTGGAGCGTCGGCGCCTGACCATCGTGATGAACAACGTGGTCAACGCCTCCAAGCGACGCAATCTGATCAGTGTCTTCCCTGATCACATCGAAGGCGAGTTCGCTCCCGAATTGCCGAACATCGCAGCCTGGGCGCTTGCTATGGGACACGATCAAATGCGGGAAGTGCTGGCCAACCCGACCAAGTTTGCACCCACGCTGAACACGACCAACATCGAAGCCCTGATCTTCAACAATCCGATCGTGGCTTGGCTTGCTGAGTGCACGATGTACGCTCCTAATGCGTACACGGTACTGGGCGCCGGTGCACTTAAGCCCAACATCGACGAACAGGAGAAGGGTCTGTACGTCAAGAACGCATTTACGGAAGTGTATGCCAGCTACTGCAACTTCGCGAAGTGCAACGGATTCCGTACGATCGCCAAGCCTCGTTTCGTTGATCGCCTGCGGGAGACAACTAACAATGTGCTGAAAGTGCCAGGTGTTCAGTCCAAGTTTATTAATGGCAAGGCTGTGATACAGGGGCTTATAATCAAGCCGTACGATCCAACCACGGATCCCCGCAATCGGGGTGCCAATCGTCTGCCTTCACCCGTGGACTTCGCGGCAAACCCAAACGTGTGGGACAAAGCATTCGCTGAGCACGACCCCAAACCATCAGATGCCAATCAATAAAAATCTGCTCGCGGCGGCTGCTGGCTTAGGGCTTGCGGTCGTCGGGGTCATCCAAAATCCCTCCGTGTGGCCAACAATCGGTGCCGCTGCAGGTGGTTCCGTCGTCAGCCTGTCGCTGCTTTCGTCGAAGAAAGACAAAGAACGAGTGGAAGCGGAACGAGCCGCCAAGGTATCTAAAGCACTTAGCTACTGCTACGAAAATTTCAAAGGCTTAGTTTCGCCGCAGCAGCTTGCGTTCCACGCTGAGCTGGAACTTGAACAGGCCGAACGCCTGCTGGAAAGCTTGGTGACTCCGCAGAACGGCGGGCAGCGGATCGACACGCCGATGGGAGCTGTCTACTCATTCGATCACCCAGAGCAGGTGCTGACGCAGCTGAGCCAAAACGCTCAAGCGTGGGCAGACAGCCAGACTCAAGAAGTCATTAAAGAAAACGCTGTATTGAAGCAGCAAGTTCAGTGGCTCACCAGCGCAGTCCAAGCGCGACAGTTGGTGCCCACGCAGCCTCCTACTCCGCAGGAAACTTTCCAAAAGAATAATGAGCCGCCGCAGTCGGTCGGCGATCCGTGGAAAAATATGCTATAGTTAAAGAATCGCGCGAAAGGAGAACCCCCAACGCCCCCATGAAGGGCACCGGGGGTTTTCTTGTAGGGAGACTAACTAAAAAATTTGATGGCCTGAGCGTGAGACGCCTCATCAGGACGTAACAGGGGCTCAGGCTCCGTCGCTAAGAATTCTAACTCACAGGATCAACCGATTTCTAAATTCTCGATAACACGCCAGCCTTCGACAGCGGGATTGTCCGAACGAAGAAGCGCTTTAATCGAAGTCGGCACATAAGCAGACAGTGCGCGGCCGATGTCATGGGCGATGTACTTATGTTCTTTCTGCGTCCCGTTGGCGCCCCGGAGACCAACATAAAAAATCCAATCCCTTAGTGTGCCTTGCATGTGGAGCTTTGTCGGCGTACACATCGGAAGAATATTTCGAGCGCATTCCCGTGCCACGCCGGACTCAAGAAGCGTCTGGTACACATCCTCGATCTCCGAAAAGACCTCTTTGATGCGCTGTTTCAAGACCTCCTTAACGGTCTCATCCCCAAATTCAAGACTGTTTTGGCGATCTTTAAAATCCTGAGCTCTAAGCTCGAAGTCCCAACAGTTAGCCCAGGCGTCATCCAGAACTTTATCCGGCGCACAATAACGCTGAGACAATTCTTGGTAGTGGAAAGATCTGTGGCGAATTATCTGAGCTGAAATTGCACGACTGGTGACAATTTCAAAAGACGCACAGACTTGCTCGAATATGCTCCAGTGACCTTCGTTGATACAGAAGGTCAGCAGCTTCTCGAACTCGGCACGATCGGGATTCTTGGTGCTGACCCGAGCGTGCCGAGCAACAACAACTTCAGGCTCTGGCGTGATCCAATCAAGCTTCGCGTTGTGCAAACTGTTCACCAGACGGCTGTTGGGCTGCAGGTACTATACCGATGGCAGATGCCACGCGCTCCACAATGCCGGGGTTTTCCTTAATGACCTGGCCTGCCCAGCGATCCCCGTACTGAGGGATAGCGGCTGGATTGATGTTGATCAGAGAACCTGCGAGACGGGTCATGTGCGGGGAAAAGTCTGTTGGTAACGAAGGCGCGACGTAACTTCAGAAGGCGTGATACGTGCCATGCGTGCGGCGTCTAGACCGAAACGCTGTCCAGCTAAACGAATCGGAAAGTCGTTGTCGTTCACTTAAGGCCCTCCTTCTTCATCTTGGCCAGGGCTAACAAATTGTTAGCCATATTGCTGGATTGAAAGGGATACGCGTCGCCGAAAGAAGGTGTTTGAAGCATAGTTTGCTTCGGAACGGAGGTCAACTGGCGCAGCATTTGCCGGGACTTAGGATTATCTTCGCTTAGAGATATCATGTACTCGGCCTGACTCATATCGTCGGGCGAATTAGGCAACGGAATGTTGCGCTGGTTATATCCTGCAGGGCCAGTCAGAGCCGTAGACTTTTTGATATTGCCTTCCCCGTATTCCACTGGGCCGACAGGAGGTCGCGAGTAAAAACCGCGATCGTGAGCGTACTGCGAGGAGACTCGGTTGGTGTTGTCCATCTGAGCCGCGCGGCGAATGCCGATCATGGGCTCCTGATTTAACGTACCTAAAGTCGGCATAGCCAACTGAGGCATCGCTTCGGGCGCTTTACCTTTATCAGAGCCGGGAATGATCGCCATTATTTGTTATCGCCGCGATTGGCGTGCTGTGACCTTATTCTAACGTTGTCCGGGGAATTGTTATGCGGATTCCGATCTCGGTGATCGACATCCTTTCCATCTCCTTTACGGACCCGACCCTGTTGTTCCAGGTGACGTCTGGCTTTATTACGCGCCGCTCGCCGCTTTTTTTGTTTTTCAGTACTATGGTATTCACTATATTCTTTATCGTAGTCTCTAGCCATCCTGCTCTTTAAGACCCTTTTTAAATTGTACCAGCTTTGACACGGGACTTAACTTTGTCCACTACTGTTTCAATAAAAGTCTGATCTGAATTTAAACATTCACGGGTTACATCAGCGATATCGGTACAAAACTGCTGCCAAAGACCCGTGTATAAACCGTCAGTGCGCCCATACAACCAGTAAAGAAAATCAATGAAGTCAGCTCGATTTTGCTCTTCTTTAACGCTCCAATTTGCCAGAAGCTCTGCGTATTTGTCCGTGTGTGCCACGCCGCGACGTAGTTGGGCCTCTCAGTTTAAGCGGTGATGATATCGATTTGTATACCCGTAACCTTTTTGTCAATAACTTCTTCGATTAGATCCTTGCGGTTAAACGCTTCGGCTATCTCCATAGTGATGTCCATATAGGTAGCACCAATAAGGACTTCTCTATACGCCTGAGCGCGGGCCATCTCTCTTGTTTCTAGATCGCCAAGGATATTGTTGTCCTCGTCGTCAAAAGAAAATGTACGGGACATTACACGCGCATCAGCGCACTTAGCAACGTTAGTCCAATCTTCGCTGTTCATATGAAACCAAGTAATTACTTAGCGATTATAGCCCAACCGGACTTAGGTCCTTCGACCATCCACCGGGGGCCGAGATTTTTCTTGCTGTACAACCTATATTTGCCATCAGTTGACGGATAGCCCCCGTTAACGAGATCCATTTCCCCGAAAGGATCGTGGACCCACAATTTGCTTTTGTCGGCAGTGATGCCTACGACAACAATCCAATGTCCCCCGCCGGTGGGATTACTAACGGGACCCTTGTGCAACACACCGATGGGTACCGGAATACCTTTCTTTAATTCATTTTCAATAACTCCCCAGTCTGCGTTTTGAACAAAACGAGCATCGACGCCAAAGTGTTTCAGCGTGTCTAACTGTACAGAGGCTTCTGTCGTATCTCCATACTTATAAACTTCGTTTATATACTCATCGTCTCCCTCAATAGCATCCGGATCTAAAGTGGCCAGAAGCATGGCGCAGCTGCTGCTAAAACAGGTGCGCATTGGGTCGCGAGCGTTGTCCCGCTGGCTGAAGTAAGGAACGACAAGCTTGATCTCGCCGTCCGATTTAGGCGGACCTTCCTGAGGTTCTACGTCGTTAATGATTTTGAAGTGGTCGGGCCACATCCACCACGCCTTATCCGGCTGAGCTTCGAGTATTACTTGCTGATGACGTTCGCCGGAATGGATACGAATCTCCGTCCAAGCCCACGCTGAGCCCTTAGGTACAAACAGCTTTTCTTCAGCGGTGAGTTCCGAGCTCTGCACTGGGCGGCGCTTGAGCCAGGTGTCATGCTCAGCCAGAATTGAGGAAGACAACTGCGGATGCTTGACCTTGGTCAAGAATAGCGCCTGTTCAGCTTTGCGCCGCCTTGTTAACCCTTCGACAGGTTTGCCGTCGACCTTGTTCCACCTGAGAAACTCAGAGGATACAATATCTCTTTCCGTACCGTCGTTCAGCAAGCGCAACAAAGTGCTTCGTTGAAACGCGCCAAGTCCCACATTAAAACTGAATGAGACAAGCGCGTCAAACTCGTTCTGATTGATCGCGACTTTGACTAAATTTGAGACGCCGTTTTCGAAGTGCTCCAGTTCTTTAGCTAAGCGCTGTTCAGCCTCAGCCTGTGTGACCTTCATGCCGATGTAGACATCCGGACCGGTCGAGCCGTAACCCACAGTGGGCACGCCGCCGACGTCCGGATACCCAGTCAGCACACAGCCTTCGAAGCTCTTAATGAGCTCGATTCCGTTTTGTGAAGTCTTCACTCTTCGATGACGTCGACGTCGATCCGATACTCAGCTGAGCTACGGCCGCCGCTCTGGATATACATGTAATACAGACCAGACGACGCGATGCGCTGAGTGGTAACCGAGTTGGCGCGGCTGCTGTACTTAGAAGGCTCAGCAGTCATCACTTCGGTGCCGGTCGAATCAAGCACAATCACGTTGCGCAGACTGTTCTGCTCACGGATGTTGACGTGCATCACGCCAGTTGCAGTGGCTACAAACCGGTAGTAATCGCTAATGCCGTACTTACCATCGGCAGTGTCGTACTTGGCGGTCGCGGCGTCAACAATAACTCCGCTAGCCACGGGGCTGATCACGCGGCGTTGCTGGAAATTAGTCGAACCGCTGCGCTGACCGGCGTCCGAAACCCCGGAGGCCAGAACAGAATTTAATTCTAAATCACGGGTAAGTTCGGACATGCGTAACCACCGTTTAGCTTAATTATACCAAGATAGGCTAATCTTAGGTTTTGGAATTAAAAATGGACGAGTACAATATCTGGAACGCAGTAATACACGAGTTAATTATAAACGCGTTAGATATTTGGCCGCGTCTAAAACGTAACCCTTGGATTGGTAAAATACTTGAATGGACTAGACCGGATTGGGTACTTTGGAAAGTAGAACAAACAATGCTGGATGTCAGTAAACAAGCGGAAAAACTTGCAGAGGAATGGGAAAAAGAAGATCCGGCTAAGTACGAGTACATAGAGCACGAACCGGACGGGTCCAAAGCGCAGGACCTGTTGGGCGGCACCATGGAGATCAAATCGACCTGGCGGCGCGACTAACCAGACCCCTATCCTCGCCCTTGCGGGGCTGCGGTGCGCCAAATCACATAACTTCCATACCGCACTATCTGTACACCTAATCTTAACTTTCTGGGACTAAACTATAAATAACCGCCTCAAACTCAGATGGCTGACGTCTTCTCCTTCATCACCACTCATTGGGCCGACATCGTCGCACTCGGCGCCGCTGCTCACGGTATGGCAATCGTTATTGTGAACTTAACTCCTACGCCCGCAGATAATGCTGCGTACGCTAAATTATACAAGTTCATTGAAGTCCTGGCCGGCATCGTGACCAAAATCGCTAAAAAGTAACGTTTTTAAGGTCAGACGGAGTCCTCGATTCCACTGACCTTATTGATCATTCCTTCGCGAAACGACCGAAGCTCAGACATAACGAGCGCATCCAACTTGTTCTCAAAACGGCACAGCGCCTTGTCCACGCGGTCGAACGCTGTGTCCAAATCTACTTTCGTGGCGTAATCTTCGGCCAGCCGAACTTCAAGTCGATCGACACGATCGTTCGTATCCGATATCTTTTTCCACGTAAGCCCGACACCGCTCACCAACGAGGAGGCGATAAGGGCCAGCAGCCATTCGGGCATCGATACTTCATATCGCCAATTCTATTTTATACAAATCTACGCGGCGTCTTCGAGAACTGGGAGTAGCAACGGTTCCTTACAAAGCGTTTCGTATTCTTTAGCTGAATCAGATTCGTTGTGGTCTCGATTGACCCACTCCAAAATTTTCAATTCTTTATTTTGTGTCCAGAACGTCTGCGACCTGTACCAAATATCCCAGCGCTCATTACTTTTCGAGAGGTTACAGTCCCCGCACGAAGGTATAAGATTCGCACGTACTGTCATACCGCCTTTAGACTTAGGTACGACATGATCCAGTGTCATTGGATCTGGTTTACCGCAGTATACGCACTGATGGTCCCACGCTGCGAAAATATCCTTCCTAAACCTCTTACGCGCTGTAGATCGTGATAAACACTGTAACTCGAATAGTAAATCACGTTCCGTCACAAAGTCTGTGAGGACTATTTTTATTTTACTCCAATTTAGAACCGGTCACGTTAACAGATACTTAAAACGCTTAAAATTTAGTTGTACCTAACGGGGAGAATGAACCGTGGCTGAAGTCAATTTTTTAGTTAAAAAAGGGCTAACTGTTCCTAAGGGCAGTGCTTCCACGCCGTCAATTATTTTCGACGCGTCCGACCCGAATACTGGAATCTATTCCCCTGGAACAGATCAACTAGCCATCTCGACTAATGGGACTGGGCGGTTGTTTGTTGATGCGAGTGGGAGGGTTGGCATTGGTACTTCTACATTTGCTTCCGACAGCAATCTGGAGATTAAAGGCGCAACCTCTAGTGTTGTCCGCATAATTTCAGCGAATAACTCTTTCGGTGCGATTACCTTTGGCGATACGGACGACAGCTCAACAGGAGGAATTGTCTATGATCATTCCGACGATTCACTTGCTCTATATGGGTATAACAACACCGAACGCCTCCGCATCACATCGGACGGGAAGCTGGGTCTGGGGACTTCGACTGTTGACGAATTACTACACTTAAAAGCTACGGCGCCGAAGGTAAAGATTGAAGGCACCGGAACATCCGATGAAGTCGGCATTCACTTTGCAGCAAATAGTAATAATTGGTTTATTCGCTCTGACAACTCTACCGGACAAAATACTTTCAGCATTAAATCTGGAACGCCTGCATCATCTACTCACAGGCTTCTTATAGACTCCAGTGG
>Ga0208162_1000271_pt1 | contig 30328 bp, 40 predicted proteins | sample CB_VirMetaG_4_FD_184539 | JGI IMG/M metagenome (GOLD analysis project Ga0208162, IMG submission 184539) | Freshwater to marine saline gradient viral communities from Chesapeake Bay - CB_1508_1M Viral MetaG (SPAdes) (version 4) | ecosystem: Environmental > Aquatic > Marine > Coastal | place: USA... | reverse complement strand
CTGAGTGAAGACGACTTCTTTGAGTTGAGTGATCGCGATCTCTCAAAGATGAATCTTGCTGACCGTGTCAATCTTCAGTTTAAGATTGGACACTTTGTTGATATTCCTTTTACTGATGATGAGAAAGAAATTATTGAAATGATTTCTGAATGTGAGACTTTCTCTGATTCAGTTCTTGCTGCTGAGATTCTTCATCAAAAATGTAAAGATCAGGTTGACTTTGATAGTAACAAAGACCCTGATACATCAGACCAAGTTAACTCACAAACTTCTGGTGACGAACAACAGAATCAAAATAATAATTCAGAAGAGAATGGTGAAACTAATGACATTGAAACAAAGTCTGAAGGTGAGAGTCAAACCTCTAATTCATCCATCAATGATGATCTCAATGTTGAGACTGATGATCTCTTCAATCAAGGTGCACAGAGTCTGACTTCTGAAACTGCTTCTGGTATTTCTGGTTATTATGAGATTCCTAAGATCAATCTTGACAATGTGATTATCTCGAGCACTGAAATTCATTCACTTATCAATGATTGGTGGAAAGTAACATCAGATGAACATCAACTTAATTCGTTTTCATTTGTTGATAAGGAGTATCATGACTACAAGAAGTCAGCACAAAAAGAAGTCAATTACTTGGTAAAGGAGTTTGAGAGTAAGAAAGCTGCTGATGCTTATTTTCGTTCCTCTGTTTCTAAAACTGGACTTCTTGATTGTTCTAAACTTCACACCTACAAGTACAATGAAGATCTTTTCAAGAAAGTAAATGTTCTTCCTGATGGAAAGAATCATGGTCTAATCTTTATCCTTGATTGGTCTGGGTCAATGGGTGACATTATGGAAGACACAATCAAACAACTTTTTAACATTGTTTGGTTCTGTTCTAAGGTCAACATTCCATTTGAAGTTTATGCATTCTCAAACAACTTCAGACACTCTATTGAGGGTAATTTGAATGTTTCTGAAAGAATTGAAAATGAATTTGTTATTCAAGACACATTTGTTCTTATGAACATTTTGACTCATAAAGTCAATAAGAAAAATCTTGATGAGCAAATGAAAACGATTTGGAGACTTTCCTATTACTTCAAAAAATTGTGTGGCTATTCAATTCCTTCTCAACTCAATCTTTCTGGAACTCCATTAAATGAAAGTCTAGTTGTTCTTCACAGTTTAATTCCTCAATTCAAATCACAAAACAAACTTCAAAAAGTTCAGTGTGTGATTCTAACTGATGGTGAAGCTCATCCTCTCAAGGCCAATGTGAAGAGAACTTATGGTGATAAAGATTTTATGGGTTGTTTTTATGTGATGACTCACAATTCCTATCTTCGTAATCGTAACACTGGGTTTACTTATAATCTGGGTGAACAATATTGGTCATTTACTCAAACTCTTCTTCTTGATTTAAAACAAACATTTCCAGACGTAAACTTCATTGGATTTAGAATTGCAAACTCTCGTGATTTTGGTTCCATTATTCGTCGTTATGATGGAATGATTTCTGAAGATGATTACAAGAAGTCACGTAAGAATAAGAGTTATGTCATCAAAGGTAACTCTGGTTATCAATCTTACTTTGTTATTATGGATAACACACTCAATCAAAATGTTGAATTTGATGTTGATGACGATGCATCAAAAGCAAAAATCAAATCCGCCTTCACAAAATCTTTACGATCTAAAGCACTAAATAAAAAAGTGTTAAGTGAGTTTATGGATTTGGTGTGCTAAACCAGTTTCATAACTGGCATAACCCTACTGGTGAACAGCCAGTGGGGTCTTATAATAAGGATAACAAAACAACGCTGTCCATGGCTCTGTCTACTGAAACTCTAGTCTCTTCACTTCAAGACCTTTATGGTGATGTTGTGACCTCTGGTGACCTTCGTGCATGGTGTACAATGAATGATGTCAGTTATCCAACTGCATCTAAAAAACTGAATGATTATAAAACTGGTCGTGGTAAGTGGAACCTTACCACACAAGAAAAACTAGAGAAAGAATATCAGGCACCATCTGCAATGCCTGCAGTTGAACAAAATCTTATTCCAGAAAAAGATGATACCTTCGTCCCTTTTGGTAACTTCAATGATATCAAAAAGATTATTAAGTCCAATCTTTTTTACCCTACATTCATTACAGGACTTTCAGGTAATGGTAAAACGGTTTGTGTTGAACAGGTTTGTGCTCAACTTAAGAGAGAACTGATCCGTGTCAACATTACCATCGAGACTGATGAGGATGATCTTATTGGTGGGTTTCGTCTTGTTAATGGCGAAACTGTCTGGCATAATGGACCCGTTATCGAGGCTCTGGAACGCGGAGCTGTGTTGCTTCTAGATGAGGTTGACCTGGCATCCAATAAGATTTTGTGTCTTCAATCCATTCTGGAAGGTAAAGGTGTCTTCCTCAAAAAGATTGGTAAATTTATTCACCCTAAACAAGGTTTCAATGTTATTGCAACTGCAAATACTAAAGGTAAAGGCAGCGATGACGGTCGCTTTATTGGAACTAATATTCTCAATGAAGCCTTCCTAGAAAGGTTCTGTGTGACCTTTGAGCAGTCTTATCCTACTCCTACCACAGAGGCTAAGATCTTGAGTAAGATCTGTGATGATGATAAATTTGTCAGTCATTTGGTTGATTGGGCAGACATCATTCGTAAGACTTTCTATGATGGTGGAATTGATGAAGTGATTTCTACTCGTCGTCTTGTCCACATTGTCAATGCTTATAAGATCTTTGATGATAAGACTAAGTCAATTCAAGTCTGTCTCAACAGATTTGATGATGAAACTAAGTCTTCATTTGTTGAACTCTATGACAAAGTTGATGGTGATTTTGATCTAACTTCAATTGATGAAAAGGTTGACAAAAACATTGAATTCTGATAACATTTAAACAAAGACTTTTGAATTATGAGCTCAAACATTAGTGAAGGAAACCCCCAAGACTTTTGGGAATATGATGGGATTGGTCTAGTGGGTAATCCCAATGCTGCTCCAGACACCTTGACATTCCTTGGTGGTTGTGAGAGTGACACCATTAGTTTTAAATCATCTCGTGTTCCTGGTGGTCTAGGGGATGATCATATTAGTCTTAATCTTGAGATTCCAACCTCTATTCCTAACTTTGGCAATCCTTCAGGATTCTGGAAGTATGAGGAAGATAAGACTCTGAATGAGATAAAGGAATATCTTTCAGGAACCTATCAATCTCACTACACCTCTCAAGAATCAAAGACACAAACACTTGATCTTATTGAGAGTATTGGTGATGGTGAGGCATTCTGTCGATCAAATGCTATTAAATATCTTTCCAGGTTTGGTAAAAAAGGTGGTAAGTCTAAACTTGACATTTTGAAAGCAATTCATTATTGTATTCTTCTCTACCACTTCTCTGGTCTCCACAGTCAAAAATCTAACTATAACTATTGAACATGAAACTTTCTGAATCCACTGTTAATCTTCTCAAGAACTTTAGTTCCATTAACCAGTCTATTCTTTTCAAGGCAGGTAACAAACTGCGAACTATCTCAGTGATGAAGAATATTCTTGTTGAAGCAAATGTCAGTGAAGAATTTCCCAAAGACTTTGGAATCTATGATCTCAATCAGTTTCTAAATGGTCTGAGTCTTCATCAGAATGCTGAACTTGATTTCACTAATGATGAGTATGTTGTGATCAAAGAAGGCAAGAGTCGTTCAAAGTTCTTCTTTGCCGATCCTAATGTGATTGTTGCACCACCTGAAAAGGAGATTACTCTTCCATCTGAGGATGTTGAGTTTGTTCTAACAAGTCAACAACTGGAGAAACTCAAGAAGGCTGCATCTGTTTATCAGGTTCCTGACATTTCAGCCATTGGTGAGAATGGTGTTGTCAAACTGGTTGCTCGTGATAAGAAGAATGACACTTCCAATGACTTCTCTATCATTGTTGGTGAAACTGATTCTGAGTTTGTTTTCAACTTCAAAGAAGAGAATCTGAAGATTGTTCCTGGTAATTATGATGTAGTTGTTTCTTCTAAACTCCTTTCACGTTTCACTAATCAGAATCAAGATGTGACTTACTACATTGCTCTTGAACCTGACAGTACCTTTGGATGATCCGTAAATTTGAATCAGATGAGATTGTCATCATTGATGACTTCTTAGATCAAGACAAATTTGATTACTCAAAAAAGAGAATAGACTCTCATCTGCAAGAATACTTTCTTCATCATACAATCTCTCTTCAGGATGAGGGAGATTCTAGACTTTTTTATGGATTTGGATGTAACTTTGTTGAACAAAAACAACCAGAAGTCTACCAAAAAAGATCTAACTCCTCAATCATTTACAACATCAACCAAAAGATCAAAGAGACTTTTGGATTTAAGAAAGTTGTAAGATCAAGACTGGATATGACCACATATCGTGGTGAAGAACAGGTTGTGTTTGGACCTCACATTGATGTGAATGGAATCCATTACACAACCATTTTTTATTTCAACACATGTAATGCTCCAACTATTATCTACGAAAATAAACTTTATCGTGGATCAGTTGATAAGGATTGTGAACTTATTGAGAAAGAGAGGATTCTTCCCAAGGAAAATAGGTTATTGTTGTTTCATGGCAATCACATTCACACAGGAACAAATGCTACAGACATTTCACGTCGAATTCTTTTAAACTCTAATTTTATTTTTTGATTCATGAAATGAAACACATTCTTTTTACTCTTAAAGGTTGTCCAAGTAAATCTCTTGATGATGAATCTTTTATAAGAGATTGCATTTATCATGCATCTAATCATTGTAAATCACAGTTGTTATCTTTGAACTCTCATAAGTTTGAACCTCAAGGTGTAACTGTAGTTGCAATGTTGGCAGAATCACATATTAGTATTCACACTTGGCCAGAGAAAGGAATGGCGGTTTGTGACGTTTTTACATGTGGAGACCACACTACACCAGAAAAGGGTGTAGAATATCTACAAATGGTACTCGAAGCAAAAGACATCATTTGTAATGAGTTCATTCGTCCTTTGGAGTAATTATTATGAGACAATGGGAACTGACCTATAAGCTTCCAACAACAGGTTCAAAGTATCACAAAATGATTGTTGAAGCTAACTATCAACATGATGCTAAAAAGATTGCACAGGCTCAAATGCCATCTGCAATAATTTGTGGAGGTGCAAGAGCTTTATGAGAGACTGGAAAACATTTTTTCAAAATCTAACAGAGGAAGAGAAGTTCAATCTTTCAGTTCTTCGTGTGGTTGAATGCACAAATGGTGTGATTCAATACATGTATAGATGTAATGATCCATTGGCACTTTCTAAGGATGACACAACTCGAGCAATGAAGTTCAGTATGTCATCCATCAAAAACATGTGTATTCCACTTGAAGATGGAGACATTGTTTTTGACAAAGAACTTGCTGATGTTTTCAGTGAAATTAGAACTCTCTATGTGAATGGTGCAAAGAAAAACATTCAGGAAGATTATGATGAGTTCTTGAGAATCTCTAAGATTATGGTAAATGTTCTTGGTAAAGAAATGATTGACAGAGCTCATGATTATCTTGTTCCAAGAATTGTTGACATCCCACCAGATAAGTTAAAATGGGGTGTGCATTACATGTATGGGTTATTTGAATGAACATTTTTGTAACTGATTCGGATCCTTATAAGTCTGCAATGGTTCTTCCTGACAAACACATTGTCAAGATGCCATTGGAAACTTGTCAAATGCTGTCCATTGTGTGTTCAGAAAAATGGGGGCATGGGTTTGGTGAACTTCACAGACAAGATGGTGAACCTTACAAAACAGACAAAGGTGCTTTTCGTAACCATCCCTGTACTGTTTGGGCTAGTTCATTTGTAATGAACTGGCAATGGTTACTTCATCACGGTCTTGCACTTTGTGATGAGTACAAAGCACGTTATGACAAGGAACACACTTGTCGTAAGACATTAGAGGAAGCACAGGTCATTCTCCCCTCTGGAGACCCCACAGGTAGGTCTGGTAAGGGACCCACCCCATTTGTCCGTGCCATGCCTGATGAATATAAGTTAGATACAAACATCTCAACCTTTGATGCTTACAAGATGTATATTGCATCTAAACCTTGGGTCAAAGATAACTATGTTAGAATTCCTGATAGGAAACCTGATTGGGTATGAAAACAGTTCTAACAGTTAATGATGATGGAATTCTCACATTCCCTGAAAACTTTCTGGACAGTCTAGGCTGGAAGGAGGGTGATGTGTTAGAATGGATTGATAATAAAGATGGATCTTTTTCACTGAGGAAACCTGATGAGTCGGAATGAGTTTGTTTGGACGGAGAAGTATCGTCCCCAGACAATTGATGATTGTATTCTCCCAGAGAGTACAAAGAAAACATTTAAGGATTTCCTGGAGAAGGGGGAGGTTCCTAATCTGCTACTTGCAGGGCCTCCTGGGTGTGGTAAAACTACTGTAGCAAAGGCATTATGTGATGAACTAGGAGCTGATGTTTATGTCATCAATGGATCAGATGAGGGACGTTTCCTTGACACTGTCAGAAACAATGCGAAGAACTTCGCTTCGACCCTCTCGCTTTCTTCAACTGCAAAACACAAAGTCATCATCATTGATGAGGCAGATAACACAACCCCAGATGTACAACTCTGCCTTAGGGCGTTTACTGAGGAGTTTATTGGTAACTGCAGGTTCATCTTCACCTGCAACTACAAAAACAAAATTATCTCTCCCCTCCACTCTCGTTGTGCGGTCGTCGAATTCTCCATTAAGGGGAAAGAAAAGGCACAGCTTGCTGCAGGCTTTTATAAACGCCTTCAAGAAATCCTACAGATCGAAAAGGTTCAGTTCGATCAGAAAGTCCTTGCGGAACTTATCAACAAACACTTCCCCGACTGGAGGCGTGTTCTCAATGAATGCCAGAGGTATTCTGTTGGAGGAAAAATAGACTCTGGAATTCTTGCAACTTTTTCTGATGTCAAAACAAATGAACTCTTCAAGTTTCTCAAAGAGAAAAACTTCACTGAAGTTCGTAAATGGGTCGTCGATAATCTGGACAATGATCCTGCTCTACTATTGCGTAGTATTTACGATGCTCTTTACACACACTTGGCAGGTCCTGGGATTGCTGCTGCTGTCCTTATTATTGCTAAGTATCAGTACCAGAGTTCTTTCGTTGCTGATCAAGAAATAAATATGTTGGCATGTTTGACTGAAATTATGATTGAGGCTGAGTGGAAATGAATGTAAAAGTATTGCGCATGAACACAGGTGAAGAAGTTATCTTCACTTTGATTAATGAAGATGATGAGTTTCTTGAGGTAGAACATCCTCTAGTTGCTCTTCCTAATGCACAAGGTCAGGTTGGGTTTGCACCATGGTCTACTCTTGCAAAGGAGGATGATACCATCAAAGTTGCAAAGAAATACATTGTTTATGTGATTGAGGCAAGAGAAGAGATTGAAGAAAACTATGAAAAGATCTTCTCTCCAATTCAAACACCAACTAAAAAACTTATTTTGTAAAACAATGAAGTTATTAACTTTTTTGGTAGCATCAGTTTTGATTACACCTCCAGCATTTGCTGACTATAGACAGGGCGGTGGTGTTCAAGAGACTAAGTGTTACAACACAGTTTATCGTGAGGAGTACATTCCAGGTACAAGAACAAATCCTGGTAGAGTTAGAAGATGGAATGAACAAGTTGAAACTGCTTGTGAAAATCAAGTGAGAATTCAACCACACCCACAACCAACTCAATCAAATGTTGATGACAACTCTTGTATTGAGGGAAGTATTCTTGGGGGAATAGCTGGTGGTGCAGCAGGTGGAGTTTTGTCTACTCAAGAAAATTGGATTTGGTCAATTCCAACTGGTATAATTGGTGGTGCATTGATCGGATGTCAAGCTGATGGAGGTTGAATGGAACTTAAAGATTGGTTGAATTCAATTAATTTCACCAAAGAGAATGTGTTAGAGGATAGTCCTGATCTTGCCAAGGAGTATCCTCCTTATATTATCAATCGTTGTCTGTCTGGTCACTTAGACTGCATTATGTTTGCTAATGAAATGAATAAGTATCATTTCCTTGACAAAGATATGCAATATAATTTTTATCTAAATACTTTGAGAAAACGGAAGAGATTCTCTCCCTGGATTCGTAAGGATAAGATTACAGATCTGGAGTTGGTGAAACGTTATTATGGTTTTAGTAACGAGAAAGCATCTCAAGCATTGAAGATTTTATCACCTGAACAAATTGAATTTATCAAACAACGACTTGAAACTGGTGGCAAGAAATGACAAAAACTATTGAACCTCAAGTGAATTGGTCTCAGGACAAAATGATTGAGGTCCGATTGAATGAACCTGATGACTTTCTCAAAGTTCGTGAAACTCTGACACGCATTGGTGTGGCTTCTCGTAAAGAAAAGAAGCTCTATCAGTCTTGTCATATTCTTCACAAACAGGGAAAATATTTTATTGTTCACTTTAAGGAACTGTTTGCACTTGATGGTAAGTATGCAAACCTCACTGTGAACGATGTTCAGAGACGTAATCGAATTACCAAACTACTTGCTGACTGGGGATTGGTTTCTCTTGTGAAGGAAGATACGATCATGGATATTGCTCCATTGAATCAGATCAAGGTTCTTCCTTATAGAGATAAGAAAGAGTGGATTTTAGAACAGAAGTACAATATTGGTTCTAAAAAGGATAAAGTAGAGGAAACCCCATAAAGAAGTTGGGTTTACCCTCTTCCCATTTTCAACCTTCTCCTATAAATTAATTGTGTTGGATGCCTTAGGGGTTCAACATATTTCACACTCGCTTAAAAAGGAGAAAACACATGGTAAGCGCACTTTCACGTTACCGTTCTGGAGACCTCAATAGCTTTCTTAAAGATATTGATCGTTACTCCATTGGGTTGGATCGGATGTTCAATCATCTGGGTTCCATCAATCAAGATGTGAACTATCCACCTTATAATCTCGTCAAGGTAGACGATAATAATTACAGTCTTGAAATTGCTCTGGCAGGTTTCAACTCTGATGAAGTAAAAGTTTACACTGAGATTAATCAACTTTTTGTAGAAGCATCCAAAGAAGATGTTGATGGACGTGAGTATGTTCATCGTGGATTAGCTTCTCGTTCCTTCACTCGTTCTTGGACACTCTCTGAGGATGTAGAGGTCACTGAAGTGAACTTTGTTGATGGAATTCTCTCTGTGTCTCTTCGTCACATTGTTCCTGAAAAGCACCAGAAGCGACTGTGGTTCGGTTCTGAATCCTGATGAGAGGGGAGGTTTACACCTCCCTTTTTTTGTGTTATAACTATAATGGATTTGAACATTGTTATGACAAACAAAACTCATAATAAAACTAAAAAAGGTCACGAAGAACAGTGGGAGTGGGAAGAGTCACCACAACTTGCTGAGGTCCTTAAGAGACTCCATGAAATTACAGTAAAGAATAAAAACAAATGACAATTAAACTTGCACTGTTGAGATCTGGTGAAGATATTATTGCCGACATTGAAGAGATGGTTGTCAATGAAAGAGTTGTGGGTTATTTCTTTAATTATCCATGTAGAGTAAATTTGATTGGTAATGAGGTTTCACATGTAGGAAATAAAAAACTTCCATTTAAGATGAGACTAACACCTTGGATGCCTTTATCAAAAGATCAGAAGATTCCTGTTGTCACTGATTGGGTGGTGAGTATTGTAGAACCACTTGACGAACTTGTAGAGACCTATGTTGCTGGAGTAGAAAAGTATGAAAAAAGAAAATCTGAAGTTATTGGTTCTAGTGAACAATCAGAAGTTGTTGAGTCAGATTGAGGAGGCCTCTTCTGAACTTGGTGAACCAGATTGTCGTTTGATTGAACCATTTGAGGTTAAATCAGATGGAACTCTTGCCCCCTGGTTAGTAGATCTTACAACTCAAAATTCATTCATGATTCATTCTGATAAAATCTTGACCATTGTGGAACCTAATGGTAAGATGATTGATAAGTATGAGAATCTTGTGAAGTGAGATTTTACACTAACATTCAGATGGTTGGTGACAACTTTCTGGTCCGTGGTTATGAGAATGGGCGTCATGTCTCCTTCAGAGAAAAGTTTCAACCGACATTGTTTGTAAAGTCCAAAAAGGACAGTGAATGGAAAACACTGGAAGGTGAGTGTGTTGAACCTATTCAACCTGGAACAGTTAGAGAATGTCGTGACTTCATTAGGAAGTATGAAGGTGTTGATGGATTTAAGATCTTTGGTAATGAGAGATTCATCTATCAATACATCTCAGACAAGTACTCTGAGAATGAGATCAAATGGGACATCAAGAACATCAACCTTGTCACAATGGACATTGAGGTGAAGTCTGAAGAGGGATTCCCTGATCCAGAACACTGCTCAGAAGAGATGTTGACAATCTCTATTCAAGATTACAACACAAAGGAAATCATCACTTGGGGAAGGAAACCTTATGTTCCTTCACAGACTAATGTGACTTATCATCATTACTCTGATGAGGTTGAGATGCTGAATGCATTTCTCAATTGGTGGCAGACCAACACTCCTGATGTTGTGACTGGTTGGAATGTGAGACTATATGATATTCCATATCTCTGTGGCCGCATTGAGAGGGTCATGGGTGAAAAGAAAAAGAAAATGTTGTCACCATGGAACATGGTATCCATGGAAGAGATTGGAATTTCTGGAAGAGTTTATAAAGTCTTTGAGATGATGGGAATCACAACACTCGATTACTTAGAACTCTATAAGAAATTTACTTATAAGGCACAAGAGTCCTATCGACTTGACTTTATTGCTGAGGTTGAACTGGGTCAAAAGAAACTAGACCACTCTGAATTCAACACCTTTAAGGAGTTTTATGATGGGAACTGGAAGAAGTTTGTTGACTACAACATTGTTGACGTAGAACTGGTTGACAGGATGGAGGACAAACTTCGTCTGATTGAACTGGTTCTGACCATGGCATTTGATGCTAAGGTGAACTTCGTTGACCCAATGTTTCAAGTTAGAATGTGGGACACAATCATCTATAATAATCTTAAGAAACAAAAGATCGTCGTTCCACCAAAGGATAGAAGTGGAGGAGATAAAGACACTAAGTTTGCTGGTGCTTATGTGAAAGAACCCAAACCAGGTGTTTATGACTGGGTTGTTTCATTTGACCTCAATTCACTCTATCCACACCTGATCATGCAGTATAATATTTCTCCAGAGACCCTTATGGAGGAGAAACACCCATCAGTTACTGTGAATAAAATTCTGAATGAAGAACTTACGTTTGAGATGTATAAAGACTATTCTGTCTGTGCAAATGGTGCAATGTTTCGTAAAGATGTGAAAGGTTTTCTTCCATTATTGATGGAGAAGATGTATGATGAACGTAAGGCATTCAAGAAGAAAATGCTTAAGTCCAAACAACAGTTAGTTGACATTGAATCTGAAATGAAAAGGAGGGGAATCAAATGAGTCATAGAGATCACAAATATGGTGGTTTGGTCAGATATGATCACAAAAACAAACTCATCTTTATTACTAGAGAACTAAATCCTCCAACAGCAAATGCAAGGTTTATTAATCACCTTGAGAATGAAAACCCTGACTATAAGGTAGTAAAGAACTGGTAATGACAAAAGATCTATCTAACTTGTCAGATGAACAACTTCTTAGACTGAGAGATCAGACAGTCAAGGACATTGCAAAGTTTAACAACTTTCAAATGGTTCGTAAGATTTGTCTGAACTCAGCCTATGGTGCTATTGGTAATCAATACTTTAGGTACTTTAAACTTGCCAATGCAGAAGCAATTACTCTGTCTGGTCAAACATCAATCCGTTGGATTGAGATGAAGATGAATGGATACATCAATAAGATTCTTCAAACCAAAGACATTGATTATGTGATTGCTTCTGACACTGATTCTATCTACATTAACTTTGGCCCACTTGTGGACAAGTTTCTTTCAAAGAAGAAAGATAAAAAGGAAGAGGTAGTTGGTTTGGTTAATAAGATCTGTGAGGATCAACTAGAACCATTCATTGATAAGTGCTACAACCAACTGGCTGAGTATGTGAATGCTTATGACCAGAAAATGCAGATGAAACGGGAGAACATTGCAGACCGTGGAATCTGGACCGCAAAGAAACGTTATATCTTGAATGTGTGGGACAGTGAGGGTGTTAGGTATGAAGAACCCAAACTGAAGATCATGGGTATTGAGGCAGTCAAGTCTTCCACTCCAGCACCCTGTAGAAAGATGATTAAGGATGCTCTGAACCTGATGATGAGTGGTACAGAGGATGACCTCATTGACTTCATTGAGGATGCTAGAGTCAAGTTTAAGAAGATGTCACCAGAGGAGATCGCATTTCCTAGAACTGTCTCTGATGTGAATAAACACAAATCACATGCCACAATCTATGGAAAAGGATGTCCAATTCATGTGAGAGGTTCACTACTTTATAATCACTATCTCAAGGAACATAATCTCACCAACAAATATTCACTTATCAATAATGGTGAGAAGATTAAGTTTATCTTTCTTAAGAAGGCAAACCCTACAAGAGAGAATGTGATTTCCTTTATTAGTGAATTTCCTTATGAGTTAGGACTTGATAAATATCTTGATTATGACTTACAATTTGAAAAAGCGTTTCTTGATCCTGTCAAGGTGATTCTTGATGCGATTGGTTGGAATGTGGAAAAGACTGTAAACCTGGAGTTGTTTTTCGGATAATGGATTTCTTAAAAGATATTGTAAAAGAAATTGGTGATGAGTACACACAACTTGCTGCTGATATTGATGAAACTGAAACATATGTGGACACAGGTTCTTATGTTTTTAATGGACTTGTTTCAGGGAGTTTATTTGGCGGTGTATCTGGGAATAAGATTACTGCCATTGCTGGGGAGTCTTCTACTGGCAAGACTTTCTTTAGTCTCGCCATGGTTAAGAATTTTCTGGATAGTAATCCTGATGGTTACTGTCTGTACTTTGACACTGAAGCAGCAGTTAATAAATCTCTTCTTGGGAGTCGTGGCATTGACTTGACTCGTGTAGTTGTTGTCAATGTTGTTACCATTGAAGAATTCAGACAAAAGGCACTTAAGGCAGTTGATCTCTATCTTAAGAAACCAATTGATGAGAGAAAACCATGCATGTTTGTTCTTGATTCTCTTGGAATGTTATCCACAGAAAAAGAGATTAAAGATGCTTTGGATGATAAACAAGTTCGTGACATGACAAAATCACAACTTGTTAAGGGTGCATTCAGAATGCTGACTCTTAAACTGGGTCAGGCTAAAATTCCTATGATCGTTACCAACCACACTTACGATGTTATCGGCGCTTACGTACCAACTAAAGAAATGGGAGGAGGCTCTGGCCTCAAATATGCAGCAAGTACAATCATCTATCTCTCAAAGAAAAAAGAAAAAGATGGAACAGAAATTGTCGGCAATCTTATCAAAGCTAAGACTGCTAAGTCGCGTTTGAGTAAAGAGAATAAGGATGTTACCATTCGTCTTTACTATGATGAGCGTGGTCTTGATCGTTATTATGGTCTCCTTGAACTAGGTGAGATTGGTGGTCTCTGGAAGAATGTAGCAGGACGTTATGAGATGAATGGTAAGAAGGTCTATGCCAAGGCAATCCTAAAAGACCCAGAAGAATATTTCACTGAAGAAGTGATGCAACAGTTGGACAAAGTAGCACAGGAGCAATTCTCTTATGGTTCAAGTTTATGAAAACATTCTCCCTGAAGAACTTTGTAATAAATTGATTGATGTCTTTGAGAATTCTTCTGAGAATCATGAGTTCATAAACAATAGTTACAAACCATGTTTCACTCAACTCAATATAAACAAAACTCACCCTGAATTGGTAAGAGAGTTGGTCTCCTACACACAAAGAGTTTATGGTCTTTATTCTGTTGATGTGAATAATAAGTTTCTTCCTAAACTTAAAAAGATGGAAGAATTTAGAATCAAACGTTATCTTCCTGGTGGTGAAGAGAGATTTGATGAACATGTGGATGTTGCAAATCAAAATGATTGTATCCGCGCCTTGTCATTTCAATTCTATTTGAATGATAATGATGGTGACACTTATTTCAGTAAGATCAAGAAATATGTCAAACCAAAGGTTGGTAAGGCAATTGTGTTTCCTCCAACCTGGGAATATCCTCATTCAGGACTTCCTCCTTCAAATAACACTAAGTATATTTTGAGCACTTATATTCATTATGGATAAGATTGAATTTCTAATTCTAAAGAACCTTCTCCATAATGAGGATTATCTTAGGAAAGTAATTCCTTTTTTGAAATCTGAATACTTTGAATCCTACAATCAGAAGATTGTGTTTGAAGAGATTTTTGATTTTGTCACAAAGTATAATGACATTCCATCTCAGGAGATTCTTTCCATTGAAGTGGAGAAAAGAAAAGACATCAATGAAGACACATTTAAAGAAATCTCTAAACTGATTCTTCATCTGGATGATCAACCTGTTGAGTTTGAATGGTTACTTGACACTACAGAAAAATGGTGTCGAGACCGTGCCATTTATTTGGCACTGATTGAATCAATCTCAATTGCTGATGGTGGTGACAATAAAAAGACACCAGATGCCATCCCCTCAATTTTGTCTGACGCTCTTGCAGTGTCTTTTGATAATCATGTTGGTCATGACTATCTGTTAGACTACGAAGAGAGGTATGAACTCTACAATAGAAAAGAATCCAGAATTGAGTTTGATCTGGAATACTTCAACAAGATTACAAAAGGTGGTCTTCCTAATAAAACTCTCAACATTGCTCTTGCAGGTACTGGTGTGGGTAAGTCTCTCTTTATGTGTCATCTTGCCAGTTCTGTTCTTTTGCAAAACCGTAATGTTCTTTACATTACCTTGGAGATGGCTGAAGAGAAGATCGCAGAAAGAATCGATGCCAACCTTTTGAACATTCCCATTCAAGAAGTGGCAAGTCTTCCAAAGTCCATGTTTGAAACCAAGGTAAATAATCTTACACAGAAAACTAAAGGGTCTCTGATCATCAAAGAGTATCCAACCGCATCAGCACATAGTGGACATTTCAAGTCACTTCTCAATGAGCTTGCTCTTAAGAAATCATTTCGACCTGATATTATTTTCATTGATTACCTTAATATATGTGCTTCCTCTCGGTATAGCAAGATGGGTAATGTCAATTCATATAGCTATATCAAAGCAATTGCTGAAGAACTTAGAGGCCTCGCTGTCGAAGCAAACGTCCCTATCGTATCTGCCACCCAGACCACTCGTTCTGGTTATGGTAGCTCTGACGTTGAGCTTACTGACACTAGTGAGTCCTTTGGTCTCCCTGCTACTGCTGATCTTATGTTTGCCCTTATTTCTACTGAAGAGCTCGAGGGGCTTGGACAGTTACTTGTAAAACAATTAAAGAACAGATACAATGATCCAACAATCTATAAGAGATTTGTTGTGGGAATTGACAGGGCCAAGATGAGATTATATGACTGTGAGCAGTCTGCTCAGCAAGATCTTCTTGACAGTAAGAATGAAGAAGAGTATAATTATGAAGAAGACAAACCAAAGAAATCATTTGATGGATTCAAATTCTGATATGGGGTTGACTACTAGAGAGATGCAATCTAAATTGGTTGCCAAAGATACCCCTCATTATTATGAGGTCATTATCAAGAGTCATCCTAATGGAATTCCACAAATACATTGTGGACAAGAGAAAGACGCAATTGATATATGTCAGAGGTATCCTGGATCTGATTATAAGAAGATCTATCTCCCTCACCCCCCAGAGACTGTAAATGTCACTCACATATCAGTAGCACCTGATCCAGAACTTCCTGAACAAAAGATTCTTCCTGAATCTGACCTTGAACCTTTTATCCCAGATTTTCATGACTAAAGTAAACACTAAAGCCTACCTTGATTTTGTCAATGCCGTTACGTCAGAACCGTCGAAAGACCATGAAGCATTCGTTTATCGTCTTCAAGAACTTGAAGGTGAAGAGTTTCCTGCCGAGCGACTGCTTACTGCTGCTGTAGGGTTGTGTGCAGAGAGTGGTGAGTTCACTGAGATTGTAAAGAAGATCGTGTTTCAGGGTAAACCTGTGAATGAAGAGAACCTCTTCCATATGAAGAGAGAACTTGGAGATATCTGCTGGTATCTTGCACAAGCATGTATGGGACTTGGAACTACTATTGATGAAGTGATTGAAATGAATGTGGACAAACTCAAATCCCGTTATCCTGGTGGAGAGTTTGATGTCCACTATTCTGAAAACCGTAAGGAGGGAGACCTGTGATTAATTTTGAATTGGATGTTAGAAAAGCTGCTGCAGTTAGACAAGCATTGTTTCGTGAACAAGATGGATACACATATGATTCAACATGTGTTCCTCAAAGAATTGTAGAGATCAGAGAAGTTATTCAATCTATTGACACTCAGATTGAAGAAGAATTAAAATCAATTACGACTGAAGAAACTGAAGAATGACATACGACTTCTCCTTCGCACATTCACCAGAGGGTTTTGATAATCACATTGATAGTTCAATTCGTGGTTACTCAAATCTTCTAGATGATACTGTATCATTTTCCAGATACTTTGTAGAGGACGACACAAAGGTTGTAGATGTTGGATGTTCCACTGGTAAACTTACCAAGATGATCATTGGTAATAATCCAAATCGTAAGAGAACTCATTATGTGGGTGTAGAACTTGCAGGTGGGTTTTATGATGACCTTGAAGAACGTTATAAAGAGATTCGTAGCGACTATCCTTGGGCACTTCTGGAGTGGGTTCGTGGAAATGTCACTAACTATGAGTTCAAGAATTGTTCCCTAGTGACCTCATTGTTCACTCTACAGTTCATGCCAAAGACAACTCGTCAAGAGACTATCAATAAGATCTATGATGGATTGAATGAGGGTGGTGCATTTATCTTTGCAGAGAAGTTGATGTGTGAGAATGCCTTCTTCCAAGAACTTCTCACATTCAATCATTATGACTATAAGAGAAAGTCATTCACTGCAGATGAAATCATGGATAAGGAGATACAACTCCGTGATATGTTGAAACCAAACACATGGTCTGAACTCAAAGACATGGTGTTCTCAGCAGGTTTCAAAGACTGTCAAATTTTCTGGAGAAATCATCAGTTTGTTGGTGTGATTGCAATCAAATAATGTGTGGAATTATTGGTGGGTTTGATATCCCACAGATTGAAAAAGGTTTGACCTCTATCATTCATAGAGGTCCAGATAATCAACAGATTGTCCAAATGGATAACATCTATTTTGGACATGTTCGTTTATCTATTATTGACACAAGTTCAGAGTCCAACCAACCATTCAAATATGGTAGGACCACCATGGTTTTTAATGGAACCATTTGGAATTATAAAGAACTAAGAGAGGAGTTTGAAACCACAACACAAGGAGATACAGAAGTGTTGTGTGCACTTCTTGATAAGTATGGTATTGAAGGACTGAATAAAGTTCAAGGAATGTTCGCCATTGCATTCACACAGGGAGATGGATCTATCACCATTGTGAGAGACCGTCATGGTGAAGTTCCAGTCCATTACTCACTCCTCACTGGATTGTTTCCATCATTTAGTTTTTGTTCTGAAATTAAAGGTTTGATTTCAATGGGTGAGAGTGGTAAAACCATTCAGATGTTACATCCTGGTCATTTTCTTACTGTTACCTCTGATTATGATGTGATAGAGGGGTCTTGGTATGACATTAGAGAAAACATTATTGATAGTCATGACTGGAATGATGATGAATCTAAGAAACAAGTTCATGACAGTATTGTTCAGGGGTCATATGAAAGAACAGTATCTGATGTTCCTGTCGCATGTCTTCTGTCAGGTGGAATTGATTCTGCAATAACAACTCTTGTTGCATCAAAACACATTCCAAACCTTGTTACTTACACTGCTGTGTTTGATGAGAAATCAAAAGACTTAAAGTCAGCAAGAGAAGCTGCTAAATATCTTGGAGTTGAGTTACGAGAGATTCAAGTTCAACCCCCAACTAAAGATGACATTGATGATGTCATCAACACTATTGAGATGCCTTATAAAGCACAAGTTGAAATAGGTTATCCATGTGTTCAACTTGCAAAGGCAATAAGTGAAGATGGTTTTAAGGTTATTATGTCAGGTGAAGGAAGTGATGAACTCTGGGCATCTTATGGGATGAGTTATCATGGTATCAAACAACATGGTTGGAATGAATACAGGATTGGATTGTTTGCTTCACAACATCGTAAAAACTTTGCAAGATGTAATAAGATCTTTATGAAGTATGGAATTGAATGTAGACTTCCATTTCTCAACACACAACTTGTTGAAACTGCTCTTGGTTTGAGACAAGACATTGTTTGGGATGGTAAATCAAGACCTAAGGCTGTTCTTCAAGAGGCATTTAGAAATCAACTCCCTGATGACATCATCAATCGTAAGAAACTCGCATTCCAAGATGGTATGAATATCAAATCACAATACGAAGATGTTGTCGGTTCTCCAAAAGAATATTATAATCTAGTCTATAAAAACACATTTTCATGACCAAAATTCCTTACACACTCCAAGATGTCTATGATGGTGAGGCTCAGGATAAGTTTAATGTAATTTCTACATTTGCTGGTGGTGGAGGTTCTTCCACTGGTTATCGTCTTGCAGGTGGTAAAATTCTTTGTGTCAATGAGTTTGTTGAGGAAGCAAGAAACACTTATGCAGAAAATTACCCATCAACTATTATTATTCCTGATGATATTAAGGAGTTGACAGGAAAAGATTTCTTGAAAGCTACTGGTCTCAAACCTGGAGAACTTGATATTCTTGATGGGTCACCACCATGTTCAGCATTCTCTATTGCTGGTGCACATAGCATGAAGGCAGGTAAGGGTGTTGCAGAGGCTAATTGGGGTAGGACAAAGGTTTACTCTGATGGGAAGATTGTTGAGAATATTGAAGACTTGTTCTTTGAGTTCATTCGTGTTGCTGATGAGATTAGACCCAAAGTCATTGTTGCAGAGAATGTGAAAGGTCTAACTGTTGGGGAATCTAAGTCATACTATGCAAAGATTACTAATGCATTTGAAGAAATTGGTTATTTGATTACATCAAGAGTACTCAATGCATCAAATTATGGAGTAGGACAAGGTAGACAGAGACTTATTTTTATTGGTGTGAGGGAAGACATTGGAGAAGAGGTTGGGCTAAATACTCTTAATGTCTCTACTCTTTTTCCAGACTCAAGTTCAAAGGTCACAAACCTTGGTGATATTATTGGTGATGTCAAGAATGATCCAGAGGAGGTTAAATTCCTTTTGGATAGGATGAAAAGAGAATCTACTTACCAGTACTTGATTCAGATGCCAAAGAACCCTCAGAAGACTATTAGTGTTGCAGACTATCACCCAAAGGGTTCTTGTTTCAACATGGTAAGGTCTTCATTCTTTAAACCTGCACCAACCATTACAACCAAAACTGGTAATTTCATACACTGGGAAGAGGATAGGAATTTCACAACTGCAGAATATAAGAGGATTCAGTCACTTCCAGAGGACTTCAAACTCACAGGAAACTGGGCCCAACAGACTGAAAGAATTGGTAGAATGGTTCCACCTCTGATGATGAGAGCAATTGCAGACAGTATTTACACAAAACTCCTTTCCAAATTAAAATGAATAAGTTACCTTACAACCTACAAGATGTTTATGACGGTGAGGCTCAAGAGAAGTTCACTGTGATATCAACCTTTGCTGGTGGAGGAGGATCTTCTACAGGATACCGTCTTGCAGGTGCAAAGATCTTGTGTATCAATGAGTTTGTAGAAGAAGCTAGAAAAACATATGCTGCAAACTATCCTTCAACACCAATTGTCCCTGATGACATCAAACAGTTGACTGGTGGTGACTTTCTTAAAATCACAGGATTGAAACCAAAGGAACTTGATATTCTTGATGGGTCACCACCATGTTCAGCATTCTCTGTCGCAGGGTCTATGTGTCGTGGTGATGGTTCTAAACACTCTGATGGGTGGGGTAAGATAAAGACCTATTCTGATGGCAAGAAGGTAGAAAACATTGAAGATTTGTTCTTTGAGTTCATCCGTGTTGCTGATGAGATTAAACCCAAAGTCATTGTTGCTGAGAATGTCAAGGGGTTGACAATTGGTGAGGCAAAGACTTATTATGCAAAGATTACCAATGCCTTTGAGGATATTGGTTATCTTGTCACATCTAAAGTGATGAAAGCATCTCATTATGGTGTGGGTCAGGCAAGAGAAAGATTGATCTTTATTGCAGTTCGTCAAGACATTGCAGATAAGATTGGTTTGAATGTGCTCACAGTATCATCACTCTTTCCTCCCACATCATCAAAAGATACTACTATTGGTGATGTTATTGAGGGTGTTGAAAATGATCCAGAAAACATTCAGTCTTTGACTGAACATATGTTGAAGAGTAGTATCTATCAGAGTGTTGTAAAGAAAATGCCAAAGGATCCTAAAAAGATTCTTTCTGGCATGGACTATCATGAGAAGGGACATTGTTTCAATACAAAGAGAGCTTCATTCTATAAACCTTCACCCACTCTCACAGCAAGTGGTGGACTAATTCATTGGAGTGAAGATCGTGTTCTAACAGTTCCTGAACTCAAAAGAATTCAATCTCTTCCAGAGGACTTTAAATTGACAGGTTCATTTTCACAACAAACCGAAAGAGTTGGAAGAATGGTTCCACCATTGATGATGAAAGCAATTGCAGAAAACATTTACAAAGAGGTATTATCAAAACTATGAAACTACTTACACTTGATGATTACAAAAAGGCTGGTGAAGAGTTTTGGCCTAAGTATTGGTACGTTGCCAAAGAACTTGGTGAAGGTGCTAAAACAGAAGATGTTTTGAAAGTTATGGAATCACTTGGTGGTGTAGCTCTCAAATTAAAACTTGAGGAAAAGATTGCACCATTTGGTTTTAACAAAAAGAAGGAAGATGAATCAGAATAATATCCCCAAAGATGCAGAGTTGATTGATGACACATTTTATGTTTGTGAGGGTTTTGCCTTGTGGAAGACCATTATGAAAGACACAGGAGAAGACTATTTGTTTAGTTTAACTAAAGATGATGTGGTCAAAATGACACGTTGGATTTTGAGGTGTGAAAAAGATGGAACACTTGCTCAACATACAAGAGTTGTAAACAGTGGAGTTGTTGGGGGCAAGTTGTGAGTCCATACGTTGTCTTTAGTTATTTGATGGCATTGTGGAATACACTTATATTTCCTTGTGTTACGATTCCAAGTAATTGGAAATATTGTTTCAATGATTGGGATGGTTGGTTATATCCTGAAATTCAAAGAGGATGGGAGATCTACCAGAACCCTTATTCAATCTATCAAGAAGAGAGAGACAAACTTGATAAATAACTTATAATAAGAAAATTATTGGAAGTCCCATGTCAGACATGAGTCAATTGTACAAAGCTTATGCTGCTGTACATAACAAAGATATTAAAACTGAACTTACAGAATCAAAAGACGAAATCAGTTGGATGAATCTGAATTCCTTGATGTCTTCTGATTTGATTGAAATCACTGAAGAAATTGTTGAGTCCATGTTTGAAAGTGGATTTGATGTAAAGGATACAAAAGCTGTTATTGCTCACATCTTTGAGTCTGCACAAAGTGGATTTGTAACCGAAGTTAGACAAAATAAGATTGAAAGACTTCAAGAGGCATTTTATAAAACTTTTCAAAAGGTAACTGAAAAGTCTCCAAAGATCGCAGTTGAATCATTCATCAATTATCGTAATCAGAAACCACTGGTAGAGAAGTGGGATAACCGTGTTAGCCATGAGTTTGATAACTCCAAAACACACAAGAGTTTAGTTGCAGAAGACCGCAAGAGAGTTCTTGATGGCCTCATGGACATGGTTCTCAGAGGTATGGATGAAGTCTTTGATGAAGGGAAGAAACTGGCTGCACCAGATCATGATCCAGTGGGTCAGGAAGATAAGGACATCGACAACGATGGTGACCATGACAAGACTGACAAGTACCTTCTCAATCGTCGTAAGGTCATTGGTAAGGCAATGGGCAAGAAGATGAAGAAAGTTGAGAAGGTAGAGGAAGTCTACAAGGGTAAGCATGGTCAGTCTGACAAAGAGTATGCTGACTCCCGCTCTCCTGGTGGTAAGATGGTCTCTGGTGACTCCAAGATGAGTGGTGCTGAGTACACCCATGGTCGCAGAGTCAAGGCAGCAAACCCTGGTATGCAACCTGATGTAGGTGGTAAGACCAAACCCATGTCTCAGGGTAGAATGGACCGTGGCACCCGTGCTGATATTGAGTATCGCAAGGCAAATCTGAAGAAGGAAGAACTGGAACTCGATCAAATGATTGAGTCACTGGTTGAGAGAGGACACACCGAGCAAGAAGCATATGCTCTTGTTGCTCAATTCACTCTTGATGAAGACTCACGTCGTATGAGCAATAAGCAACATACTAAGCGTGTAAAAGCTAACATCAAATCCTTTGGAAGTAACTATACTCCTCCTAGTAATTATGATCCTGATGCCAATCGTGGTCAAGGAGAAGTTGTTACTCGTAAACAGATGGAGAAGAAGCGTCGTAAAGCACTTCGTCAAGAAGATTATGTAAATGAAGCACAAGCAGCAAGAAACAACCCTGAAAAGTATGAGAGAGAGGCAAGAAAGACTGAGACTTCAGGTCAAAAAGCTGAGAGAAGGGTTCGTGATAGACTCAAGACCATGGATCCCAAAAGAGCTGAGGCAATGAAGAAACAAATGAGAGCTGTTGGTTTGGATGTTTGATCAATGACGAGAGACGTTTTCAAATACTTTAAACAAGTAAGGTCTCTCCAAGAAAGCACAACCTCTGAAAGAGCACACGAGCTTGGTTATGAATACCAATCTCGTGGTGTTTGGTTAGACCCCAAAAATGGTAAAAGATATAAAGCTGATGGTGTAAACTTTAAAGAGATTCCTCAACAAGAAGTTTCTCAGAGAGAACCTGCCGCACAGGAAGAACCACAGAAGAAGACACTTTCTCAATTCAAGAAAGAGACAGAACCACAACAACCACAACAGGAACCAGAACCATCTGTTGCTGACCAGAACAGTCGTAATGTTCCTGGTGGTCCCAACGATGCTGCACTGTCATCTGGTGATAAGATGACAGTTAAAAAAATGTTGTCAAGAGGAAGAGAACAGAGTCAATCACCTGAAAGAAAAAAACAAATTGACCAACAAGCAGATGATATGATTGCTCAGTATGATGCTGAGAAGGAAGCCGAAGAAATTGAAGCACAACTTCAGGCCGATGCTGAAGAACAAGAACGACAAAAAGAGATGGGAACACCAGAAGGTCCATTAAAGGATCCTTCTGAATTTAAAACTATTAATCAAGCACTTCAAGAAACTGGTGAAAACTTTGATGGTTCTCAATCAGATGGTGATGTTGATCGATCTACAGAACAATCAATTCAAAGAGTAAGTGACATCTCAAACACAGATGTAAATGATCCAAGATTTGATAAGGGACGCCAATCACAGAAACGTTTCTTGGAACACTATTCTCAAGATTCAGAATATAGATCTGGTCTTGACACACTAAGTAAATCAATTGCTCGATCAACTGACAGAACTAAGGTCAATGAAATGATGGATGCAATTGATAGTGGTGATTATTTGAGACAAATTCAATTAACTAAAAACAATTCAAAGTCAGTAAGTGAATTACTTCTTGATGCTGGTATTGATGTTAATGATGAACAACAAATTAAACAATTTAAAAATACTTATGATGAAATTAATTCATTCATAGGTGACGATGGTTACTTTAAGAGAGGTGAAGCTCATGAGTTGGTAGGAAGTAATCTTGGTTATTTTGAAGCACAACACATTGCCGAAAGAGAAGATCTAAAGAATCTTGATGTTCCAGGAATTCAAACAAAAGCATTTAACACAGCTTCTGAGATGGAATCTCCATTGGCAGAAAATGATCCTGTGATTACTGATGCTGTTTATAGTCTTCTTCCAACTCCTGCTCGAGACTTTCTTTCAAAAAGTGGTTCACCTGGTAAGTTTTATGATCCAAGAGAGAAAGATTCACAAGGTAAAAGTTCAAATCCAATTAGAGGATCTGCTGCTCTTCATATGTGGGGAATGCAAGATGGTAGAGATGCATATGCACTAAGTGGTCAAAGGAGATCACCAGGTGAATTCCAAGTTGAACATATTCAACCACTAAAGGCTGGTGGAAGAGATCACATTGAAAACTTTGGAATGTTGCTTAGGAGAGTTAATGAACCAAGAGCAGATCTCCCATTTGAAAAGTTTCAAGAACAAGCAAAAAGAAAGAAAGATAGTGTTGATGCAGATTTGAGTAGTCCAAAGGTAAGAGAAAGGTTGGAGAAATCCTACAGAGCATCATCTTTTAATTCTGAACTAGCACCAGTTATGGGTGGTGATATTGGTTCATTGATTGATCCAAAAATTATGAATAAGGTCAATAGTGGTCTTGAATCTAAACTGGGTAAAGAATCATCAGCATCTCTTAAAATGTCTGAAGAAGATTACACCAACTATCAAAATAAAGTTAATGATTTTCTTCAATCTCAAGGACTTGATTCAAAGTCACAACTAAGAGATCTTGATTCGAATCAACTTAATGGATTATTTGATATTATTGGTGAGGGTCTTGGTGTTGATAAGGTTAAACTTAATGAATATATGGGAAGAAACCTCATAAACAACTATAATACAGGAACACGTTCTGTAATTGACAAAGATGGAAATCTCGTTCCAGGTAGAGGAGGAACAACTCCAACTTCAGGTAACCTTTTAAACATGCAAAACTCCATTTTCTCTGATGATAGTTTGAGTCCTGAAGAAAAGAAGATGGCAATTAGTGGAGCCAATTCACTTTTCCAAGACATGAAGAAGACTCGTAATGCCTACATTGAAAATGCAAGTAATCCACAGACTTATGAAAATTATCTTTCTGATGTAGTTAAAAACATTGACTACCTAACAGGTGAAGGTGACACCCCTCTCAAATCAGGTAGAAAATATGACACACGATTGACTGGTAATTCTAAACACAATATTGATAGTGACATTGGTGGTGGCATTATGAGTCTATTATCACTTGATACTGCTTCATTATCAGGTGGAAAGGATGGATTTTCACCTGGATTCCAGAAAGGTGGTTTGACTCCTCAGTCAAAGGAACATGTTAAGAATCTTAGAAAGAAACTTGTTTCAAGTTATGTGAAAACAAGTGGATTCAGTGAAGAAGAGATTTCAAATCCAGATAGTTTGACTAAAAGTAAAAGAAAAAAGATTGAACCATTACTCAATGCATTAGAGAACATCGATAGAGGTCTGGCGTCATGAATGAAATTAACTCAGAAAATCTAATTGATTTCTTACAAAAGATTTACAGTCAGTTAATGATTGATGCTGATGATGTTGGGATGGCTTATGATGAAATTCTTCAGTATGTTGAAAACTTTGATATGAATGAAGACATGTTATTTGACTTTATAAAAGATAAAGTTGATCAAAATAAACAAAACAAAAAGGGTAGAGAAGTTATGGAGTCTCTAAAAAGATCTCTTAGAAATCGATTTTAATACTTGACACATCAGTTTTGATGTGTTACTATGACCAATGTCACTATCACCTTTCTGAATGTCCAAGAGTAACCTGCTTTCACATGTTGAAGAAATTGAACTTTGCAAATCTGCTCAAGGAGGATGTAAAAAATCATTTGATAAAATGGTAACTCATAATCTGGGTCTTGTAAGTAAACTGGCTCAGAAGATGTATTATAAGAATGAACAATACTCATATGATGACCTCTTCCAAGAGGGAGTTATGGGTTTGATGAGGGCAATTGAGAAGTTTGATCCAAAGGAAGGATGTAGGTTTTCTACTTATTCTTACTATTGGATCTATTGTTTTGTGAGTAAGTATCACACTAATCACTATGGAAGAGTTCGTATTCCTTCTCATGTCAAAGAAAAACTTAGAAAACTTGAAAAGAATAATAGTGAAGAATATACAACACTCAAGAACACACTTCCTTATGTTGTGTCATTGAATTCCTCAATAGGTGAAAACTCAACTCTTGAGGATTTGGTCTCCAATGAGTTTTACAAAGAACTTGATTGTGAAATGGAAATCATTCAGGATCAGATGAAGAAGGTTCTCTCTGAAAGAGAGTATAGTGTTATTTGTGATCGTTATGGTTTGGACGGAAAGATCCCCAAATCACAAAGAGAATGTGGTAAACTGTATGGTGTGAGTTACACCATGATTTACTTGATTGAAAAGAAAGCAATTGAAAAACTAAGAAAACATTTTTCCTAATAAATACTCTTATGGAGAAATGTAAGAAATGAAAAGCTTTCTAAACTTCTTTGGTGAGGCACGTAAAACAAAAGCATCTGAACGTGCCCGTCAATTGGGATTGGTCGGTGATGGACAAGGAAACTGGGTCAACAGATCAGGTCAAAAGGTGGCCAGAACTGTTGGCTCAGAACTTGTTTTTAGTGACAGAAAACAAGGAGGTGGTCAAGAAGAACCATCTTCTCAGAGAAATGTAAATCAAGAACCACAGACTCAACAAAGACAGAAAACATCTGAACCAGAAGCAGATCAAAAGTCTGGTGGTGAGGAAGGTGCAAAAGGAGATAAGAATGGAGAAACAATTACACTTGTGTTTGGAAGATTCAATCCTCCAACAATTGGTCATCAGAAGTTACTGAGTAATGCTGAGAAGATATCTGGAAGTGGAGATTTGAGAATCTATCCTTCTAGATCTTATGATCCTAAAAAGAATCCTCTTGATCCAGATCAAAAGGTTCGTCTGATGAAAAAGATGTATCCTGATCAAGCAGAATATATTGAAAATGATGAAGATGTAAAAACAATCTTTGATGCCTTGAAGATTGCAGATGATGAAGGATATTCTAATGTTCAGATCGTTGTTGGATCTGATCGTGTTGCTGAGTTTGATAACCTGGCTCAGAAATATAATGGTGATCTTTACAACTTTGATGAGATTGAAGTCATTTCTGCGGGTGAAAGGGATGATGATGCAGAGGGTGTGACAGGAATGTCTGCATCCAAACTGAGAAAGGCTGCATCAGAAGGTGACTTTGAATCATTTAGAAAAGGAATTCCTGACACCATTGATGATGGTGCAGCTAAAGCAATTATGAATTCTGTTCGTAAAGGAATGGAGATTGCAAATGAAGAATGGAGTTTGTGGGAGATTGCACCTAGATTTGATTGGAAGAATCTCCGTGAGAATTATGTCAAGAGAAAGATTTTTAATGTAGATCAGTTGGTAGAAAATCTAAACACAGGTTTGGTTGGTAAGATTGTAAGAAGAGGAACCAACTATCTTATCTGTGTGACAGAAGATAACATCATGTTTAAGTCTTGGATTAGAGATCTTAAAGAATACAGTGAAGTCAAGATGGATCGTAAAATGAGAACCAAGAGTAAATACAACACTCTTGTTGGAACTAAAGGTTATTTCAAGTATGCTACAGACATGACACCAGGTCATGAAGATGGAGGACAGAATCTTCAACCAGGTGGAAAAGCTTATACTGGTAATATCAAAGAGTTCATAAATAGGTTCAGGAAAAAGAGTCTCGTTTGAGTCATGGGTGACCATCTTACTGAAAGAAAATTAGAACTTCCAATTCATCAAATGTCTAATAAAGCATTTGATAAAGACCTGAGTTCTGAAACTGAAAGGGATCCTGCGAAGAGAGATAAACTTCGTGATCAAGCAAGGACCATCAGAACAGTTATGGCAACATCCTCAATGAAAAAATCAAATGATGCTCGTAGGGCAGCTACAATGAGAGAAGGTTGTGGGTGTGATGATAAGAAGGTCATCAAGAAAAAGAAGAATGAAGTTGCAGTTTATCAAGATTTGAATTCAACACCCAATGGTGGTGATGGTGCAAAGCCTGGTAAGGATAAGAATTATGTGAAACCTATGGATGAGGGGCACAAACAGTTCCCCCTGGATAAGGTTAATAAGAAGATCGCCAAGAAAGAAGGTGAAGGTAAGAGTGTTGATGCACATGTCATGAGGGCTGTGAAGAACTTCTCTACCAAGGCATCTGATTTCAGTAAGGATAGGGGTGATGAAGCTAAAGCCAAATCCAAACAATTCAAAAGTTTTGAGAAGAAGGATAGAGGTGATCAAGACTATTACATGAGGAATAAGAACCCTAAGTCGGCTGTGAAGTCTATGTTATCTGCCGTTCAGAATGAGAAGAAAGCTAAGGCTCTGAAGGCAGTAAGTAATGCTGGTAAGAGAATGGAGGGTTATGCACCTGGTGATGTAGATCAAAAGGTTGGTGCAGTTACTTCTATTCCTAAGGAAGAACAGGATTCTGCTAGAGAAAGACTTCTAGCTAAGGCTAAGAAGAAGAGAGAGGCCATGAAAGAAGGCCATTGTGACACTGAGGGTGTGAAGTGTTCACCAACAGAAAAGAAAAAGGACTCAAAATCTATGAAAAAGATTGAAGAAATTCATGTTCAGGCACATTCACCACATGAAGTTCCTTCTGATGGACCTGGAACTTTGAAGAAACTTGTCAAGAAAGCAACTAAGAGAATTGATGCTGATGTGGATGGTGATGTTGACACCAAGGATCCAAAGTTTACAGACACTGGAGAGTTTATTCCTGACACAGAAGGAAGAAAAAAGAAAATAAGGTTTAAGTTTGAAAGTGCAGCACCTTTTCATAGTTGGAGAGATGAAATTAGAGAGGTTGTTGATGTCCCATCATCAGAACCTCAGACTGATGACAAGATGGATAAGGAAGTGAAAGAGAAAAAGGTTAAGAATAAAGTTATAATCAATCCTCCCCAAGCTGTCACTGAGGCGTTTGCTGAACTTGGCGGAACCATTATTGAAATGGCAGAGGTTGATGAAGCATATTATGGTGGTGAAGAGCAAAGAAAGAAGGATGAGAAAAAGGCAGCATATGAAAAACAGTTGAAGAGGATGTTGCCTAAACGTGCCTTTGATCAAATGGGTAGAGAGATCGATCCTCGTAGTGGTAAACTGAAAGAAGAGAACATTGAAGAAGTTCTCAACATGAAGAAAGCTGACATGGGTGATGTTGTTAAAGACTTCTACAAATCTGATGCTCCTCAGTTCAAAGGTAAGTCAAAGGAGAAACGTCGTCAGATGGCTATTGCTGCCAAGTTAGAAGCAGAACGTGGACCACAGAATGAGAAGTTTGTTCCTCCTTATGAACCTCTGAAGACGACTGAGAGGGAGAATGAGAAGAAGAAAAAGAGAGAAATGTTACAGAAGACTGCCGACCATGATGACCAAATGTCTGGTAGAATGGCTTCAGAAGAGACCATTAATGAATTGAACCGTTACGAAAAGGAAACTGGAACATCTTCTGGTTCCATGAATATGCCTAAAGGTCGTCCCACTCAAAAGGGTGGGGAATCAAGTCCAGTAATGAGGGCTGTTAGGCAGATGATGAGATCTCAATCTGGCAAACCGATGGGACAAAGAAAACCATCTGAAAGACCACAACCTAAGACAATGACACCTGCACAAAAGGTTGCAAATAGGAGAGCAGCAAAGCAGAGATCCATTGATAACATGTCCTCAAGATATGACTGATAGATAACTAAATACATTAGTTATTACTGGTGTATTATGCTTTCATTTTTACTCCCACTTGCATCTAAAATCATTAGTGACGCAGTTGCAAAGATCCCAGACAATGAAGAACTGGGTGAAAAGTTGATTGAAATTTGTTTGGTAATTCTAAGTAAAGCAGTGAAGCTTACTAAGACTGAAATGGATGATCAACTTCTTGAGGTTGTCTCTAAGGCAATCAAATCAAGAGAGGACTCCTGACTTATAAATAATTTCACGACAAAAATTATTAGGTAAAGACATGGCACTTTGGGGAAACAAAGATAATGTTACCTCCACTGGTACAGTATCATTAGACTACTCCACTGGAGTAGTTACTGGAGCTGGAACTTCATTCTCTTCGGATCTTTCGGAGGGTCAGGTTATTCGTTTTGGTGACAGATCAGGTACTTATTTCGGTGATGCGGTAATTATTGGAATCACGAGCGAAGGAAGTCTCACTATTGGAAGCACAGCTGGCCTCTCTGGTGCATCAATTGCATCTACAGCT
>Ga0208162_1000270_pt1 | contig 30358 bp, 51 predicted proteins | sample CB_VirMetaG_4_FD_184539 | JGI IMG/M metagenome (GOLD analysis project Ga0208162, IMG submission 184539) | Freshwater to marine saline gradient viral communities from Chesapeake Bay - CB_1508_1M Viral MetaG (SPAdes) (version 4) | ecosystem: Environmental > Aquatic > Marine > Coastal | place: USA... | reverse complement strand
CCCCACTTGCCCCCACCTTCTACTTGCGACATAGACAAAGGTTGAGGTAGGTTTTCATATTCGTGTCCTTTAGGATATGTTCTACGCATTGCTTCCGTTACACCGTGAGCATTTAGAAAAACTGTAACATTTCTTTTTTTAGCAAACAATCTAAACTCACTTGCTATTTGGTAGTCGTATTCGTGTCCACCTAAGTTACGCATTAATTGTTTGTCCTTTGCTAAACTATTATAAGGGTCAATCATTAAGGCATCATAGTTCCAAGCATCTTTTATGGCGTTTGCCTCTGATAATAACTCTTTATATGTAACTAAATTTTCTACATCTATTAATTTAAAATAAACATCACACCATTTAATCGCTTCTGCAATTAACGATTCCGAAGCGGTGTGTATTGGTTTGCCCATTTTAAATTCTATAATCTTTCTAACAATACTTTGGCTTGTATTCTCGCTTGACCATATCAAGAACTTTAAATTGTGTTTTATTGCCCACACCGTAAACAAATATGTTAAGACAGTTGTTTTACCTACATTTGCGTGTCCTATAAGTAAATTGAAGTTCCCGTGCTTAAATCGCACGTATTCGTCTATTTCAGGTATGTCCATCTTCAAACCCTCCTTTACCCTTCCATACTTTATGTCTAATATTTTCTCTTGAATGTTTTTGGCTTGTGCAATCATTGTTTGTTTCTTATTGTTTCTAAACCGTATTTTATTTTTTCTTTCTTTGTGTTTCTTACAATTGGTTCTACATAATATCCCATAATAGGATTTACTTTGTAATTCCAAAAATCTCTAGGCATTTCTGCATCTTGTTTTAGTTCCTTTGGTCGCATAAAAAAAGGGGGTTGTTACACCCCCGATTAAATTAAAATGGTAAATCTACTTCTCTTGCTTCGTTTTGTACTGCATTAGTAACTTCGTTACGTTCCGCTACTGTTATCGGCTCATCCCCTAACCATCTTACTGCTGCATTACCTAAAGTGATTGAAGGTGTTTTAGCTTCTCTTTCTTCTTTAGATAAAGTTTGCGTTACCCAAACATTATTACCGTAGCTTGATTGATTTTGAACCATAGCAGTAAAGTTTAAATATTGCTTTCCGTTTTTACCTTTTATTAATTTTGTTTTGTCAATTGAAGTAAGGTCGATACTTCCTGAAATAATTGCTGTTGTCTTTTTTTCCATTGTATTTTAAATTTATAATTATTGTAGTTTCCTATGTAATATACACTTTTTATTTTACAGTTTTGAAAGTTCATCTTGAATCTTTTTTGAGACTTTATATTTAGCCTTTATGCTTTCAATAGAACCACCACCTTGTAAATACTCTATTGCTTTTGAATATTCAGGTGTGTTAGCGTTTAGCCATTTCTTTTCTACTTCCGAGACTCTGCCACTAGCAGCGTTTCCATCATCATCTTCTGCTTGTAGTCCTAATAAAGAAGCTAATGTATAACGTCTAAAATAAGTAATACAAGAACCTAGTTTTTGTGGGTCTGATATTTGAGGAAGTTGTAAATTAGAAATAACCGACTGTTCGGTGTCAATACAAGTTATCTTTGTTTCTACACTGTCTCCTAAAACGGGTTGTGTTAAAAGTAACTTGTGCTTCTTTAATAAAGGTTGTAGTTGTTTAATTAAAGAATTAATGTCAAAATACTTTGACTTGTAAAAAGGGTTATTAGCATCCTTACTAATTGCCCCAATTTCTTGCTGTAAGTTAAACAGCTTTTGATTAAGTGATAATTGTTTGCTCATAATTATATTATTAAATTTTAATAAAGTTACAGTTTTTTTTTATAATATAACAAAAAAAGGGTAGAAAATTAATTCCACCCTTTCATCCAATTAAAACAAACAATAAGAATTTAGGAAAGTTTTTTAAGTAAAGATGAGTAAGTCTCTATCATCTCCTGCAATTCTACATTAGTAAATTTAGTAATCTTTTTACTTTTTTGATACAATTCATCAGACAAGTTATTACCAAGATATAAACTATATTTGTATTGTTCTCCTGCCCTATAAACATTACAAGCTACGCATTGTGGTTTTACATTTCTTTCATCCCATCTCACTGAATAATGTTTCCGAGATATAAAGTGTCCTGCTTGTATGCCTCCTGTTTTCCAATGTCCTTGTTTTCCACAAGTAACACAAGTACACATTCCTCTACTATCCGCATTGCTTAATCTTATATACTGACTAAATACTACATCAAGTTTTTTAACTAATTTACTTCTAGTAGGTTTCTTTGATGTTTTAGGCATTGTTTTTTTTTTAATCATCTAAAGCACGTAAAAGTAACTCGCCATCTGATTCATTAAATCCTTTTATTTGCTTATATATGTATTTAGAATTTTTTTTTACTTCTTGTTTTTGTGTTTTATTAGTATCTGTTCCTAACATCATATACTGTTCACAATCCATTTTTAGTAAAGCATCTGTCCTTTCTTTAATGCTTAAATTAAAGTCTTTTGCTATTTTTTCTGCAAGTTGTTTTATATCATTCATATATTAAATATATATATTATTAGCCTCCACCCACCAAAGTTCGTACTTTTTTTTTAAATAGTCAATAAAAAAAGGTTGTCAGTTATTAACCAATCAACCTCTTAAAATATCTCTTGAAGTATTTTCTTCTCATCTATGTTTGTTGTTACCCATTATCTTTTCCGCACCTCTTGAACCAAAGTAACCCAAGAAAACAATAGTTAATAACTCCTTTACTACATCTAGTTCATCTATCTGTAAAAACCAACCTATTACAAAGCTAGCAGTTAGTGTAACTAAAGTTAGCGGTCTTACGTTTGCTGCTAACCAAGATTGACTCTGACTATCTGCTACCCATCTTTTTGTAATACCATCGAACTCGTGTATCTCTTGGTCTAGCTTTTTAAGTGCAATTTGTTTATCAGCATCTGACATTTCACTACCACCAATAAGGGTACGTACGACATTACCAACAGGGGTATCATTGGCAATACTGCCAACAACTGAAGGAATCTTAGAAAGTAAAAACTGACCAACCTTTGTATCTTTAAATTTCTTTTTTTCGCTCATTTTCTTTGTGCTTTAACCAAAGTAACTGCGCATCTGTATTTGTTATTAAGTCTTGTTGTAGCATAAAATATATACTATTATATACTTCTCTACAACTACTTGACTCGTCTAATTTTGGATTCGCCATAACGGTCATCGTGGTCAGGCAAATCAGTGTTATTAATATTCTCATATCGTTTGTGTGTTTGTGCCATAATAATAGCGTTAGTTAGATTGTCGATACTTTTGCGTATCTCTTTTAATTCGTTTCTAAGTCCGTTAGACTTAATGCTTATTGAATTTTTGCTCATTTCTTTTTAGCGGGTTTATTTCTACCTTGCTTCTGTGCCCTAGTACAATGACTATATTTTCCTCTTCTGTTTAGTGCTTTACCCATAACGTACTTCCTGCTGTATTAGTAGACCCAAAAAACGTCTTGTGATTTATCAGGGTCATTATCTGCGTGGATAAAGGTTTTAGCAATTCCAATTCTACGGAATCCTGCCTTAATAAGGGCATTGAGTACTGTGGCTCTTTGGTGTGAACTTGTAACGGAAATGTCAACGGCATATCCATACAAGTGGCTGCTACCTGTTTTTCCTCCAACGTAGGCATTATGACTTTTTGTTCTGAAGCCACTAGTGATTTTAAATGGAATCCCTGCAATTGAACGTGCATCATCGAGCATCTGTAAAGTAGAAGACTGCATATAGCGACCACTACCAACTTCATCGGGGCTGTCAAATTCTGATATATCAAAGTGTAACATTTTTATTTTTTTAAAATTGCTCTAAACGCTTCACTACCTGCACTAATTATTTCTTTTTGTAAAGCTATCATTTGTGCTTCGTAAGCATCTTTTTGTTGTACTAATGTATCAATATGTTTTTGCTGACTTTCTACTTTTGTTTTTAAGTCGTTAACTTCATCAGGATTTCGACCTATGATAGCATAGATTACAACAGATAAACTACCAACTATCATACCTACAATAGATACAATAATATCTTTGTTTTCTTTAGGTATAGAATTATTAGCTAAATATAGTAACAAAAGTATTACTAACACAAAAATACCTGCTGCTCCTGAATAATGTATTAAGTCTTTCTTTTTCATTTGATTTGTTTGTAGATTTTAGTTAAGGTATAGATTATGGTTAATATTAAAACGACTGTTTGTAGTTGCGTATTTATATTAGGCAAACTACTAAATATTACTGCTGATATGTTCAATATATATATTCTTAAATCTTGTATCATTACAATCCGTATGTATCTTTTTCCGCGTTGAAAAGTGCTAAGACTTCTGTGCTTGTTAAGGTGTTATCATATAATTTAACTTGTCCTATTCTACCGTTATGCCAATGAGTCGAGGCAGGAAGGTACTGTCTTAACTTAGCTACATAAGTATAAATAGTTCCTGAATACGAAGGGTAATCTATCCAACTTGCAGAAGTTGCGCTACCCGATAAAGATGACGTTACCGTTAGTTCTACTCCATTAACATAAATCTTAGGTGTATTTCCGTCACCACCTGTTACACAAATGTGCTTCCAAGTATTAGCAACGCCCGTCAAAGGGGCAGTGTGTGTAAATGAATTGGAAGAACTGCCATCTCTTGATGTAACGTAAACTTTGTTTTGGTCTCCTAACCAGCCTATGTAGAAATAATCGTTTATGTTATTACTAGCAGAAACACTATAAATAAATCCTCTTGCAGTAGTTGAAGATAAAGTAATAAACCCACTAATGGTTTTTATGTTATTTGTATCTCCCAATAAAGTATTAGTTGTAGATAATAACATCGAATCATTACTACCATCAAAACTCCAATAATTAGGTGTTGTTGAAGGACTAAAAGTAGCACCGTTATTAGTTGCGTTATTCCCATTAGGATAGCTAGGCTTAGTAAAGTTATAATTTTGTATTACTTGGTCTTGGGTTAGGGCTGTTGAATAAATCCGAAATTGCCCTACCTGTCCGTTTAACCATTTAGGTCCTGCGGTAGAACTTCCTCGTCGGTCATTGCCAATAGTCCCATAAAGAGGACTAGAAAAACCACTAAAACTTTGACTTACGATAGCATCTAGTTTGCCATTGATATACATTTTAATTTGAGAAGATGTTAATGACACCGCAATATGTGTCCATTTATTGGTAACTAAATCTGTGTTTCCTCTTGATATTGTTATGTGCGGAGCACTACCAAACACCATAAGTTTATTATTAGTATTTGATTTTGATATACCTATAAAATTAGCATTATTTGAAGTAAAATCGTGTAAATATAAGTGCCTAGATTCTGACAAATCATCTAATCTAATCCAATATTCAAAAGTGCAATTATCAAAAGTTGCCGCAGGTATAGTATTACCACTATTTAAACGAACATCATTACTAGAACCATTGAAATCAAACCAATCGCCTAATTCTTGGTCATAATCAGCACCGTTAATTGTAGCATCACTTCCCACATCGGCAGTCCAAGTAGTGCCACTTCCGCTATATGAGGTAGGGTCTAAATGTAACTCTAAATCAGTATCATCTATTAAATCAGTATAAATATAACCTCTTCCGTGTCGGTAGTTTTGTCCTACTTCTGATGCTGAAAGTGATTTAGAGTAGACTCTTACTTCGCCTATTTGACCGTCAAAGAAGTTGAATTGACCGTTAGCCTGTGAGCCTATATTTATATTTTGGCTTCCTCCATTATTAGGCGTAAAGGTAGAAGATATAGTAGCATCTAAACTTCCGTCTATGTAAAGTTTAACTTGTGATGAAGTTCTTGTTACGGCAACGTGAGTCCACCTATTCAACGTCAATGTGCTAGTTGATTCGTGAGAAGCGTTTGTTCCTGTCGCTCTTTCAAATAAACGAATTTTTCCGCTACTAATATAACTAAAATGAATGCTTCTAAGTGAGTCGGTAGTACCATACTTAGTTAGAATTGGGTTTGAGAGAGCGGTGGTGTCAGGATTTATCCAAGCCTCTATTGTGTAGTTTTTAGCTGAAAAGTCAACAGGCGTTGATGATGTGGACGGAACGGATATGTAATCATTACTATCAAAATCAAAGTAACCACCATTGTCTGCGCCAAATGTTGCTCCACTTATAGTTCCATCGTTACTATTACCACTAATGTCCGTCCAAGTAGTTCCGCTCCCACCATAAGAAGTAGAATCACTAGCGTTAAGGTGTAGTTCTAAATCATCGGCATTATCAGATAAAGGTATCGTTACATCGTGTTCTGATATATCGTACCAAACATCTCCATCACCGTCATAAGAGTCTACATCATTGGCATCTAAATGTAATACTAAATTTTGTTCTGCATCTTCTCTACCACCACCATTAACTGCGGCAGCTTCTTCAGTATCCATTAATCTGTCGTTGAATGGCATATATTATGCTTTTAGAAGTTAATATCAAACTTCAATATAGAAGCCTTTGTAGTGAGTGCGTTAATTTCCTGTTCTTTAGTTTCTACACTTGCTCTTATCGCATCTCTTTCGCTTTGTATGTCGCTAGGTATATCTATACCTTTTTCTGCTTTTCTTACCACCATCCAATCAGTAGGCTGTAATTTATCGTATGCTATTGACTTTAATTCAGCAATTCTAATTCCCTTTAATTCTGCAACAGTTTCAGATATTGTCTTAGACTTTATATCGTAAATAAAAACTTCTCTAGTAATCTCATTACCATCAACATCAGTGTCTGCATAAGCGTTGTCAAAATGTAGATTATAAGCCACTTGTGTTATAGGGTCGTAGTCAGGTACAATAACATCGAAGAATCCGTATTCCTCTAGCTTTTCTGTGGGTAAGTTTCTGCCACCACCTGCGATTATCTTAGAACCTGCTGTGAATTGTTGAGGTATTTGGCTGTACTTAATTATCTTCCCTTCTTCTATTCTTGCTTTCATATTATTGTGATATTGTTACAAAAAATGTGTTACTTGCTGTACATATTACTTGTACTACGTTTATTGCGCCTGCTGTCGCATCATAAGTGCCATTTAAAGTAGTTACAGTATTTGTGCTTGATTCAAATGTTAAACTTGAAGTTCCCCCTGAATCAGTTACCACTATCGTTTTAACGTCTCCTACTTGCTCATCTGTAAAGTTTAACTCTAAAGCATCTGAACTTGTAACAGTATATACAATACCATTATCAAAATCAATATCAACCGTTGAAGCTGTGGTTACAGCTGAAAGAGCAACATTTCCTATATATCTTAAATCTAGTTTACTATAACCTACTATATTATTTGATAATCTATCTTCTGTAACAAAGTTATTACCATAAACCTCATCGAAGTTATCGTTTAGTTTGTCAAATGCAGTTCTTAACGGGTCTCCTGTTCCGTCGTTTGCGGTTGTACCAATATTTACAGTTTGTTTTGCCATATTATTTTATTATTCAAAGCAGGTTGGTTGGCTATCTATGTGTAATGTGTCTTCATTACCTTGATTCCCCCACCAAGTACTGCAATATATTTCTGCCCAATTAATTGTATTTGCCATAATTATCCAAATAAGTTGTCTGCTAACCATCTAGTTGTACTCGCAAATATTCTTGTAGTACTAGCTAAAGGTGTTATTACTAAAAAGCGGTAAGCTATTCCCCAACTTATTTCATTGGTTGTACTACCAAAATAAGTAGTTTCATATATCTTACCATAACTCATATTAAAACAATACTTTTTTTGTCGTTTTGTTATTTATCTTGTTTAGATAATGATTTAGTTTTTTAACATTATCTTGTTTTGGTTTATACTTTCTTTTTAAAGAACCCATCCCTCAAAATTTGCGTCTTTATCAGGATATACATCCTCGTTATTATTAGAATTATATTCAGGGTATTTAGAATTATTAAAACTTAAATGTCTTATAAGCCTATCAGTGTAGTATTGTGCGGTATCTCTTTCTTTTTCCGTTAGATAATCTACTTCTTCTTTTGAGGGTGTTTCTGCATTTTCAGAAGTTCCTTTAAATATTCCCTTATTAGAAATAGAATAAGCAGCAAAAGGTAAATAAGAAACCATTGACCAATGAATCAAACAAGGTTTTATCCAATCATTAACCAAAGTAAGGTAATCTCCCGTTAGCGTGTCTGCAATTATCTTAGTCTGTATTGCTTCAAATAAATCTGTACCTAAATAGTTTTGTATATGAACATCTTGCGCAATCTTAACGTACTGAATAAATTTGTCAGTATCTACGTTACCATTCATTGCGGTAAACTTAACTATGTCTTTTCGTGTTACTAGTAGTGCTTCTGCCATTTCTTACTTATTTACAAATCCTTGATTCGGCATATCCTTTGGTCGCATTGCCACTTTCTTATCATTTACTTCAGGTTTAAACCCTTCTTTTTTTGCCTTGTTTACAGATATTTCTGATTTTGGGTTAGTCGCATCGGGTTTTACACCTTTTGCCATATACGTCTTACGCATCCAAAAATGATGACAACCTCCACCACCTTTATATAACCATATATCATAAGTATCAGCACCATTTAATCCCCAACCTGCATTTACCGCTCTTTCACTCATTTGCATTATATCTTCTTTGCGGTATATTTTTTTAGCAGCTACCATTTTTTTACAAAACTCTCTACTGTTTGCAGAAACTCTTAATGGCGCGTATTGGTATCTTACTTTAAATTTAAGTCCATCAGCTTCGCCATCTTGTTCACTCCCTGCATTCGGTCTTGCTGTTCCTGTACTCGGTCTTGCTGTTTCTGTACTCGCTAAACCTATCATTTTATCTAATGCTTCTTCTTGGTCATAGTCTACTTCTCTTTCATCAACTAACACCCATTCGTCTAAATCTTCTTCCTCTCCAAATTCATCTAGTAAATCAAACATCTTATCATCATCAAAGGATTCCTCCTTAGCTAATTTAACGCCTGTTTCTTCCTCTCTAGCCTCGTCTGTAATGGCATTAGTCGTTTCGATAAATTCAAGCGGTTGTAGAGTCTTAAAATACAGTTTTAAACTAATTTGATTTACTGCTAATATTTGCTCTATTGATTCAATTATTAAATCCTGATAAGGTTTAATTGTAATATTGTTAAACAACAAAGAAGCAGTTTTAATTTCATCAGCGTTATTACCTAAACCATTATTACCGTCTCTAATTCCTAAAAGTAAAGGTGATGTAACCCTATGTGCTACCATTAATTTAGTTGCACACTCACTAGACAAATATTCGTAATGTGCAGGTGCATCATTTAAAGGTATGTCATCAACAGTTGTTTTACTTTCTGCATTGTTGTTGAAAGCAATAATTACTTTTTCCCCTCTTGAACCCGTTAGCTTTTGCATTACATCGTTCTTAATGCTTAATTGCTTTTCTCTATCAGGTACACCGTTGTTAAAGTTGACTACTTTAGTTCCGCTAAATCCGTTTTGTACATCGTTAATTAAGTAGTCTGCTACTTCCGATTCCAATTCAGCATAAGCCAAACCACCTTGATAATCCACAGGGCAATAGTAATCATATCCTGAAACATATTTCTTTATGATTTTTATTTCAGGTTCTTTACCATTACCGTACCCAAATGCTGAAATCCTTTGCGGTTTGTCGTTAGATTTTATTTTAGACCAATCGTGGAAATAATAGTACGCCTCAATCTCCCCGTCATCATTGCATTTTTCAGCACGTAAAGTTTGGCGTGGAAAGTGTTCCGCTCTTACTACTTTAGAATCTTTATATAATACTTGAAAGGAAGCCTCTCCTAATAGTTTTAAATCTAAAGATACCTTTTTTAAACAATCATTGTGGAATATAGAACGTAAAGCAGCATACTCGTTTGTTTTAGTACTACTATCTAAGGCATCTAGTCCTTTTCCATAAATCATATTGCTAACACCGTTAATAATAGCGTTGTTAGTTGTAGAATTAGTATATAAGTTAATTAAATACCCATAATAGTTGTTATCACTACCGTAAGCAACCCAATCCTTTTTTTTATCCTCTTTAACTTGTGGTTTGTTGTAAGAAGATAAATTAACAACGTGAATGCTATCAACGTTTGCTTTTATTTTGTTGTTTCTTGCCATTATAATACTATAAATTCATTGTCTTGACTATGTTCTGTATAAGCACTATTGTTTATGCTATAAGAACTTACTGCTTGATTTGTGCAGAATATTTTATCTCTAAATATAAGTTCACTTCCTGCTTTAATTTCTAAGGTATATGTAGTGTCCTCTATAAGCGTAAAAGTGTCTGTATGTTGGTAATAGTAGTCAACTAAAGTAAAGCTAGTTGATGTACTGTCGTAAACTAATTTGTTTGTAGTTTCGTTTTTTATTTTGATTGCGTAAGTTGTACCGTCTTCGTAAGAACGTGGTATAAAACTAAATGTTTGGTCGCTATCTGAATTTTGTAAAACAATCATATATATACAATAAATAAAGTTTGTTTTTGTTAATTATAGAGCAAAAAAAAGGGCAGCATATAGCCACCCTTTAATCAAGTCAAATTCTAATTATGAATTAGTACCTTCTGTTACTGTTACAGTCGCAGATGACATACCTGCAAATGGGTCAGCAGCAGTAGGAGAAGCCACAAAGTTAGCAGGTTTCAACTCTTGCGCATTAAACGTAAGTGTATATCCTGAAAGGTCAGCCATAGCAGCACCCGTTACAATGCTACCACCTGTTACTTCTGCACCGTGTTCTAATCCCATAACAAAAACATTTCCGTTATAGTCTTCAACCGCTACGTGTGGTCTTCCGTAAGCTAATAGTTTTACTTCTTTGTTATCTTCTTTAGATAGTTTCTTAAACGTGATGTTTAAAGTTTGGTCAAAGAAAGTAGTTCCATTTTCTCTTGAAGATGTTACAGCTTGTTCAAAGCTGCTGTTACCTTTTAATTCGTATTTAAAAGCAGTAAAAGTACCCGTCATATCAGTAATCTCGTCATCCGTTTGTGTTACAGTTCCGAAATCACCGAAATCTGTAAAATAAACTGCACGAAGACCACCAACTACATCTTTACAAGGTTCTTTTCTACCTTTTGTTAAGTTACAAGCCATAGTTTTTTATATTAAAAAAGGGTGAGTAGGCACATCGGCTTACCCACCCCTTTAGGTTAATTTAATTTATTCTTAGTTTGCAGAGTTAGTGATTCCGTAAGTTACGATATCTTCTACAATTCCGTACTGTACACCTGCGGTAAATCGCATTACTATACGTACGTTGTCAGAACCATCAAGGTCAGACATATCTAAAACCTTAACTTCGTTATGGTCAGCTAATAATCCTGTACCAAAGAATAAGTTAGATTTTTCAGCAGCAATAGCAGTGTTATCAGCTAATCCGTTAGCTACAAACAATTTAACACCATCAAAAGAAAGTGAACCGTTATTCCACCATTGAGTACCCATAGCGTTTGTACCTGCAGCACCTAATCCTGAAGCACCAAACCCACCTAAAGCACGAACGTAAGCACGAGCAATATTTTGTGATACATAAACGTTCAAGTCTTCACTTCCGTAAAGTGCAGAAGGAATAGCATCAACAATGCTTCCTAATTGTGCAATTACGTTTGAAGAATCAACAGTAGTTCCTGCAACTTCTTGTGCGGCAGGTAAAGCAGCATCAAGAGCAATTTGTGTAGTAAGTCCGTTGAATTGTCCGTTGTTAGAAGTGTCTCCTGCCCAAATAGACTGCTCTGTTCTTTGAGCAACTTTAGCCGCTACGTGAGCGATTAAGAAGTCAGAGAACGAAGGTGGTAAGTCGTGGTGTGCAGAATATCCCATCTGAATAGCTTCCCAATCTGAAACAAAGTCTTTCTTACAAAGTTGTAAGTTGACTTGTTGAAATTCAGGTTGTAGAACTCTTTCAGTAAGTGTAATAGTAGAAGTAGGGTCAAAATCACAAGTTGCATCTTTTACGATAGCATCAGTAGATAATTTCTTGATTACTTCTTTAAACTTTACATTTGGTTTAACAGTAATACCACCGTTTTCGATAGTAGAACCGCTCAATAAAGCAGCAGAGATGTACTGTCCTGCACTTTCTCCTGCATAAGTAGTTGTAATACTAGTTGTTGTTGCCATTTTTTATTTATTTATTAAAATTTCCAATTTTTCCGAGTACTCTATCAAATGTAGTAGCTACTCTTTTTTGTGCAAATAGGTTTAATTCTTTCTTTGCACTTGCTTCAGGGTTGTGAGTAATTTTCTCAACTTCAGAAAGTTCCTCTTTAACTTCTTCCACAATATCTTCAACCGCTTCTTCTGCTAATTCTTCTGCGCTCATTTCCTCTTTAGGTTCTAGCATAGATTTAATTTCTTCAACCATTTCTCTGATTTCAGAAAGTTCAGCTTTAGTAGCGTATTCCATTTCTTCTTTTTCTTCCTCCGCTGCTTCGACTTCTTCTTCGGCAGGGGCTTCTTCTTCCTCTTTGGCTTCACCAATAGAAGCGATAATACCTTCTTCTTCTACGATTAAGGCTTGACCATCTTCTAAGGTGTACTCGCCAACAGGTAATGCTACCTTTTCATCTTCTGTTACGATAAATACTTCTTTACCTTCTGCCATTTCATCGGCTTCGATAATAGTACCATTTTCCAAAGTAGCTTGTGCTAACTTCACTTCTACTGTTTCTGTTTCAATAGAAAGAAGTTCTTTTGCTTTTGATAAAATTTCTGTTGCTTTCATATATTGTACAATAAATTACTATTTAGTTTGTTGTGTTTTTATTTTACAAAGAATTTAACATCGCTAATAAACTTCACAGCTTCTCTAACTAAGTCAATGTTTTCTTCTTTTGCCTGTTGCAATTTATTATACATATCTATTTGCTTAGGGTTCATATCAAGTTCCTTAGCTGCTCTTTCAATGTCATTAATTGCAGTTTCATAGTAAGCTACATTAAAAATAGCTGAACCATCTCTTAAAGTACTTGTTTCGTTCATAAACTTTTTAGCTTCTGAATTTATATCTACAAGTTTTTTAATTAGTGATATGGCTTCTTTTTTAAGTTCCTTTGCTCTTTGGTTGCCTTTTTCAATGTCCTTTAAAACATTCTTAGCTTCAATAGCCAACTCAACCTTTTCTAACTTTACGTTAGCTTCTTTCTCTTGCTCTTTAGCTAACTTGGTGATTATTTTTTGTACACTTGGTTTCATATCTTATTTTAATTTACTGTTGTTTAGGTCTTGGGTAATCTCTGTCGATGGCTCTATATAATTCCTCTCCCTCTTGAATAAGTTTTTGTAACTCTTTGTATTCAGATATAGAATCAGCTTTAATACCAACCTCTTTGGCGTTGGCTTCAAATGTTCTTGATATACCTTTAGCTTCTCTTTCAACAAAGTTGTAAATTTCGTTTCTAACCTTTACAATTCTATCGTGTTGGTTTGCGTACTCTGAAAATATTTTATCAAATTTCTCAACCTCTTTATATGCTTTCGGTTCAAATCCTTTTAAAATCATCACAGCACCTTTTATGGCTGTCATATTACCTAACTCTACTTTCTGTGTAGAAAACTTCTGCAAGATATTTTGTGTTTTATTGTCCATATTTATACAATAGGTTATTTATTAGTTTGTTGTGTTTTTATGCTTTCTTTTGAATGATAAACCATTCTGTACCATCAGACCACAATTGTATTCCCTCATAAGCCTTGTTTATCTCATAATAAGAATTTGAACCGTCTAAGTTTTGAGAACCCAAAGGGGTTATGTGTACTCTTGTGTTTGTAGCAAATGTAGAGTCAGATATGAATCTAATTACCCTGTGAGAATTATTTGTAGTAGTAGCATCGGGCAAAGTAAAAACAGCAGTACCGTTTGCGCCCGACCAACTTAACTTTATCATCTCTGCATTATCGTATGCAGAATCCCCTAAATCAATAGGTGTTCCTGCTTCTGCTGTTATTGATGTAGCTATTAAATAGTTTACTATTTCTTTTTGAATATTAGAAAAAACAACCCCTCTAGTTGCACCACTTTGTACCAATGGAAATATATCGGTATTAGTTAAAGTTGTTACTTGTGTTAATTCACTTATTTTTTTGTCAGCCATTATTGATATAATTTACTGTTATCTTCTTGTATAAATTTTTCTCCTTCTTCTGTATATAGAAAAAATAAACTTCTTGTGATACTACCTATGCCTTGTGCTTGGAAACTTCCATCACAGCATTTTCTGCTATATGTTCCGTCATCACATAAACAACCTCTTTTTCCGTTTTTAGGACTTGGCGCGTATTGTTCGTAATCTCTCATTTTATAGGTACGCAATTAGGTACACGTCTACCGTTTTTCATTTTAAACCCTATCATCTCATATCCTGCTTGGCAAGGCTTCTTTAAATCAGCTTCTAACAAGTCTAATTCTTTTAACTTACTTCCTGCCCATCTTAGTCCTGCTTTACCACCCCACAATAAGTAAGAAATAGTACCACAGGCTTCATTGTTTCCTTCATCGTAATATTCTTGCGCCCTACTTAGGTAGCTGAACATTCTCTTGATAGTTTCCACAGTTACAGGTTTCTTTTGTGCAAGTTGTTTCGCACGGACTTTTCCTACTTGTGTTGCGCATTTGTTATTTACTTTTTCGTTTAATTCTATTCCTCTTTTTGCATTGTTGCTTACCGCATCAGGATAGTCTGTATAAGATTCTAGTTCTTCTCCTGATAGTATCATTTTAAGTTCTTCTACTAAGAAATCTTCCTCCTCTTGTTCCCAAGCTGAAAGGTTGTTAGGTTCGTTTGGTCTTTCTAACTTATCAGCAAAGTAACCCTCAATGCTAAATCCTTTTACTTTTCCTGTTTTAACATAGTTTTCCCAAACATCATCGTTAAGAACTTTCATCGACAACATCCAAGTACCTAATGGCATATCCATACCATAAAACTTAGACTTGTCTTTGTCTTTATCTTCTACAATCCAAGATTCAACTGCTACTAATCCCTCTAAGGGCATTTGGTGTTCTAAGGTTGATTTATTGTGGTTGCCACGAATAAAAAACAATTCACTTGCTTTGCGTACTGTATCTCTTGAAAAATATATGTAATATTCGTTATCTTCGTTTCTTCTGTAAATAGGTTTGTTGGGAATAAGAGCAGCACCCATCAGGATACGCTTCTCTTTGTTCACTTCTGCAAACTTAAACTCTTGGTTTTTTAATGCTACGAAGTCTTCTTCAATTGCAGGGTTCTCTACGATAGATACCGCTTCAATTCCCGAAACATCATCGTTTTCATCTATAAAAAGTTCTATAATGTCCATATATGTACAATAATATTTAAGGTTTTTTGTTATCCTATTGATGCGCTTTCTACAATATTTCTGTCTAGTGCTTGTGCGTTTGTTACTTCATTACTTACAACAAAGGCTTTTACAGGTTGTTGTTCTTTTTCCCCTATTGCTTGTGCTAATTGATTTTCAGGTGCTGCACCCACTACATTAAATGCAGGTGCTTGTGAAGCAACTTGTGTTCTTGGTGCTGATATTCCACCGCCACCCGATACGCCAAACTTAGAAGTAGCACTTTTAGCTGCACCTACTGCTGACTTAATAGAAGCAAAGATACCTGCTGCTTGCGCTGCAAACCCAATAATTAAAGGTATGTTGGCAGGGAATGGTGCTGCTGATGCTGACTTCATAGAACCCGCTGATGCATCAACTGCTGCCTCCGCTGCTTTTCCTGTTATTTTTGCAAGTGTAGCTTTTGCGTTTGCTATTTGTTCTTTTACTAACATTGCTTGTTTAGCTATAAACACCGCTTTACCTATTGCTGATTCTTGCCCTGCTGCATCTACAATAGCATCAAGGTTATCTTTAATGCCTTGTCTTTCTTCCTCTTTAAGTCTTAGTAATTCTTCCGCTTGTTCTTTTTTCTTTTCAAAATTTTCATCTTCTAAATCCTTTCTTTCACGTTCAAGTGAATTTATGTTCATTAATTGCTCTGAACGGAATCCTTCAATCTGTGCTAATATACCTTCACGTTCTGCACGTGCTTCTAGTAATGCAATTTGATTCTCATCGTTTGCGTTCTTGTCAAACTGTGCTTGTGCTGCTGCTATTACTGCATCTGCATTAGCCAACATTAATCTTTCTTGCTCATCTAATACTTCTGCAAGTTTGTTGTTCGCTTCAATACGCTGTGCAATAGTTTTGCTTTCGTCATCTCTTATTTGTCTTAGCTTTTCAGCTTCTCTATCCTTTTGCTCTAAGATGATTCTATTTTGTGCAATACCTACTTCTGCTGTTTTTTGTAGATTTACGTTTTCTCTTGCTGCTTCTACTGTGCTTTTTGTATATTCTACAATACCCTTTGTAACGTTAGAAACTGTTTCAACTGTCTTATCAAAACTATCATCTACACCTGTAACAACATCCACCAACTGTTTACCTGCTTCTCTAGCAGTATCTGCTGCTCCTGCAAAATCACCCTTAAAGAATTTAAGTGCTGCTTGACCGAATAAACCAAGTGCTTCTACACCTTCACGTATTCTAACTATAAAGCCTTCTACTAATGCTTTTCTAAAATCACTAATAGCTTGTACAGGGTCGCTAAAAATACCCTTAAAATAGTCTATAACAGTTCCTACGTTTCTATCTAAGAAATTAAAGAAGTCATTAAACGCTAAAGAAAGTGCTTCAAACCCTGTTTTAAACGTATCAGCTACTTTTTGGTTTTCATTAAATACTTCGCCTAACTTAGCAAAAGCTGCAATAGCTAAACCAATACCTGCTGTTTTTAGTGCAGTTCCAATACCCTTAACGCCTTTGGCTACACCTTTAGATGTATCTTTTACTTCTTCAAGGTTTTTATCTATCTTCTGTACGCTTTCAGCTACCCCTTCTAGGTCTTTTTCTGCCTTTCCAACCCTTGCTTCTATTTCAATAGTCTTTTTTATCGACATAACTCTATTTTAAATTGTTTGTACGCTTCTTTTACTGATTCGGGATATTTATTTTTACCTAACGCAATATGTGCGTGTTGTCCTATTTCTTTTTCCCTTTTTGCTATTTCTAGCATTTCTATAATATTTTCTATCATTATATACTTAATGTGCCTGTATCAGCTGTTATAGTTGTAATATCTGCTGTTACAAAATCTGTATTAACTGACCTAGCAAGGTCTGTATCATTTACAGGAATATCGAAATCAGAAACTTCATTGATTAGTTCCAAATCACTTAACCCTGTTTCAAAGTTTGTCTTTAAACTGTTTATCTTATACAAGTTGTTAAATACTACTATCTTATCCTGTAACTTTAGATTGAGTATTACCTTTAATGGTAAATAAGCCTTAAACTTGCTTAATCGTCTATTTATATTAAAAGTATCTACAATGTATTTTTTATAAAACGTATTAAACAAACTGTCTTTAAATATCTTACCCGTATATTCGTTTAGTTCAGCATTAAAGTTTATACTTTGTGATTCTGAAATTGGGTCGACTGAATTGCTAGGTATATGATAACTTGAAGTTGCTTCTTTGGTAGATGCAGTTTTTCTAACAGATATTGGTGTTCCTCCTGAAATTAAATGCGGATAAAACAACAATGGTTTTCCTAAATAAGAGTCTTGTTTGTCATCTACTGACCAACCCCATTGCGCTGAAGTGTTTGCATTATTGTCTCCCGCATCTAGTAACCTCTCAAACTTGTGATGCTCAAATGGTAGTGTGATTTTATATGTACTACCTTCATAAATACCTTTATTGTCAAAGTGTGAAGTACCCCATTCAAGGTTGTTTAGTTCTTTGTGCTTTTTTGCAAAGAAACTGTCCGAACCTTTGTACTCTAATGTAATTTCGCTATAAGGCATAATAGCGTTTACTTCGCTAGTTGTTTTATCTAAGTACTTTGTTATATCATATGATTGTGTACTGCTATCATAAAAGCTATCTAACGTTCTTACTATTATTGTATCTTCTTCTTGATATGCTGTAAGGTTAAACATCTTAAATAACCCTGTAAGGAAGTCCATTACTTTTATTTCAGGAACTTGACTTGTTGTAATAATTTGTATATCTGTTCCCGTTGTTAAACTTGCAGTAGCTTGTGCTTGGTCTGAATTAGTTATCTTAATACCAAGAGCATAACTTATTCTAGTGTGTTTAATTTGAAGTGTTGCCGAAAAGGTTGCACTATCTTCTGTTAGTAAGTGAACGGTGTAATGGTCTGTTCCGCTTTCAAAAACAAAGTCATTACTAAACCCTACAAAAGACTTTGAACCTGTATTGCCATCTTCTCTAAAATACGTTTCACCATTCTTTTTAATTATAAAGTCATAGTTTACGGTTGAAGCTACATCTATTTTTACGTTGATTCTTCTTTCTACTCTATTATCGTGGTTGATGTTTTTAAATCCGAATCTTGTAAATGTTTCCGCTGCTCTTCTATGCGAAAAGGTTATATTTGAAAAGTTGTTAAACTGTACTTCTCTTTTAGTTTCGTTTTCTTCTAATATGCCACCTTTCTTGCGGTGCATCCACATATATAAATTATAAAACGTTTCGTTTGTTTTATTAAAGAAGTCATCACTAAATTTAAGGTTGTACTCTCTTTCTATTGCTCTAATAATAGCGTAAACCCTTAATGCAGGTTTTAGTTCTTCATAGTAAACACCTTTTGCTGTACTTCCATTGTGTAAGTTTCCTGAAAGTGCTTCATCTTCTGCACTATTGTAATACAACCTTTGTGTGTGTGTAATTAATGGTACTAATATTGCGCCCGTAAATATTTCCCCATTTGTGAAAATGGTTCTTGCGGATTGCATCAGATTTATTATAGATTGAGCATCGTACTGAATATTAAATTCAGTTAGCAAAGAAAGGTTGTCTAACTTATCTTCACCTATTACATCTTTTAAATTTACCGCTTTTCCGAAAAAAGTAAGCCTATAATTTACAGGCTGATTGTTTGACATTTGCACCCCCTCTAATTTAACCTTACCTTTCTTAAATGGTTTGTAGTTAATTAGCAGTTCAGAATCCTTTTTGTTTCTTGCATCAAATCCTACTATGTCAGCATTGTAAAAGTGCTTAAATATCTTGTTGTTTGTTTTAGATGCAGGTACATTAAACGTTTGCGTAAAGTCGGTAAATATCTTTTGTATATCCTTTACGTTTTGTAACGTTTGTGTTAAGGTAATACTTTCGTTGTCGTGCAACTCTACTTGTTCGCCTTCTATGTATAATTGTAGCTCTAACATTAGCGTACATTGTTTATCTTGTTAAATGCAAAATCGAATCCTACCGTGTGATTTATTAGCTTGTCGTTTAAACTTGTTTTAAAGGTCATAGATTTGCTTTTAGGAATAATAGGTAGTGTTTGTCCATTCCACCTTATCCAAGCGTTCTCTGATAAGAAAAGTTCTTCTATTGCACTATTAAAGTCTTCCTTAACAAATCCTGTATTAAGTGATATTGATGTAACAGCGTTTACATTATATCTTTGTCTTTGACCGTCGTAGGTGTTATAATCTACTGCTGCTGCATTGATATTATTACGCTTGTATATTTCATCTTCAACGTTAAAACTTTCCGTTGTCTTTTTAAAGAAATATAAATCTTGATAAGCCCCGTATTTATTTACAAACGTCACCTTATAGGGTGTAAATTTAGGCTCACATATATTGTTTACCGTAATCGTCTTTAGAAGCGTAGCATCATCTGTATCGTAAACTTGTATTGTGGAACTGTCAGCAGGAATAGTAATATACTGTATTTTTTGGTTGCTATTTCCGTTGTCTATTATTTCTGTATCAACGCTATCTATTGTAACCTTACCAACACCCTCTGCAAATATTGGTAACTTACCTTCAGTGCTTTCGGGTAGGTATATATTATTTGTCGTTAAAAGTGCATTAGTAGATAACTGCGGATTTATATCATCCTCAAATTCTCCAAATCCGTCAAATGCTAAATAGTTTGTTATAGTAGTTGATTCGCTTTCGTATAAAACACCCGTTGCTTCTTCAAAGTGTCTTGCTACAATTGTTACCCAAATGGTCGTGCTATTGTAATCATCGTTAAATGTTACATCTAGGTAATCACGAACCAACTGCGCTACTTCAAGAACAATATTACTTTGAATAGATATTCTATCCTTAGATAATGTGTATTTTAAATCTCCATTACTATATGAGCCTACTGTACCCGTATATATATATATTTCTAAATCTACTTTTTGTAATGCCATATCTTTTTTTTATATAAGTGTAAAATCCCCTTCACTTGAAACCGTACAATTATCTTGTGCCACTTGTTGAACAACACCAAAGTCATCAATTCGTATAACGTTAAATGTTGCACCTATGTTACCCACTAAGCCTGTTATTGAGTCGCTAACACCGAACCACTTTTGACCACCTGCAAATGGACTACCATTAAAACATAGTATTTTTCCAACCCAATCAGAAAGATTAGAAAATGATATACCTGCTCCTACAAGTTGTACTCTAGTCTCGTGAGTTAGTCCACAAAATCCATCAGAAGTAGATTGACCATTTTGGGTTATATATACGTTTATTCCTGTTCCACAAGGGTTATCGTCAGGTGGTTGTGTGGTGTTAAACTCACAAGGTCCAATGTTTGCACCTCCTGAATTACTATAACCTGTCGCAGGTGGCTGAATGGTTAAATAAATAATTCTTGCTGTATCAGTACTAACAGGGTCAAATTGTTGTGGTGTCCAACTAACTAACGTACCGTGTGATATTGTCGGTGGTGCTATATTACCGCTTGGACTTATAAACCCTCCCTGAAAAGGCTTTGCATCATCACAACCAAAAGTAGGTAATCCCGTATCATTTGTTTGACTATAATCTACGTTACAGTTAATAGTAGCACCTACTGAATAATTGCTATATCCCTGTGGTATATATATTTCGTATGTTATTGTTTTTGTTACAGGGCTTCCTCCTGTATTAGCACCTACGTTATAAGGCAACGTTAAAGCACTACTATTGTATCTTATTTCTTTGATACCTCCGCTTATTAAAATTTGCGATAAGTGTAAAGTACCGTCTTGGTCTATTCCTCCCGTTGTAGGGTTAATTAAACCTGCTGTATCACAATCGTATGCTTCTGTACAAGGTGTACTAAATGTAAAAGCGTTTGATACATCAGTACAAGTATCATTTGCATTTTTTGCAACTACTCTAAACGTGGCACTCAAACAGTTTACATTACTACTTATTGTAAGCGTGTCTCCTGAAACGCTATGCGATATTCCTGCATCTCCTTGTCTATTGACTGAATAACTACTTATAGCTGCACCACTTCCTGCGGTAAAGTAAGTTGTTAAATCTATTGTGGTACTAGTGCTATTTGTAACATTTGGTATTGTACCTGAAAAGGTTGGACAATTAGTGTTTTGTGCAGGGTCTTCTTGGGCTGTTTGACTTGGTTGGTCTGCTGTAACACTACAAATAAAAGTACCATCTGAAGCGTTAGTATATCCGCTTGGTATCTGTAATGTATATGATACGGTTCTACTTATAGGACTACCTGTGGTGTTTTCTGCAAAACTTGTGTCTGTTTGGTCAATTATTGTACCGTGTCTAGGCGAAGGAACTGTTATAAGACCTGCACTTGATACTGCGAAGTTTTGTAAGTCTGCTGTATTACAGTCGTATGCGCCTAAAGCAGGTGTAGGTTCTACAAACTCTAAAAAGAATGGACTACGTGCGTTTATTTTTGTACTCATTTTTTAAGTGTAAATTCTAATAATTCTTCTATGTCTAAACCGTATGCTTCTATAATTTCATCGGGTAACTTTTTAAACCCTTGTTCAAATGGCTTTGTAAAAAACAAACTCGGTTTTATACCTTTCTCAAATATGCTTCTTTGTATCAAAAACGACATACTTTGATAAGACAAAAACTTTCCTTTCTTATCTCTAAATTGGAATCTTCGTTTGCTTATCCATTCTTCTAGTGTTTTGCGTGGTGGTCTTTTAGAGGTGTAACTAAATGGTGTGTTGTACTTCTTCTTTGTACCGCTTACACCTTTGTCCTGATACACCCCATAATCTTCCATACTAAAAGATAAACTAAAACTATTAGGATTAACTTTAACCTCTCCATCAATACTTTTATATAGTTTACCATTTACGTTTTTTTTACCCTTGCTTAATCTACTACGTGATTGTTGAACAACAAACTTCTTAAAGTTGTTTAGCACTTGATATGTATATCCTTTTGTTAACATATAGTCATATCGTTTTCTACTACTACATCAAAAGTAGCTACCCATCCCGCTAACTTGTTTTCAAATCTATCTACAAATGGCTCACAACCTACTGCACCAATTACTTGATACTTGTCTGTATATACATCACCTCTTTGTAAGATTGATATTAGCCTATTTAGTATTGCTAATTGTGTATTAAGTACGTCTTGCTCGTTATCGTTTCCTACAAAATCATCTTCTGTTTCTTCTTTCGATTCATCTACCACATCCATTGCAAGAACGCTAATATTAAATGTAAGCGTATTGTTTGCTACATTACAATTGTTCACAATGATGTGAGACAAAGGAAATATAGTTTGTTTGTTTAAATCCACGTCATCAAGACTTCCATAAGTAACCGTGTTTACAAATGGCTCTGCACTTAGCGTGTCCTTTATCTTATCTGTTACATTGTAGAAACCTGTCATCTTTGGTGTCTTTTAATTTGTTGTCTTTCTAATTCTATTTTTTCCTTTTCAAATGCCAAATACAATAGGCACTCGTGCATTCCTAATTTAGTGATATTTTCAAACTTGGTAACATCTCCCTTAGCGATTCCATAGATGCTTTGATACCATCCCCATTTTTTTCCAAATGTTGAAGCTGTTGAGTAGTCATTTCCTTGCCCAACTGATTCTCCAAATAGTTCAGGGTAGTTTTCAGCAACTCGTTGTTTAAACGATAAAAAAAAACCATACACCCCATAACGACATCTAATGGTATCTTCTTCATTTGTTCCGACTTATCAATACCACTGTATTCTTCTATTTGATACCTTGTACCTTTCTTTAATGTAATAGGTCTATAAAGAACTGCCATTGCCTTGTGCATCGTTTCCCAATCGGAGAAGTTTTCGTCTAGGTCTATATACTCACCTAAACTCATATCATCTAATACAGGTATAAACCCGTACTCAATACCGCCCATTTTAAAGGTTGGTATTAATTCTTGATTTGCTTCAAACAAGCTGTTTATATCGTTTAGAATGTCTTTAACGTAGCTAAACTTAATCTTTGCAATATCCTTTAATTCTAAGTTACAAAACACCTCAACGGTCTTGTGCATTAAGAAACTACTGTCTCTGTTTTCTTCCGTATTAATCTTCGCAAACTTTTGGTATTGTTCTAACGTTATATCAGATAAACTGCTTGGAACTAATATATCAACTTTCATATTATAACAATAAATAAATACAGAATATGTATAAAATGAAAAAAGGTATCATTTCTGATACCCTCTTTCGCATTACTAACTAAACAAAATAAAAATGAAAAATGTAAATCTTTTACTAATTTACAAAATTTTTCCACATATACAAATACATTTCATTTATTTTTAAACTTAATTTTTCGCTGTTTTGTTCATACGAATCTTCACCCATCTTTAATTGACCTTGTAAATCCATTTGCAATTGAACAGGGTAAGGCTTCTTAGACCATCCACGCCCCATAGGAACTTGTATAACATAGAAACCTTTATCAAAACAATTAGACATTACTTTGTCTCTTATTTTGTGGTCTAAGTTCATTCGTTCTAGTGTTACAGTTTCCATAAATAAGAAATTAAATACATAACGCCCCACATTGATGCGTACATAAAAGCCATCGCAAAAGGAACTTGCCATAGTGCTTTCTTAATTGCGTTCTTGTTTTCTTGTGCAGTTAGTTGTTTAACTATCCTGTACTCGGTTGTTTCTTGAATTTTCATAATTGTTGTTTTAAATTAAATATGCCTCAAAGCATTGTCCTGAACAGAAGTCTTTGTCTGTTGGTAGCCCACAAGTCGGGCAGGGTTCATCGGTGTCTCCGATGCTTTCTAAATAACTTTCGTATTCGTTTACTAAGTAATCCATATTGTTTGTTTTAAAAGGGGCATTGCTGCCCCCTTGTTTATTTTATAATGTGGTTAAATCAATCGGGTCTTTATAAACTCTATTGCCAACTGCGTGTCCTGCGTTCCAAAGTTCTTCACCTGCACCTAACTCAACAACAGTATAGTAGTCTTTATTTTCAGATACTATTTTTTCCGTATATGTTGAACTACCTTTCTTGTAAGTAATTGTTCCGTCTTTCCAAATAATTGCTTTCATAATTGTTTGTTTTAATTGTTATACACTTCAAATATATAAACTTTTTATTAACAAAAAAAATTAATAGATAAAATAATTCCCTTTATTTGGATTCTCTAATTGGTCTGTTAGTGCATACCTCATCGCATCAATGCAATCGGGGTGTTCTCCCGTTGGTTTCTGTAAGGTGTTACCCTCTTTGTCCTTTGCCCATATATATCCTTGTAGTTCACGTTTCAAGTTCTTGCTTCTACTTGTAACGTATATTTCGTTTTGGTTTATTAGGTTGATTCCATATACTACCGAATCCCTGCCCTTAGAACAAGGAAACACATTGTGTCCATATCCTTGCAACTCTGATATAGATTTCGGTTCTGCTGAATCTGCTGTGATGTTTTCCCTTATGTTATTTGACTGTAAGAACCTACTTATATCTCTATTAAGCATTCCTTTCTTACAAAGCACCTCATCCGCTATATATGCGTTATTCCACTTGTATATTGCTATTAATGTTGTAGGGTCAACGGAATAACCAAAGTCCATACCATATCCAAGTAAACGTGCCTCATCGGGTATTGTGTCTATCCCTTTCCAATCAGGTATACACACACCTTCTAAACTTCCTATTTCTCCAAGTCCATACACCCTCCACCAATTCGCCCAATAGGTAGAAGTCTTTGCTTTTACCTTTGCCTTCTCTATTTCGTTTATGATTGTATCAGGTAATGAATCGTTATCCTTATATGTTAGTGTTATGAAGTCGGTATCATCTTTTCCTACTAATTCCTTATCAACCCAAAATAATGCAGCAGGGTTATAGTCTAACCAAATGTTTCCACTTGTTCTTACTACTAATTGTTGGTAAGCATCAAAGGGTACGTTATTACACTCATTGATATATAAGTCTGTTCTTCTTGCACCTCTTAGTTTATCGGGTTGGTCTGTACTAAAGAACTCAATATAGCTACCATTAGTAAAGGTGTATTTTAAGGTGCTTTTATTTAGTTGGCTATCCTTATACCTATTAAGACCCTTTAAGATGTTTAAGAAGTCCTTATAAGCACCTCTACGCAAGTGTGGGATGCTTTCACTTACTACGGATATTTCTTTACCATCGTTTCTAATAGCATAATCAATAAGAATAAGCAAGATGCAAATAGTCTTTCCTGCCGATGTTCCACCTCGTACAATCTTAACTCTATTGTTGAGGTTTCTAAGTTTGGTAAGTGCTTGTGTTTTTTTAATCTGCATATATATTGCAGAATAGGGTCTAGGTTATCCCTAATCTACAAACAAAGGTACATCTTCATTAATTGTGATGTCCTTAGTTTCTTTTGGTTTGCCAAGATAATAGTTAAGGTAAAGTTGCACCCATTTAATATCACCTGACTTTACACCTTCGGCTAAAGCAGCTAAAGCATCATCTTCTAATGGACTTAATCGTTCCACTAATTTGACTTCTTCCGCCTTTGGTTTTCTACCTGCTCCGACTCTTTTGCCTCCGTGTGCCATCTTGATATAACTTGATTATTCAATAATACAATAAAAAATTAATTGTTTTGTTAATCATTAAAGTATTCATATATAGCCATAGCTAAGAAACCAAACCCCATCATTACAAATAACATTATACTATATTCCATATTTCTCTAATGCGTTTTTTTCAAATCTTGAATAGTACTTTAACATTCTATTGTACTTTTCTTTTAGTGCTTGGTATTTCTCTATGTGTTTTTGTCTGTCTATTATTAGTTCGGTTCTTTCTCTAAGGATTTTCTCTAAGTGTGTTTCGTTTTTCTCTATCTTAACTGTTTGAAGTATTTTAGATATGTTTTCGTATGCTGCTAATTCGTGAACATAAAGTTTAGGTTGCATCTTAAAAGAATCAAACATTCTTATACCGTGTATTGCTGTTGCGTGGTCGTAGTCTAGTTCATTTGCTATTTTGTTAAGTGAGTAAGGTGTAAACTCTCTAGCTAGTCTATAATATATTGCTCTTGCAAATACGTTTCTTTGTTTTCTTGTTCTTTCACGTAGATTAACTTTTAATTCATTGCTAACCATTTCGCAGATGTTATTCAGTATCATTTTGTTTTAAATTTATTATTGTATCGTATCTTGTTTCGTTTATTGCTTTTAGTATTCCTGCACAAGCCTCATAGTCTTCTACATCTTCGTAAAGTTGTATTATGTCTTCTAGTTCTTGTATTGAAACTCCTTCTCTTATATCTAGTAAGGTAAGGTAATAAAATTCTTGTATTATGTCTTTATTCACCTCTCTCTAAAGTTACCCATTCTCCATTGATTTTCTTTCTAATCTTAGGCAAACGCTGCTTTTCTTGCAATAGCTTTATACCTTTTTGTTTTGCTAATATATACTTCTTTCTATCTTTCTTATTTAGCTTGTTTAATTTAATGCTACCATCTCTTTCATAGTAGTTAAATAACTTGTTGCTCTTTCTCCTTATAGATGACATTTTACCCTTCCTCGCCATCTTGTGTTTTATAATATTCCACGCATTACATATTGGTCAAGGTCTGTATCGCCTTGAAAAAAGTACTTGTAGTTGTCTACTGCTCTATAGAATTTATCTTCGCCTCTTGCTATAAATTCATCAGACGTTTCAAATATCCCTATATCACAACTTCCCTTGTCAATCACCAAGAACTTAAAGTCATCAGCCTTGAACATTCTCTTGTACATATACGCTTGTAAATCGTAACCATACTTATCGGCACTCCACTTGAAAGATGATAGGTCGGCAGATGTTTTAAGGTCAATAATAGTATCTCCTTGTATTATATCAGCTTTACCCCTGAATGGTAATCCCTCCATCATTTCTATTGCAGGTACTTCAAACTCTGATTTGTTTAGCAACTTTATTGCTGCTTCGTTTCTTAGCACAGCATCTGATATTCTTTCTGCTGCCTTTAGTTCTTTGTTTAGAAACACCTCCCCATACTTAGACTTTGCTTCCTTATATATTTTTGTGTTCTTTGTTGATGCTTCCACAAAGTGTAGTTCGTCAATCTTGTGTGGTTCAAGTACCATCCAATGTGCTAACTTACCTGCTGATAATGCAGGACTATCTGCGTTAGGGTCTCCATACTTTGTAACATTACGATATGTCTTAGGGCTTTTAAGTATCATCTTTAGGCTACTACTACTTAATGCGTGTTGTCCTAAGTGTCCGTAGTAAAAGTTATCATCGTACATTTGTATAAGGATTTCTTCCCTACCCCACGTTTCATTATTTAATAGTATTATCATTCCTTCTAAGTTTTAATTCTTTTAAACATCTTTCAGCGTGTGCAAAAAGGTAATGATGTCTGTTTTGAATGGTAAACATTAAACGTTCCCTAGTCATAGAACCGTACTCTTGTTTTATCCAATCGCTTTCTTGATATTGCATAATTGTTTGTTTTATTATTATAATGTAAAGTAAATGAACTTTTTAGATATAAATAAATTATTCACTTTCTTTTTCCTCCAACTTTTCTAGTCTAAGGATAACAGCCATTAAAACCTTTTCCATCGTCATTACTCTATTGCGTAATTCTATTAATGTACTTTCTTTCATTTTTGTTGTTTAAGTTTCTCAATGTAAAGAGTAGCATCCATAAGTTCTTCTTGTAGGTGATTTAAAAACCCATAGAAGCCATCAGGAGAATCATAAAGGGTTGTACCATACTTTTCTATTCCAATGGTGCTACGGTCTTTAAAACGCTTTATAACGTCATCTACTATTTTATCTGTTTTACGTTCATTTGTGTGGTTAGTTATATAACCTCCCATCTCAAAAAACTTTGTTACGCTATCACTCATTTGATAAACATTTTCCAAGCCCATACTATAAAGAACTCAATGGTTCTAAATAATATATAGCCTACTATTAATTTTTGTATCATAATCCTAACTCTTTTGCTTTTTTAAATACTTTTAATTCTTGCTCTAGTTCTTCTATTCTTTCTTCCGCTTTCCTCGCTCTAACTATTGAACGAGTCGAATCACTTCTATATTGACTAAGTGCAATATGGTAGTTTCCTCTATCTAGTTGTAACTTGTTTGTAAGCATTGATACCTTTACTATTGCATCTCTTGCCTCTTGAAGTTCTTTGTTTTGTGGTTTAAGTTCGCACCAATTCTTTATTGCCTCCTGCAAAATCAATAAATTATTTGTCAGGTTTAAATCGTCTAGGTTGTCAAACTTGTTGTGCATTGCTTCTTTAGGTGTCATTAGAATCTACATTTTTTGTTATTCCACTTCTTGCCCAAGTTATTAATAAATTCTATAAAATCAAAAGGGTCTTTTAAAAAGTGCCATCCTACTTGTGGTTCATACCAAGCTGTTACCTTGCATTCTTCTAATGGAATGTTTTTAGAATCATCATCAAATTGATGCTCCACCTTAATCGCTATTGACTTTTCCCCCCAAGCATCGCATATCCTTTCCAATATTAATCTTTGCCCTGTTGGTATCTTGTTGTACTTCCTTTTTACCTCGCCTAGTATCAGTATCTCATTATCAAACTCTAATACAAAGTCAATATCGCTTGGGTGCAGTTTGCCATTCTGCACTCCTGTAAAGTCAATCACTTGCTTTACTTGGTTTCTATTTCTTATTAAACTACTCAAGATACTCTTTATAAACTCGTTCTAACTTTTTCCAAACACCATTAAGGAAACAACTACCACAAGAAGTCAATTCTCTTTTATCGTTAAAAACCCTATTATAGATGTTCAACAAGTGTTTTTGTTCTTCAACTGTAACGGTGTTAATCTTACCTATTTTTTCACCTAAATAATTAAATTCGTCTTCCGTTAAGCAGTTTGGTTTTTGATACGGGAATATGTGATTTAATATTTTCTTTCTATCATCACATCCGCAATCATCCCCTGCTATAAACTTAACTGCTTTCTTAATTCCTGTTGCTTCAGTAATTTTTTCAATCGTATCACCAACACCTTTGCTTTGTTTATTAAAGTTTTTCTTCCACTCTTTCCAAGCCTTTGTCCTTTTGTCTTTTGGTTCTTTCATAATTTATCGTAATCGTTATTTATATAATCTTCAAAATCTTCGCCTAGTTTAAATCTAAGTTCTTCTTTTAAATTCTTTAATGTATTGAATATACTTACCCAACTTATTTTAGTTTCCTTTGCTAGTTTTCTAATGCTCATATCTGTTTGTGAGTACAACTTCCACAACTTACGGTCATACCAATTCCAACCATCCGCTATGTCATCTACCATAGTACAAATCTTATGAAACGCTTCCTGTTCGTCTATATCATCGACATAAGGAAGTTGAATGTTTATATCTTCATTGTCTATGCTAATCTTTTTTACTTTTCTTTTCTTGTTATAATACTGATAATAAATAGAACGCAATGTAAAATACATATAACCCCTAGTCATCTTGTTATCTTTAATGATGTTTTCAGGCTTTGCATATTTAATTAAAGCTAAATACCCCTCTTGCACAATGTCTTCAGCATAGTTATATTCGCCAAAACTGTTTACAATCTTAACCCATTCATCGTGCTGCTTGGCAACAATTCTTAACCATTCGAGGTTGTCTCCCATATTACTGTCAGGCTTATAAAAAATATACAGCATTGTAAAGTATGCTCTACCGATTCTTCTTCTTCGTATGCTTGCTTGGAATATAGCGCACCTAAGACAACTCCCAATATTGGTGCTACCATTATTTCAGCGTTATTTAACTGACCAATATAAATCATAGAAGTAGCTATAATTAAAAACACTATTATTATTTGTACCATATATATCAAAACTTTAATATTTCGTTTACTTCACTTCTTTTACTATGCAATATGTCTTTTCCTAAAAACTCAAACCCTACATTGTTTCTTGACATTCTTAATCTTATAGGTTGTTCAAAAGGTGTGCATCTACCGCCCGTCTCGGTTTCTTTTATTTTTAGTACGTGTAATTCTGAATACATCCATTCATTCGGGTGGTTTGTCATTCGATGAACACAATAGCAATCGTCAGCACGGTTACCCCACTTG
>Ga0208162_1000269_pt1 | contig 30373 bp, 47 predicted proteins | sample CB_VirMetaG_4_FD_184539 | JGI IMG/M metagenome (GOLD analysis project Ga0208162, IMG submission 184539) | Freshwater to marine saline gradient viral communities from Chesapeake Bay - CB_1508_1M Viral MetaG (SPAdes) (version 4) | ecosystem: Environmental > Aquatic > Marine > Coastal | place: USA... | reverse complement strand
ACAATCTATGTGGCATACTTTGGTAGCAGAGGTTTTGAAAAATATAAAAAAATCACTAAGTAGTATATATATATATAATAATATACTTTAAAATAGTATAATAATATAATATAATAATATAATATAAAAAAATAATTAGTATATTTATATATATATATATTTATAAAGCAAAAAAAATGAAATTTGATTTAAAAATAGATTACTTAGGTAAAAAAGAACTTAAAGGGGATACAGAGAAAGATATGTACGATCTAACTTTCAAAACATATAACTCTGAAATAAGGGGTAAGTTTGAGAAGTCAGAGATACGCCATATTATCCAAATCTTAGATAACGCAGTTGTCTAAAAAGGTATCACGTAAAAATCTTGTAAAGCGTTTAGATAATATCTTTAGTCAGTACATACGACTTAGAAACGCTAATGCTCTTGGTATAGCTGAATGTTATACCTGTGGTGTTAAAAAAAATTGGAAGCAGTTACAAAATGGACACTTTCAAAGCAGGAAGCACTACGGAACGAGATGGGATGAAACAAACTGCCAAGTACAATGCTCTGCTTGTAATGTGTTTAGATATGGCGAACAGTATAAGTTTGGGCTAAGGTTGGATAAAGACTATGGGCAGGGTACAGCAGAGGACTTACACGCTAAAGCCATACAGATCACTAAATACTCAAATAACGACTTACAAGAGTTAATAACTAAATACACAGCTCTTGTCAAAAAGAAAATGAAATAGTATCTTTGCAGAGTACATATCCTGTACTGTTTTAATGTTATGATTAAGGGGGGTGCTTTGCCCCCTTTTTTTATTTAAAAATAATTTATATATTTACACCAACATTAAAACTTTATTATGCAATTCAATTTAAATACCGAACAGCAAGATGCGATACTCTACGCTGTATCACACACACTCGCTAACAAAGGCGATATGTCAGATCAAACCCTAAACGACTTGTACGATGTACTCGATATGTTTAAGATAGAAGAGAATAAACGATACGGATTATATAGTGGAACTCATGAGGGACTTTGATATGGCACGATTAGAAAGTATGAGCAATAGAATATTAGAATTAGAAGCTCATATAGAAATTTTAGAACAACAATTAGAATTATATTATGCAGAGTAAAATCACTCAAATAGAACCGAAAGGTACATATACAAACGCATCAGGTACTTTCAATAAGTATCAGGTGTATCTCGCAAATGGCAATAACTATCAGTTTTTAGCCAAAGGCGAATTTAAAAAGCAGGTAGGCGAAACTATCGACTTTGAAATCACGAATGAGCAATACAACACAGCGAAGCTCATCTACAACAAACCCATACAAGCAGCACCGACTGCAAACAGAGAACAAATTATTGTTCGTCAAAGTATGGTAAAAGCTGCTGCGGACTTTCACGCATCAAGACCAAACGCAGATATACAAACAGTAATAGCAGATGCGCAACTATTAATAAACTTTGTGAACAATGGGTAGTATTATTGGAACTGTAAAACGAGTAGGACAAACAACTACAAAAGGTAATTATCAATTCAGAGAACTTGTATTAAACACTAAAGAGCAATATCCTCAGATATTAAGCGTGGTGTTTTCAAATGACAAATGCACGACTTTAGACCAATACAATGAGGGCGATCACGTAGAGGTTCAGTATAACCTTAGAGGGCGTGAGTGGACTAACCCACAGGGCGAGGTCAAAGTATTTAACACAATACAAGCGTGGAAAATCCACAAACAAGCAGAGGGTGTCGAAGCTAAAGAACACGCACCTGATAGAGCAGATTTACCATTTTAACCAATAGGGGGCTAACCACCCCCTTTTTTTTATAACTTTACCAAATGCTAATAAACTTCGATAAACATTTAAAGAAACTCAATGATATACGTGCAGGAAAAGTAAACGAGGGCTTACGCTTAGGTGTAGATAGATTAGATAATCATTTTCGATTTGTGCATGGTAATCTTAACTTTATTTTAGGACACGCAAACACAGGAAAAACACACTTAGTATTTTATTTGATGTTTCTATACTCTCAAAAACACAATGTAAGATGGCTAATTTTCTCAAGCGAGAACGAACCATATGCACTTATCCGTAAGCTCATAGAATTTGCAGAGGGCAAACCAATTAATCAAATAGAGAAAGAGGACTTTGAAAAGCAATACGATTGGGTGTATAAACATTTTAAGTTTGTAGATGCTGAGAAAGCGTACACATACAAAGACCTTTTACAACTTGCTACTGCTGTAAAAAAGGCGTGGGATTATCAAGGGTTTTTAATTGATCCTCTAAACAGTTTAAAAAAGGATATCCCTAAGAACTCAAACAGCTATGAGTACAGCTACGAAAGTCTTACCGATATACGAATCTTCTGCAAACAGCATAACATTACAACTTGGATATGTGTTCACGCTGTTACAGAGGCACTAAGAAAAAAACACCCTCAGGGGCATTACTACGCTAATCAACCTATACCACCTATGGCTTCTGATAGTGAGATGGGGGGTATGAGTATGAATAGAGCTGATGACTTTCTTGTAATACACAGGTATATATACCATGAAACAGATTGGATATACTCAAACCTGTACACAGCAAAAGTGAAAAACCAAGAGTTAAATTATAAGCCCACGCCGATAGACGATCCCGTAAAGTTTAGAAGTATTTTAAATAACGTAGGTTTTGAAATAGATGGAAAAAATTTAGTAACTTACAATACCAAAGAACAAACAGATTTACCATTTTGAAAACAACACTTGAGAAGATTGCAGAGAAGCACGATGATTGGCACAGGATAGTGTTATCGTTTGGGTGCAAGGAATCAGTAGCTGAGGATATAGTCCAAGAGATGTATCTTTTAATGCACAAGTATATCGAAAAAGGTATAGATATATCTTACAATGACGAGATAAACTACTACTACATTTACAAGCAACTCAGGGGTTTATTTATAGACTTGCACCGAAAGGAAAAGAAAATAATAAAAACTAACATAGATACTCTGTCTGAGTTCATAGACGAGCAAGGGGAAGTTAAACAAGTAGATATCTGTGGTGCTATGAAGCAAATGGATAACCTGCTTGACAAAACCTTTTGGTACGATAGGACTGTATTCGAGATAATTAGCGATGGTATGCCTATTGCAGAGTTAGCAAGAAAAACAAACATATCTTACTATTCTCTATACAACACCTATAAGAATGTTAAACAATTAATCAAAAACAATATAGAATGGGATTAGGAGATTTAGTATATTATTTTACAAAATACACAGGGATTCGCTATATATATAAGAAGATATACCCTGACTGTGGGTGCGATAGACGTAGAGAAGATTGGAACTCCATCAAAATAAATCGCAATGAAAAATCTGAATAAACAAGATTACGACAAGTGGACTGAGTTTAAAGGCAATCTTAGGGGTGTGGTTAATAAGCACGAGATTGAGATGATAGCAAAGCTACACGCTAAATACTTTGACCACAAACTTGATATACCTAAACCCTGCGGATGTCCTAATGACAGAGCAAGAAGGGTAATCCAAAAATACATAAGCGAACTAAACACTTTATATGACAAAGGCATACAAGTATAAACAACCTTTAGACGATGCCTTATATCGTAAGCTAAACAAAGACAAGAGTGTTAATCACTTTTTTCAGACTAAGTATGTAGGTAAGTGTATGAAGCTAATAAGCGACTTCCACAAATACCACGAAAGCAAAACGCATAAGGATTGGGAATACTCCTATAAGTGTTCAGTAGGATTTAAGCAACTATCTTATGTAAGTCAAAGGATACACCTAAAGAATCAATGGATACCCCTTGACCAAGTAAAGCAGTATGTTTTCTATCGTGTGATAGGACAGACGTGGAACGGATACCAACAGGAACTTAGCATAATAGACGAACTTAAAGCAGAGTTTACAAACATAGATATAGTTAAAACAGACTTTGAGAAAGACCACACCTATTGCATAGATGCTGAGATTATAAAAGGCGAATACATTATGTTAGGGATACAGATAAAACCTATCTCCTACAAGATGATGAACACCCCCTACCAAAACAGAGCAAAAGAAAACCACAGAGAAAAGAACAATAACTACGCTCGTATGTTTGCCCCCTACGTTTATGTTTACTACGATGATAACGGAATAGTAGATAAGCAGGAAACGATCAATAAGATTAATACAATAATGCACTTAAATATATAGTATGCCATTACCAACACCAAACACAGGAGAGGACAGAAAAGACTTTATGGCTCGTTGTATGGGTAATCCTACAATGATTAAAGAGTATCATAACACAGACCAAAGACTTGCTGTGTGTGCTGTTCAGTACAGGAAGAAATAAAAAAATGTATAAAAATTTTGTTAATAACAAAAAAGTATATATATTAGCATCATAATTAAACATTAAAACACTATGACAGTACACGAAACACATTTTAAAGATTCAGTTTTTTATATCAATAGAACAAAAGAAGGTTCTCATAATTACAACAGATATAACGAAAAAACTAACAGAGTCTATGAATATGACAATGCTCTTCAATACTATAAGGCACTACAAAAAGCAAAAAAGGTTTACGCAGAAAAAAACATATTTGCTACAAGTATTACGAGAGTTTAATAAACAGGGGCGAAAGCCCCTTTTCTAACATTAAAACAATTATATGAGAAAATTTATCAATTACTTAAATAGCATTGAGGGTACTATGTACGCTATTGCTATCACAGTTGCCTTTTGGGTAGCCATCTTAGATATATTACTAATCACTTATATTATATCAGCATGGTATTTAAAATAACACCCACAGGATTATACATCGTCAACAAAGGCGAAACGATAGAAGTAATGACTCAGACAGAGTTTAACTTATACTACACGCAAAATGTGTGGTGGTCTAAAGCCAAAAAGTTTTTAGGGTTATGAAGATAGACTTTGCACAGATAGGACTTATAGGAATCATTATATGCTTGATATGGATTTTGGTCAGTTACAGTATATGATTGACTCTGCTGAGATTTTAGAAACGATCAGCAAGTGGCAAAAGAAATCAGACAACGAGGAACTGCAAAAGATATCAGAAGCAACTGTACGACTCGTGTTCTATATCAATCAATTAGAGTTAGAACGATACAGCTTTAAGCGTATCTTACGGGAGGAACGTCAATCAGTTATTAGAGCTGTGGAACGTGCAAGACGAGTAGAGAAAGAGTTAGAGAATTTAAAAGAGAATAAATATGGAATTAATTAAAACAACAAAAAAGAAAATTAATTTGTGTACTGATTTAGAAAAAGATTACGATAAAGAGTGCATGAATATAAAGGTGGAATACTATAAGTGTCAAGATGACCCTGACGAACCACCATCACTTATACCACATATAGAATCTACATTTTTAGATGATGCCCTTGACCCTATTAAGGTTATGTATGATTTTGATGGTTGTATTCAAATTGATACAGATGGCTATAAGCACATTGATTTAACCAAAGAACATATATTGTTTTTGCTTGAGTTTATTAATTATAGTGAAAGATTAGATTTAGAATCTTTAAGAACGACAGAGGAAGAAGTAGAATCATTAAAAAATAAATATGGATTATAGTAAATGGCTCTATTATAACGAAGAGTCTAATCAATGCTCAATGTGTGGCACACCCATAAACGAGAGCGAATTATATTGTAGTGGAACTTGTTTTGAAGCAGACCTAAGATGAGCGAGATAACACTACTAAATGGGGAACGCTTTAAGAAAGACACCCTCATAGATTTATTAAGAGAAGATGAGTTTTACTATGGGTATATGGCTAAGGCAGCCCTAAGCTCATCATCAATCAAGATGCTACACCAAAGCCCAAAGAAGTATAAGTTTGTTACAGACTATGGTTCGCCTGAATCTCAACCATTAAGAGATGGGTGGTTGTTTCATACAGCAATCTTAGAACCTGATGTATTTAATGACCAAATCTTTGTAGATGTGCAAAGCAAGAACACAAAGAAGTATAAGGAAGCATTAGCAGAGCATGGCAAAGTGTTCACTCAAAAAGAGAAACGAGATGCTGAAAGGTTAGCTGATGCGTTCCTAAGAAACGAACAGGCATTAAGACTCTTAGATAATAGCGAGTTTGAAGTACCTGCCTGTGGTATGATAGGTGGTTATCCCTTTAGAGCAAAAGCAGACGTATTAGGTAAAAACAAAATCGTTGACCTAAAGACCACAACTGATATAAAGGGCTTCCCTTACTCAGCTCGTAAGTATGGATACGATATACAAGTGTACATCTACTGCTCATTGTTCAATGTACCTTATAGCGAGTTTAAATTCGGTGTAATGGATAAGGGAACTCTTGACATAGCGATATACGATGTATCGGAAGAGTTTTACAATGAGGGTAAAAGAAAAACACACGAAGCCATAGAAGTTTTTGAAACATTTTTTATACATGGCGCAGATTTAGATAATTACACTTATACAGGTACGCTATGAATGTAAATCAAATATATAATGGGGATTGTGTTGAATTAACATCACAATTAGAAGATAAGAGTATAGATTGTGTAATAACATCCCCCCCTTATTTTAATAGTAATAAAAAATATCAAAGAGGTACAGGATTTCACTACACACAGGATATTGGCGAACCTTTATTTGTTATTCAAGATTTTTTTGATTTAATAAAAAATAAATTAAAGGATGAAGGTGTTATATGTTTAAACTTAGGTTTTAGTTATGGCGAAACGGGTGTAATGCGCCCTTTTGATATATTAGAAAGACTTAGAAAAAAACAAGGTTATTTTGTTAATGATATATTGATATGGCACAAAAACAATCCTATACCATTACAAAACAGATTAACAAACGCAATAGAGTATATTTTTGTTTTATCTAAAATCCCTCAAATTAAATATCAAACAAAAGAATACACTCATAATGTGTTTAAATTCCCTGTCGATAAAGGTAATGGCGTTCACAGTGCTGTGTTCCCCTTAGAATTACCTAAAATTTGTTTAGAACATTTTACAAAAGAAAACGATTTAGTTTTAGACCCTTTTATGGGTAGCGGAACAACTGCTTTAGCTTGTATGAATATGAATAGAAATTATATTGGATTTGAGATAAATAAAGACTACATAAAACATAGCGAAAAGAGATTAAAAGAAAACACATCACAAACAGAATTATTTTAATATGACGTACACAAAAGACATTAAGACACGATTAGAAAAAATCATCAAAGAACACTTAGGTATAGATATAACTGAGAACAATCGTAAGCACAAAACAGTAAGGGGTAGGATGATGGCTTATAGAATAATGAGAGAGCAGGAAGTGATTAAAAGACATATCTCAGAATCATTTAAGCAAAACCACGCAACTGTCATCTATCACTTAGATAGGTTTACTCATTACTACAAACACGATAAAGACTTTAGATCAGACTACGATAAAGTATATAGGGTGTTCTATAATCTAAAAGACGAACCGATAGAAACGATTGAGAAGCGAATAATTAACCCTTTGTACTCACTTATAGACCAAGTACCTGAGGAACGCAGAGATGACGTTAAAACACGCTTAGAAGCTATGTTAGTAGGGTTTAATATACAACCGAGAAACCAACAAGCGACTATATACGATGCAAACGCAATCTCAACAGAATGATACTATATATGGACTTTAGTGGGTTCTTAACAACAGCAGTATTATGTGCCTTCTGTTGGTTTATAGGATACCTAAAAGGATACGAAGATGGAAAAAAATAACTTTATATGTATTGACGATGAATTTACATACACACGCTGCGTGTTTCAATGCAACGACTGCGCACTATACGAAAAACAATTAGATGAAACGAAAAAAGACAAGAGCTGAAATAGATAAGGATATTAAGTTTATCCCTATGCCTGAATGGCAGAACACTTATCAATATCACAGAACAAACAAACGTGCATTATACGTTGACCAAAATAAGAAACGATGAAGCAAAAAAAATGGACTCAAGCACAAAAGATTGAGCAGATAGAAAGAGCTACAACAAAACTCTACCTTATGGTTAATCAATTAGCTAAAGAGGTGCAAGAATTAAAGGGTACACAAAATCCTAAATAATTACGATATATACTTGAATAATCAACTTTTATCAAGATGCATGGTGGAGCAAGACAAGGGGCAGGTAGAAAGCCCAAAGCAGACGAATCTAAATTAGTAGAACGCTTAGATGCAATCATAGATAGTGATACAGCTCTTTCTAAGTTAGGGGAACTCGTATCTAAAGGAGATATGAGAGCAATCCAACTTTATCTAAGTTATCGTTATGGTAAGCCAAAAGAGAGTATGGATATCAACTCATCTGAGGGACTAAATATAAACTTTAAGGACTTAATTAAGTTTGTCGATTAACATACATAAAAAATACCTACCAATATCAACAGATGATAGCAGATACTTTGTTGTTACAGGTGGTAGGGGTTCAGGTAAGTCTTTCTCAATAAATGCCTTGCTTGTTATACTTACCTATGAGCGAGGGCATACAATCCTATTCACAAGATACACTTTAACATCTGCTCGTATCTCAATCATCCCTGAGTTTATAGAGAAGTTAGAGCTGATGGATTGTATTGCAGACTTCCACGTTACTAAAGACGAAATAATAAATAGAAAGTCAGGAAGCAAGATAATCTTTAGAGGTATCAAGACAAGCTCAGGCGATCAGACAGCAAGTCTTAAATCACTCACAGGCATAACGACTTGGGTAGTAGATGAAGCAGAGGAACTAACAGACGAGCAGAAGTTTGACACCATTGACCTGTCAGTAAGACAGCAAGGTAAACAGAATAGAGTAATCCTTATACTCAACCCTACAACTAAAGAGCATTTTGTCTATACACGATTCTTTGAGGATAAGGGTGTGCAGGAAGGTAGCAATACGAGTAAAGAAAACACCACCTACATACATACTACATACTTAGACAACCTAAACAATCTATCTGAAAGCTACATAGAGCAGATAGAACAAATGAAACAACGTAGACCTGAGAAATACAAACAACAGATGCTTGGCTCGTGGATGGCTAAAGCTGAGGGTGTGATATTTGATAATTGGACAATAGGCGAGTTTAAAAAGAAAGGTGTAAGCGTATGGGGGCAAGATTATGGGTTTGCAGCAGACCCCTCAACTCTTGTAGAAACAAACATAGATACAGATAACAAAATAATCTATCTAAGGGAATGTTTTTACCTGCCACGCCTTACAACCTCAGAGATAGCACAACTCAATCTTAAACACGCTAAGGATGGTCTTATTGTGGGCGATAGTGCTGAGCCAAGACTTATACACGAGATAAAAGCCAAAGGTTGTAATGTAAAACCATCAATTAAAGGGCAGGGTAGTGTTACCTATGGCATATCTTTATTGCAAGACTACGACTTAGTGGTAAGCCCTGATAGTACAAACCTAATTAAAGAGATGAATAATTACAGATGGTTAGAGCGTAAGTCTAACACGCCTGTTGATGCTTATTGCCACCTTATTGATGCAATCCGTTATAGCGTAGGATATCAACTGCAAAACCCTAATAGAGGTAAGTACGCTATTCGCTAAAATCATTTTTTTTTACGATATATAATTATGAAAGTAGATATAGAAATCCCTGAATCACTTAATGAAATTACCTTAGACCAATATCAGAGATATCTAAAGATACAAGACAACAACGAGGACGAGAAGTTTTTAGCTGTTAAGATGATAGAAATCTTTTGTGGGATTCGTGGAGATCACGTCCTACTGATGAGGGCTACTGATATTAACAGCATAGTGCAGATATTGACTGAGATGCTAAACAACACACCTAAGCTGCAAACTATGTTCAAGATGAAAGGTACGCAGTATGGGTTTATACCTAAGTTAGACGATATGAGCTTTGGCGAATACATAGACTTAGATACATTTATTGGCGATTGGGATAATATGCATAGGGCTATGAATGTTCTATACAGACCAATTACGAATCAGTATGGCGATAAGTACAACGTAGAGGATTATAGTGTAGATAACGCAGAGAAGATGAAAGATATGCCTATGAGTGCAGTCTTAGGTTCTATTGTTTTTTTTTACAATTTAGGGATGGACTTATCGAAAGCTATGCTGAACTATTTGGGGAACGACGAGATGAACTTAGCTCTGCATCTAATTTCGGACGAAAATGGGGGTGGTATCAATCACTTTACGCACTCGCTCAGGGGGATATTGGACGATTTGAAGATATCACTAAATTAAATGCTCATCAATGTTTATATGCCCTAAGTTTTATGAAAGACAAAGCAGAGTTAGAAGCAAGACAAATAAAAAGTAAATTCAATGGCTAATCAAGGTGTAAGAGGTTTTTACCAAATCACAGAAACAATAAAAGACCAACTGTTAAACGATGTAAACGTAAACACAGTAACCACAGGCGATATAACAGACATTGACCTATCTAAGCAGACTATCTTTCCTTTATGCCATATCATTGTAAACAACGTAACAATAGAAGAGCAAGTATTACGATTTAGTATGTCTATCCTTGCTATGGATATCGTTGACCAAAGCAAAGACGAAACAACAGACATCTTTAGGGGTAACAACAACGAACACGATGTACTAAACACCCAACTTGCTGTAATCAACAAACTGATAGGTGTACTTAGAGGTGGTGCATTATACACAACCAAATACCAATTAGATGGCGATCCGAGTTGCGAACCTTTTTACGATAGGTTTGAGAATCAGGTAGCAGGGTTTGCTTGTACGTTTGATGTATTAATCGAAAACGATATTAACGTATGCAGCTAAAAGAAACACAAGCAACTCTAAGGGCTTTTGGTAAGTATGTAGTGCAGCAATCACGAACAAACCTTACTAAAGGCAAAAAGAATATATCTAAAGAGTTGTACGATTCTATTGGTTATACCATAGAGGAAGTAAGTCAAGGTTTTAGACTTTACTTTGAGATGGAAGATTATGGTATGTTTCAGGATCGTGGTGTCAAAGGTATTAAGGGTGGTAAGTCTTTAAGTGGATTTAGTTACAAGCAATCATCTAATCTTATTGGCTTAGAAAGTAAGACAGGTACGTTTAGTAAATGGGCTTCTGCAAAGCGCATACAGTTTAGGGATAAAAAGGGTAGATTCCTAAGCTACAAGCAGACAGGGTTTGCACTTGCTACAATCGTAAAGAACTATGGTATTAAGCCATCTATGTTTTTTACTAAGCCCTTTGAGAAAGCATTTAAAAACCTACCCAAAGAATTACAAGAACAATTTGCTATCGACTTAGAAAACTTAATATAATGGCAACAAAGATAAACGTAAGAAGCCCCTTTTATAAGAAAACACAAGACAGCAGTTTAGCGAGTGCTACAATGGAGTTATATATTTTTACAGGTGTACTTTCAACAGACAAACCTGCTTCTCCGCAATACACAATAACCAAGAACACAATAGACTCGAATACTTATGTAGTGTTTGAGATTAGCGAACTTGTAAGGGATTATCTCAATATAGAGTTTGATGGGGAGTATGATAGCCAAACAGTATGGGTTGTTGCTGACATAAATCAATATCCTTTAGCTGATGGTGGTGGTACTCTTATAGACACTGATAACGAAAACTATATAGCGTTTGATGGTTATGGGTATTTTCACGAGGGTACGAATCCTGAGCTGTCAAGAGGTTTGCTACTATCAAACAATACTATATTCAGACTAAACTACGATAATGTAAGAATCCCTGTATTTACAGAGGACACTAACTCAGTAACATTCTTATACAAAGGAGAAGAAAAACGCACTCAAGCAATAAGCAGCTCTACTAACACAAACGGACAGATAGACTATGTTACAGTAAGTGGTTTAGATGATAACGATACATACAAGGAACGAGTTATAAACGATGGTGGCACATTAGAGGATAGCGACTGCTTAGAACGATTTTTAAGTAATTATAATGTAGGCGAAGTAGATGAGGTTATCGTAAACACAGATGCAGGTGTAGAGGTTGTTAAAATCAATACTATCTATGAATGTAAGTACGAACCCTACAAAGTTACATTCGTAAATAAGTATGGAGCTTTACAGGACTTGTGGTTTTTTAAGAAATCAGTAGAATCCACTAACGTAACATCTGAGCAGTTTAAGGCATCTATATTTGACCAATCTACCCTAAGCTATAAAACATATAAGCACCAACAACAGGCGTTCTTATCTCAGGGCAAGGATAGAATCACGATGAACACAGGGTACGTCAATGATGACCATAACGCTGTATTAGAGGAACTATTATTAAGTGAGCAGGTATGGTACACAGAGATTACAGAAACAGAGGAACGAGTGATACCTGTTATCCCATTAACTAAGTCAATCACATACAAGACAAGTGTTAATGATAAACTTGCAAACTACACAGTAGATTTTGAACACGCTTTTGATAAGATAAATAACATTAGATAGTGCAGAGCATACAGCTATATATCGAGGGGCAAAGAGTGGATATGTTTAAGGACGAAAGCGTATCTATCACTCAGTCTATACAAAACGTAAAGGATATCGCTAAGGTGTTCACAGAGTTTACCAAGACCTTTACTCTTCCTGCATCTAAAACAAACAACAAGATATTCAAGCACTATTATAACTTCGATATCACAGGGGGCTTTGATGCGAGAACAAAGAAAGATGCCACACTTGAATTAAACTACCTACCATTTAAAAAAGGTAAGATAAAGTTAGAGGGTGTGGACTTGCAGAATCGCAGACCTAAGTCTTATCGTATTACATTCTTTGGTAATACTGTAACACTTAAAGATCTAATAGGCGAGGATAAACTTAATGCACTAACAGAGCTTAACACCCTAAATGAAACATTCGCATCTTCTGATATTAAAACAGCACTACAAAGAGACCCTGCATCAAACGATGTGGTAGTACCTATTATAACGCACACAAAAAGACTTTACTATGATAGTGGGGATAACACGCACAATACAGGTAATTTATATTATGGAAGTGGGCAAAAGCATGGTCTTGCATGGAACGAACTAAAATACGCACTTAGAATACACAAGATTATAGAAGCTATTGAGAGTAGATATGGTATAACATTTAGCACAGATTTCTTTAATACCTCAAATGATGTTTACTATGATTTGTTTATGTGGTTACATAGAAAAAAGGGCGTAGTATCAAGTGGTACACAAACGCCATCTTTTGTAAATGCGGTTGATTTTACAGGAGCAACAAGCGCAACAACTCCCTTTGGAAGTTTGCCTACAAGCATTATATTTTTTGGCAATTTAGCTGTTGTTGACCCAACAGGTACAACAGTAAGTAGATTAAGACTTACATTAAGCAGGTCAGGTACGAACCCTTATGATATAAGCATAGCAAGAGATGGAGTTGAGGTGTATGCAGAAACAGGTATTACAGACACAGCAAAATCTATAAACTTAGCTTCTTATTGGACTTCTGCTGCAACTTATACAGTTACATTAACTTACACAAGTGTTTTAACATTTACAAATTTAGAATGGGATACAAGACTTATAGATAGTGGCACTCTCATTACAACTACCCACGATACAGGTAGCTATACTGCACCAACTGACTTTGAGTTTATTATAAGTGAGCAAATACCTGAGATGAAAGTAATAGACTTTTTGACAGGTCTTTTTAAGATGTTTAACCTTACAACTTTTGTAGAGGATGATGGCACTATATACGTTGACACCTTAGATAACTTTTATGCAAACAAAAAGTCAATAAGCACAGCATACGATATAAGCGAGTTTGTAGATGTAAAAAGTAGTCAAGTAAATATAGCTTTACCATATAGAGAAGTGTCATTTAGTTTTGAAGATACAGATACATTTTTAGCTGCCACACATAATCAACTATTCAGTCAAGAGTGGGCAAAGACAGACTTTACACAAACAGATGCTGATGGTAATGTAGTAGATGGTTCTCTTTACAATGTAGTAGCACCATTCGGACACCCTAAATACGAAAGGATTGTAGATTTGGACACAGAAAGTCAAACAGATATACAATGGGGTTATAGTGTAGACGATAACCAAGAGAGCTATATAGGTAAGCCATTACTCTTTTATCCTGTATATACAAACCCCTCAGAAACAATCAGCTTTATAGACGTAGTAAATGCAGATGGCACTTATAACACACATTCTGCTGTATCAGGAAGCGTAAATATGCCCTCTAACAGCGTTTCTTTTAGCTCAGGTACATCTACTGCCAATATCAATTTTAAGTTAGAGAAAAACGAATATACAGGCGATAGTAGTTTTACAGGCACATTGTTTCAAAATTATTACAGCACCTATATTACAAATGTGTTTAACACAAAGAACAGACTTACAAAAGTAAAGGCATATCTACCCCTTAGATTCCTTTTGAACTTTACACTTGCTGATAGGTTTGATATTAATGGTAAAAGGTATAAAATCAACAGCGTAGAAACGAACTTAGCAACAGGCGAATCAAACATAGAACTATTAAACGAATTATGATACAGAATATCTTAGAGTTACTACCCTATGTAAAAGATGGCTCGGAAAACATCCGAATAGCTAAAGGACAGAACTACCTGCCTAAGAATTTTAGACAGGCATTTAAACAATTTAAAAACGATATGGAATGGCTAAAAAAATCCAAGTAGAATTAGAAGCTAAAGCTGATGATGCTTTAAAGCAGGTCGAAGCATTTAAAAAAGAGATAGAGGACTTAAAAACTAAGATAGCTGAAACATCTGAAAAGGGTGGTAAGGGTTTTAAGGGTTTAGGTAAAGCTCTTAAGGTTGCTACCGCACCACTTAGAGGTGCTACAAAGGGATTTAAACTTTTGGGTAAAGCATTAGGGGGCTTAGGTGTAATTGGTTTGCTTAGTAAGGGGTTTGAGCTATTAAGCGAGATATTTAAAAAGAATCAAAAGGTTACAGATTTATTTGCCACAGCAGCAGAAGCATTATCGTTTGTGTTCAATGACCTTGTAAAGCTATTCACAGATAATATAGGCGTAGTTACAGACTTCTTTAGTGCGTTATTCACTAACCCTTTAGAAACTATGAAAAACTTTGCTAACACTTTGCAAAGAGCTGTTATAGATAGGTTTATACAATTAAAAGAAACATTAGGGTTTGTTGCAAAGGGTATTGGGGATTTATTTAAAGGTAATTTCTCTGATGCGATGGAAAGTTTTAAACAAGCAGGTAAGGAAGCTGTTGACGTAATTACAGGTCAAGACCAAAGTTTTGAGAAAGTAAAAGAAACTGTTACAAGCTACGCTAAAGAAACTTTACAAGCAGCTAAAAACATTGTAGAGTTAAACAAACAAGCACAGCTTAACGAAGCTATCAATCAGGGGCTTATTGAAAAATACGATATACAAGCAGAGCAATTAAGACAGGTGCGTGATGATGAAAGCAAAACATTTGCAGAGCGTATTGAAGCCAACGAAAAATTAGCATTGGTTTTAGATGAGCAGGAAAAGGTAATGAAGGCAAATGCTCAGGCACGTATTGATGCAGCAGCAGCCGAACTATCTAAGAACGAAGATAACATAGAAGCCCAAGTTGCATATCAGGAAGCCCTAAACGAAGCAGCAGCTATTGAAGCGCAAATCACAGGGTTTAGAAGTGAGCAGCAAACAAACGTAAATGCATTACTTAGAGAACAAGCAGAAGCTAAAAAAGAGATAGCTATCATTGGTAAAACAGAACTCGAAGAGGAACGCATTGAAGCTCTTAACCTATATAACGAAAGGAAAGCATTAATAGAGCAAACTATTACTGATGAAGCTGAGAAAGCAGCAGCGCTTAAATTAATCAAAGATAATTATGACAATTACATAAAATCAAGTGATGCATCTTTAGCAGCAGAAAGGAAAAAAATAGAAGATGAAGAGTTACAAAACAAACTTAATAATGCTAAGAGAGGGCTTGATGGTATTGCAGCTAACTTAGGTAAAGAAACAGCAGCAGGTAAGGCAGCAGCCATAGCATCTACTTTAATATCTACTTATCAAGGCGCACAGGATTCTTATAAGTCTTTATCAGGTATCCCTATCGTTGGTCCTGCATTGGGTATTGCAGCCGCAGCAGCCGCAGTGGCAGGTGGTTTAAAAACTGTACAAAGTATTAGAGCTACTAAAACCCCTGAAACAGCAGGTATTAGTAGTGGTGGTGCAAATATCAGTAGCCCATCAAGACCTGCACCCCCATCAGTACCACCTGCATTTAACATAGTAGGTGCATCAGATACTAATCAATTAGCAGAAGCGATAGGTGGTCAAGCACAGCAACCTGTTAAAGCATACGTGGTGTCAAACGATGTAAGCACAGCGCAGGAATTAGACCGAAACATCGTAGAGGGTGCATCATTAGGATAAAATACAAAAATCAAATTTTAAACGATATATAGTTATGCGAATCGTAGAGCTTATTTTAGATGACCAAGAAATCACAGGGATAGAAGCGATATCTGTCGTAGAGAACCCTGCAATCGAAGAGGATTTTATTGCACTAAAAAACGAGGAGATAAAACTTGCAGAAGTATCAACTGAGAAGCGTATTCTACTCGGTGCATTGCTTATCCCAAACAAACCTATATACAGACGTAAGGGCGAGGAAGAGTATTATATATACTTCTCAAAAGATACTGTATTAAAGGCATCGCAATTATACTTACAGAATGGCAATCAAAACAAAGCCACATTAGAACATCAACATAGCATTAACGGATTAACACTTGTAGAGAGTTGGATAGTAGAGGACGAAACACACGACAAATCAAGAAAGTACGGACTAAATGTACCTGTGGGAACTTGGATGGGGGCTGTAAAAGTCAACAACGAAGAGATATGGGAATCGTATGTTCGCACAAAAAAAATTAAAGGATTCAGTATTGAGGGGTACTTCGCTGACAAGATGGAACGCCCTAAAGAACCTATTAATGACTTTGACGAGGACGAAGCTATCGATATGCTTAAATACATCCGTAGGATTGTAAAAAAGGATGGTAGATACAAAGATAGCGAAAAAGAAGAGTTAGAATCCTACTCTGATTATCCAAGTGGTGTAAAGAATAACGCAAAGCGTGGTATTGAACTCAACGAGAAAGTAAACAATAAGTGTGCTACTGATGTAGGTAAGATACGAGCGCAGCAACTTGCACAAGGCAAACCCATCTCAAAAGAAACTATCAAACGTATGTACTCATATCTAAGCAGAGCAGAGGAATACTACGATGAAAGCGACACTAAAGCGTGTGGTACTATCTCATATCTTTTATGGGGTGGTAAAGCAGGTAAGCGATGGGCTGAAAGCAAGTTAAAAGAATTAGGGGAGTTAGATTTAGCTTCTCAGGTTCTAAATGACGAGATGGCTATTATAGATGATAGACTTGCATTTGCTACAAAAGAGTTAGCAATAGCAGCAGCAAAAGATATAGGTTGTGAGAGTTACCACGAACACGAGTTTGAGGGTAAGGTATGGTATATGCCTTGCGAACAGCACAACCTTAAAAAGCCATGCCAAGCAGGATATGTTCAGTATGGCATGAAGATGAAAAACGGAAAAAAAGTACCTAATTGTATCCCTATTAAATAAAAAATTATGAGCGAAAAGAATGTAAGCAAGATGCTATTTAGCAATCAGGAAAGAGTAGAATTAGCTTTAGTGCAAGATATTATAAGAGATGCCGAAATTGCAAAAGGCAATTTAAAAGCATTGATAAATGTTGCAGCAAGAAGAGAGAGAGATTACAAAGAAGTTTTAAAAATGGCTGAAAAAGTAGGTGTTGAGTTAGATGGCAAAATAAAAGAAGCAGGTAAGTTTTTTATTGATTTAGAAAATAAACTGAAATAATGGCTAAAAGAATAGACTACATAAAAGTATTAAAACCAAAGGTGCGCAGAAAGGGTGTACACGCTAAAACCAAAATGAGCAGTATTAAAGGCAGTAAGCTATATAAGAAAAAATACAGAGGTCAAGGATGAGGAGGAGAAGGATACATAAATCATTTAAGACACCATCAAAGACAAGCCCTAAGGGTTCAAGACGAGGATGTTTATGTGAGGATAACACATACTCTATAAGCTGTTGTGATGGCAGCCACAGGGCGCAAGGGATAGGAAAGGTTTAATAAAAATTTAAATATAAAAACAATGAGTAAAAAAATAATGAAAAAAATCGTTTCTATCGAGAAACAAGAGCTATCTGCTGAAAAGGTAGAACTTGCTGTTGCTGATGATATACAGCGTGTTACTAACGCTTTAAATTCTCAAATATCGATTGATGAAAGAGTTTTAAAAAAAAGCGTTAAGTATTATAGTGATTTAGTAAACAACATACCTAATGCAAAACAGCAAATTAAAACAAACAGGAATGTTGTAAAAGCAACTGATAGCAAAATTAATATCGCTGAGAACACGTTAAAAGAAGCTAAAAGAGCTGCTGACGACTTAGGTGTTAATCCAAAAAGTATTGACGGATATAATGAATTAGAGCAATTAATTGATAGGGTGCAAAAAAGCCAAAAAAATGTAGATGAGATTAGTGACAGACTACAAAGATTATTTTAGAAAATGCAAAATAAATTTTAAATACTATATATAATTATGAAAGCGACAGAAATCTTAAGCAAAATCAAAACCTATCTTGGGGAAGATACTGCTGATATCGTAGAAAATATCGAGCAATCCCAAGTAGTAGAGTTAGCACAAGCTAAACTCGATAACGGAACTGTCCTTGAAGCGGAAGCGTTTGAAGCAGGTAATGAAATCTTTATACTTACGGATGACGAGAAAGTAGCTGTCCCTGTTGGCGAATATACAATGGAAGATGGTCAAATCCTTGTTGTTTCTGAGGAAGGTCTTATTGGCGAAATCAAATCTGCTGAACAGGAAGAGGAAGTAGAAGCATCTGAGGAAGTTGAAGAGCAACTTGAAGAGGAAGTGGAAGCTAAGTACGCAACTAAAGAAGAGTTAGCGGAAGTAAAATCATTGGTTGAGGAAATCAAAACAATGATTGAAAAGAAAGAGGAGATGAGCGAAGTGGAAGAGCAAGTAAAAGAGGAACTATCTGAAACACCTGCTACCGAAGCAATCACTCATAACCCTGAACCTAAAAAACAAGTCAATCTAAAATTTGCACAAAACAGAAAGCAAGGAACGATTGACCGAGTAATGCAAAAATTAATCAACAATTAAATTTATATAAAATGCCAAATCCCACAATAACTTCCTCGTACAGCGGGGAATTCGCAGGTAAATATTTAGGCGCGAGTTTGCTCTCGGCGGATACACTTGACAAAGGTGCTATCACAATTTTACCAAATGTAAAGTACAAAGCTGCTATGAAAGTAGGTGCTATGGCGAACCTTGTGCGTTCTGCTGATTGCGACTTTGACTCTACTACATCAACATTAACTCTAACTGAGAAAGTGCTTACACCAACTGAATTGCAAGTAAACTTACAACTATGTAAGAAAGAATTGCACTCTGATTGGGAAGCTGCTCAAATGGGATTCTCTGCTTTTGATGAGTTACCACCATTATTTTCTGACTACGTTATCGGTCGTGTAGCTGCTGAAGTAGCTGCTGCAACTGAAACTTCTATATGGAGTGGTAGTGCAGGAGAAGGTAACTTTGATGGCTTTGAAACTCTATTGGGTGCTGACACAGACGTAGTTGACGTAACAGCAGGTACAGTTACATCTACAAACGTAATTACAGAACTTGGAAAAATCGTTGATGCGATTCCTTCTGCTGTTTACGGAAAAGATGACCTTACTATCTATGTTTCCTCTAACATCGCTCGTGCATACATCAGAGCTTTGGGTGGATTTGTTGCTACTATCGGTGCAGCAGGTTCTGACAACAAAGGAACTCAATGGTACGGGGGTGGAGAACTATCTTTTGATGGTATCAACATCTTTGTAGCTAAAGGTCTTGCTGATAACACAGCAGTAGCTGCTCAGAAGTCTAACCTATTCTTTGGAACGGGACTATTAGATGACAGAAACGAAGTTAAAGTAATTGATATGGCTGACCTTGATGGTTCACAGAATGTTCGTGTAGTTATGCGCTATACAGCAGGTGTACAACATGGTATTGGTTCTGATATCGTTCTTTATTCGTAATCAATAATTCTCTAACTTAAAAGGGGTGGGTAAGCCGAGTGCCTACCTACCCTTTTTTATTAAAACAAATTAATATGGCTTGTGCAGTATCAAACGGAAGAGCGTTACCATGTAAGAGTGGTGTAGGTGGGCTGAAAAACATTTACTTCGCACCTTATACAAGTACCACAGCTGACTTAACTGACAGCTCAGGTACAATCACTTTAGATGATAGTGTTTCTTTCTACAAATATGAAATCAAGGGCAACTCGTCATTAGAAACTGCTATTAACTCGTCAAGAGAAAATGGCACTACTTTTTATGAGTCAACCCTTAATGTTACATTTACGTTTTTAGATGTAGCTACTCAAGAGCAGATTAAGCTCTTAGCACATGGTCGACCCCAAATCGTTGTCGAAGATTATAATGGCAACGGATTTTTGGTGGGTAAAGACCATGGAAGCGAAGTTACAGGTGGCACAGTTGTTACAGGTGCGGCTATGGGAGATTTAAGTGGATTCACTCTTACTCTTACAGCTCAAGAAACAGCACCACCATTCTTTGTAGCATCATTACCAACTGATGATTCATCATCGCCAATAGACCCAACTCCATAATTTTTTGTATATTAGCAAAGAGTTTTTTCATTAAGTTTGGTTTAGTTATAGATAGGGGGTGTAAAAGCCCCCTTTTTTATATACAAAATTCAGAAACTTTACGATATATAGGTATGATACACCTTACTACATCAACCGATGCTCAAACAATCAAGGTTATACCACGAAACTATGCTACAAATGTAAGTATGATACTTCGTGATGATTCTACAAATGCAGAGGTTACATATAGCGTAAGTACAACAACTGATAAAAACTATTTAGTGTTAAGTCAAGCGCTTGCTTTAACTGAGGGTAGGTTTTATGATTTAACAATCAAAGAGGGTTCAAGCGTTATATTTAAAGACAAAGTATTTTGCACCGACCAAACTATCGACCAAGATACGAACAATTATTACTCAGTAAACGATGGGGAGTACACAAGCGATACAACCTACGATAACGATTACATCATATTATGAAAAACGATTTAAGGATAGTTAATTTAAGCACCTACACAAGCCCTACTGTAAAAGAAGTACGGAATCAGGAGTTTGTATCGTATGGCGATGATAATAACTACTTTCAGTATCTTATAGACAGATATAATGGAAGCCCTACTAACAACGCTATTATAAACGGAATTAGCGAGATGATTTATGGTAAGGGCTTAGATGCTACTGATAGCAACAGAAAACCTGACCAATACGCGCAGATGGTGTCTTTGTTCAATGCTGACTGTGTTCGTAAGGTAGTATATGATTTTAAATTGATGGGTCAATGTGCTTTGCAGGTAATTTACTCTAAGGATAGAAGTAAGATTGTTAAACTTGAGCATATCCCTGTTGAAACATTACGAGCTGAGAAGTGTAATGACAAAGGAGAAATCGAAGCATACTTTTATCACTACGATTGGTCTAAGTACAAAAAGAGCGATGAGCTTAAACGTATCCCTGCTTTTGGAACTTCTAAAGAGGGCTTAGAGATTATGTACATAAAACCTTATAGAGCAGGATTTAAGTATTATTCGCCTGTTGACTATCAAGGGGGTACACAATACGCAGAGTTAGAGGAAGAGATAAGCAACTATCACTTAAACAATATAATGAATGGTCTTGCGCCTTCAATGCTTATTAACTTTAATAACGGAACGCCTGACCCTGAGCAAAGGGAACTAATCGAAAGACGTATCTATGAAAAGTTTAGTGGTAGTAGCAACGCAGGTAAGTTTATTTTGGCTTTTAATGATAACGCTGAAACTGCTGCTGATATACAACCTATCCAACTTTCTGATGCTCACAATCAGTATCAATTCCTAAGCGATGAGAGCGCACGTAAGATACTCGTTTCACACAGGGTAGTATCGCCTATGCTTTTGGGAATTAAAGACAATACGGGGCTTGGTAATAACGCAGACGAGCTTAAAACAGCTACGTTGCTTATGGATAACACAGTTATACGTCCATTCCAAAGATTATTAATTGAAAATTTTGAGCAAATCCTTGCTTATAATGGCATCTCACTTAATCTATATTTTAAGACCTTACAACCTTTAGAGTTTACTGACCTTGATAATGTTGAGGACTCTGAAACACGAGAAGAAGAAACAGGTGTGAAGATGAGTAAAGAGGACTTAACAGATGAAGAATTTGACATTATCCTTGACGAACTAAGGGGCGAAACAATATCAAACCGATGGGAAGCAGTTGACGTAAGAGAACACAGCGAGGACAACGAAAGCATAGAAGATTGGGCTGTTAAAAACATTGAGTCTAAAGAAGAACAGTTAGAAAAGAAATCAATCGACTCTAAAAAGAGTGGGTTTAGCTACTTAGACAAATCCCTATATAAAGTAAGATACCGATATGCTGAAAAGTACAGCTCAGGAAAATCAAGACAATTCTGTCGTATTATGATGAGCAGAAGTAACAGAGGTGTAGTGTATCGTGTAGAGGATATTGACAAAGCATCAAACGCAGGTGTAAATAAGTCTTTTGGGCATCAAGGCAAAGCGTATGATTTGTTTAGATTTAAAGGCGGGGTAAACTGTGGGCATAGATGGGAAGAGGTCTTATACAGACTAAAATCTAAAACTATGAAAAAGGTAATCCAAAACTACGATGAAGTAGATAAGATACCTAAGTCTTATGCACCGGCACCACGAGGATATAAGGATGCAGAAAAAGCACCAAAGGATATGCCAAATAACGGACACCACCCAAATTATAAAGGATAATGGCAACAGCACTATTTATATCAAGAACGGACTTAGTAAAGAACAGCATTATAGATGGTAATGTAGATACTGACAAGTTTATACAGTTTATCAAGATTGCACAGGAGATTGAGGTGCAGAATTATTTAGGTACAGACCTATACAATAAGATTAGTGCAGATATTATCGCAGGTACGCTTTCAGGGGATTATCTTAACCTTGTTAATGATTACGTTCAACCTATGCTTATGTGGTGGGCACAGGTTAATTACATTCCTTACGCTGCTTATCAAATAAAGAATGGTGGGGTTTTTAAGCATACATCTGAAAACGCTGAAAGTGCAAGTAGAACAGAGGTTGACTACTTAGTACAAAAAGCAAGAAACACAGCAGAGTATTACACTCGTAGATTTGTGGAATATATGAATTTCAATAGTAATTTATTCCCTGAGTACAATAGCAACTCTGATTCTGATGTATATCCTGATAATGATTCATTGTTTAACGGATGGGTGCTTTGAGATACAAAATAAAAGATAAGAACATAATAAAATTAAAAAAGTTTTTAGATGCCAAACGAAATATATCACAGAAGCAATTGGGGAGAAAGTAAAGCTGAGGACTTTGGCGATGTGTACTATGACCACGCAGCGACCAATAAGCTATACAACCATTCTGATTATTACGAGAACTCAGATGGCACAGATGCGACCTTAAAAGACTTAAACAATAAAGCAAGTATAGTCTTAACACCTACTGCATATTCAGATGGTAGCTTAAATACTGTTATACCGCCTTATCAGCTATTATCTGAACTCGTTACTAATGGCGATTTTAGTGATGGTAGCACAGGTTGGACTTCTCAATCAGACGTTACATTTGGAGATGGCACAGTATCAATGGACTCGACAAGTCTAAATGCTTATATAAATCAAGATATACTAACAGTTGGCAGTAAATATAGAGTATCAATTACAGTTGATGCACTAAGTATTACTGATAAATTAGATTTAATAAACGGAAGTGGCATCCCTTATAAAGTATTAGAGGTTGGTACAAATAACTTTGATATAATTGCAACAGGAAATGGTGCTTTTAGAATTAGAACAAAAGATGGTGCTACATCTACAATATCAAGTGCAAGCGTAAAAGAAATACAAGAAGCCGACTTTGACTTTAGTAGAGGTTCAAGTGCTACAAGAGTAAACGAGCAAGGGCTTGTAGAGGACGTACAGATATTAAGTGGAGAGCTTGTACAAAACGGAGACTTTGAGCAGATAGGTAGTGAACTTGTTACCAACGGAAACTTTGAAACGGATAGCGATTGGAGTAAAGACACAGGTTGGAGTATCGCTAATGGTAAAGCATCTCAAGATGGTACAGGCACAGGGAATGATGGGGATATTATCCAAAACTCAATTTTAGATACAAGCAAAATATATAAGATTGTATTAGATGTTGTTGATTACACACAAGGTACATTATATATTGATACATCTAACATAGATTTAAATGTTAATGAGGTTGGCACTTATACTCTTTATTTTACTCCGTCATCTACAAATCTATTTATAAGAACAAGATTTAGTGGTTTTATAGGCTCAATAGACAACGTATCAGTAAAAGAGGTCGGACAGAATTGGATAATAAGCGGAGACAATTTTAGTATTGTTGATGGTGCTTTAAGAATCAACAGAGTTACAAATACAACTTTCATACAACAAAACGTCTTAACTTCAGGAAAAAAATATAAAGTAGAATTTGACGTTTTAGACAAAGCTGACAATAGCGGCAATTTTACAGTAAGATTAGGTAGTAACAATGTTTATAGTGTTTCAGATTATGAAGGCACAAAGTTTAGCAAAACACTAACTTCAAGTGGTACGGACTTTAGGATATACTCTTCATCAAATAATGGTGTTATTTATGTGGACAATGTATCAGTAATAGAAATAACAGACGATACCGACTTACCAAGAATAGATTTTACAGATGGTACAGGCAGTTTGTTATTAGAGCCACAGAGGACTAACTTGGTTACATACTCGGAAGATTTTAGTGATAGTAGTTGGAATTTAGATTTAAATGCTTCATATATAACAAGAACACCTAACGCAGCTACATCTCCAAGTGGAGAAAATAATGCAACTAAATTAATAGGTAACAACACAAGTAGAGACCCTAATAATTCTTATATAGGAGCATCTACAAGTGCATCAGCACCATACGCTTCAAGTATTTTTGCTAAAAAAGGCGAGTATGATTATTTAGTATTAGGCATTGGCTCTTATGCAGGTGGATATTACGCAATATTTAATTTATCTAACGGAACAATTAGCACATCACCAACAGCATCAGGAACTACAGCAAGTATAGAAGATTATGGTAATGGTTGGTTTAGGTGTATAATAGCTACTACCAATACATCAGGAAGTGAAATTTTATTCATCTCTCCTTCAGTAGATGGTACTTTAACAACAAATTACACTAATACAACTAACGGAGTATATGTTTGGGGAGCTCAGCTCGAAGAAGGAAGTTACGCAACGTCCTATATCGTTTCAAATAGCGGAAGTACCACCACTCGCTCTGCTGACGTAGCAAACAATAGCGGTAATGCTGACTTGTTTAATGATAGTGAAGGTGTGCTATATGCAGAGGTAGAAAGGTTTGATAACGATACGGCTTTTTTATCAATTAGCATAAGTGATTTATCAGTCAATAATAATGTTTCTTTTAAATTTAGAAACACAACAAATCTTATGTGGGGTAGTATTAAATCGGGTGGAGTACAAACGGCTTTAATGCAATACACATCTACTAATTTAACAACTTTAAACAAAATTGCTTTAAAATACAAAGAAAATGATTTTGCTCTATGGTTTAACGGAGTACAAGTTTTAACAGACACAAGCGGTGCTGTACCAACAGGAATAGAAAAATTATCACTTGATAATGGTGTAGGAAATGAAGAATTTAGGGGTAAAGTAAAATGCGTAGCAGTATTTAAAGAAGCATTAAGTAATGATTTACTCGAAAGACTAACAGGCGAAGGTTACGAATCTTTTAGACTATTAGCAGAAGCAAACAACTATACAATTATATAAAATGGCAGTAAAATTAGGAAACGGTAATTGGGCAGTAAAAGAAGATAAGCTATTAGCATATAACGACAATAGTGGTTTATTCTTTAACAAAGAGTTTGACTTTTCAAGGGGTTCTACTGCAACGTATGTAGGTCGAGATGGTTTAATCGCATCTGCTGCATCAGGAGTGCCAAGAATAGACTTTACTAATGACACTAAAGGGCATCTACTCTTAGAGCCGAGTAGGACTAATTATGCTACCAATAACAGCCTAATGCATACTTATAGTGCTGTTGGTGGCAGCTCCCCTAATCCAACTTTAACAGCAAACTATACAACTGCTCCTGATGGTACAAATACAGCTACAAGATTACAAACATCAGTAACAGGTAGTAGTTATTCGTTAATTAACTTACCTTCTACAACACTTGGAGATGGGACATACTCTATAAGTGTTTATGTTAAAAGTAATACAGATAGTAACCAAATAATATCTTTTTATGGTGCAGGGAGTGCATCAAGTGCTTTTAAACTTTCAGTTACAACTGAATGGACAAGACTTGAAGTACAAGCTACAAGAGGTTCAGGGCAAACAAAATACGCTTATATAGGGACTTGGCCAAGTCTTCAAGGGTCAGATGAAAATATTGATATATCTGTATGGGGTGCACAAGTAGAAATTGATAGCGATTATAGCACAAGTCTAATACCCACCACAGGTGCGGCTTCTACTCGTAATGCAGACGTATGCAATAATAGTGGCTCTGCACAAGACTTTAATTCAGAAGAAGGAGTATTGTATGCGGAGATTGCTGCTTTAACACAAACTTTAGGTAGTAGTGATGAAGTGATTGGTATATCTGATGGTACTTTAGACAATAGAATAATAATATATCACAAGAAAAATTTAAGTAACACAATAGCTTATGGTATAGAAAGTAACAATGTTGCACAGTTTTTTGAGTCATTTACTATATCAGATATAACTTCATTACATAAAGTTGCTTTTAAGTTTAAACAAAATGATTGTGCTTTATGGATAAATGGAAATGAAGTTGACACTCAAACAAGCGTTTCTATGCCAAGTGGTTTAAATAGTTTGCAGTTTGATACAGGTAATGGTAGCTCTGATTTCTACGGAAAAGTAAGAAACGTACAAGTATTTACAGAAGCTCTTACAGACGAACAATTAGAAAAATTAACAAGTTAGTATGTACGATAAAGCATCAATAGCGTTAATACCAAGTGGATACAAAGCAGGTTCGACAGATAACTTATATTCTGTTCTTCCTGCTAATGGCGATGGAGATTTCAATGCTACAAGAGGTTCGACTGCGACACGAGTAAATAAAGATGGCTTAATAGAAACAGTAGCTGCCGATACACCACGCTTAGACTATCCACTAACTAATGGCGTAGTAGGAGATTGTCCTCATTTGCTTTTAGAGCCGAGTAGAACCAATTTATTAATTCAAAGCGTTAACCTTGCATCTATATTTGCTTTTAATACAGGTGGCGGCACATTAACTGCTAATTATGGCGTGTCTCCTGACGGAAGTAAAACATCTACAAGAGTCATTGCAAATGACACAAACAACTCTCATTGTTTTGAAGCTATAAGTGGAGGTTCAGGTTCTTTTACTTATTCGTTATATTACAAAGGTGTTATTGGAGAAACTACAACTATAAGAGTAATAACTGTTGGAAGTGGTGGTGCGGATGCTGAAAAATCAATTACTTTTACAGGTAAATGGCAAAGAGAGCAGATTACTTTTCAAAGTGGTGCAGATTTAAATTATGTATATATTGTTGATTATAGAAGTATAAATGGTACAGCAACTGACTTTCAGGTTTTCGGTGGACAAGTAGAGGAAGGAAGCTACGCAACTTCATATATACCAACAAATGGCGAAACAAATGGTGTAACACGCTCAGCCGATTTTTGTAATTTATCAGGTACAAGTGCAGAGTTTAACGACAGCGAAGGGGTTTTGTTTGTAGAAAGTGCAGCACTAACATCATCTGATTCAAGTAGGGATATAGAAATTTCTGATGGTAATGCTAATAGAATTATATTGCAATATATTACAGGCGGTATTCAGGTTTATGTTCTTGTTGGTGGTTCTGCGACTTATACATTTTCACACACTACAACTATAACTCAGTTTAAAAAAATAGGCTTAAAATATAAAGAAAATGATTTTGCGTTATGGGTAGATGGATTTGAGGTAGATAGTAGCAATAGTGGCTCTGTTTTTAGTGCAAACACATTAACACAATTAGATTTTTTTAAAGCAAGTAATCAAACTTTAAATTTCTACGGAAAAGTAAAACAACTAATATATTTTAACGAAGCACTAAGCGATAGCGAATTACAAACACTAACAAGTTAATTAAATTAAAATGAAGTATATATTTAAGAAATATGAATTTGACAGTCAGAGTCAAGCTGAAACAAGAATAGCTGCTTTGCCTTCAGTAACCGATGAAGATGGGAACGAAAGCCCATCACACAGCCATACAGTTGTAAAGCTCGGTTATTTATGGACTACCGAACCTACCTACAACGAGGAAGGCGAAGTAGAAACAGAAGGCGTAGCATCTGATATGTATTCGGTTGACGTATTATGGAAAGCAAGTGAGATTACAGAAGCCAATGAAGATGGAGAATCTACTGTAAGCTATCCTTACGGATGGTCAAGCAAGGAAATATCTGTCGAAGGTAACGGAGTACATACATTTGCAGGTTGGAACTTTAACGAATAGAATTATGGACACTACAAGTTTAAAAGTTTATTTAATGAACTTGTCTACAATGACAATAACCACAATCGACCAAATAGAAAGTGCTTTGAAAATACTTTTGCTTGTAGTTACTATCGGCTACACTATTCAAAAATGGTACGAGATTAAAAAGAAATGATTAAGGATAAAGAGCTTAGAGGTTATATAGGCGCAGGGGTTATATTTTTCCTTGTAATGGGTCTATTGCTATTTTTGGCTTTTTACGAGATACCTGAAACGAATAACGATATTTTTAAAGTTATAGTGGGTATGTTAGTTGGTTCTCTGTCAGTTGTCATCTATACATTCATAGGTAAGAACCCTGAGGAAGTTGCAGAGTTACAAGCGAAAAGCCAAAGTCTTGAAACAAAGGTAAAACAACTTGTAGAGGAAAAGGACAACATAGAAGCACTACTAAGAAACCTACAAAGCGATGTGATCGAGAAGTTATCTGTTACAGGTCAAAACTTTAAATACAAAGATTGCGAATGAAGTATTTTACTTATACAGAGTTTGATAGCCCCGATGAAGTGGGAAGCGGTAAGAAAATGAACCCTAAGCTACTTATAATGCTTGATATGGTAAGAGATAAGTTTGACAAACCTATCCACATTACATCAGGATATCGCACAAAAGAATATAACGAGTCTTTAGCAGCAAGGGGATATAAAGCATCGCCTAATAGCTCACATTGTAAAGGTTTAGCTGTTGATATAGCTTGTAATAATTCAATAGATAGATATCATTTAATCAACTGCCTTTTAGACGTAGGGTTTAAGCGTATAGGGATAGCAAACAGTTTTATCCACGTAGATATCGACAAAGACAAATCTAAAGAAGTAATATGGACTTATGCGTAGTTTTTCAATTATACTATTATTCCCCACCTCGTTCATAACAGGTATATCTTATTATCCTGCGACAGGTAGGTACAAATTTGATGAGCTGAATATATACTTATTTTTCATTCAATTACAATTTAGAAAGTATGAGTAAAAAGAAGTTTAAGGACACGAAGGTAGGTAGATTCTTAACTTCTGTGGGTTCTACGCTTGGCGATGGAATGGGCGATATATTGCCCGACAATGGTGTTTTAGGCGTGTTTAAGCGACTTATAGCAAAAGATGATACACTTACCCCACAAGACAAAGAAACTGCCTTAAAACTGCTTGAAATGGATTCTATGGAGATTCAGGAAGTAAGTAAGCGTTGGCAGTCTGATATGGCTTCTGATAGTTGGTTAAGCAAAAATGTACGTCCTTTAACCCTTGTGTACCTTACCCTTGCGACTACGATTTACATTGTGCTTGATAGTTTAAACATAGCGTTTGATATAGACCAAGCGTGGATAGAGTTGCTTAAAACTCTGTTGGTTACAATCTATGTGGCATACTTTGGTAGCAGAGGTTTTGAAAAATATAAAAAAATCACTAAGTAGTATATATATATATAATAATATACTTTAAAATAGTATAATAATATAATATAATAATATAATATAA
>Ga0208162_1000267_pt1 | contig 30566 bp, 67 predicted proteins | sample CB_VirMetaG_4_FD_184539 | JGI IMG/M metagenome (GOLD analysis project Ga0208162, IMG submission 184539) | Freshwater to marine saline gradient viral communities from Chesapeake Bay - CB_1508_1M Viral MetaG (SPAdes) (version 4) | ecosystem: Environmental > Aquatic > Marine > Coastal | place: USA... | reverse complement strand
TATACAGGTGGTTCGGATGTAGCAGCAACTATATCAGCAGGTAATGGACAAACATTAATGGCATTATATACCATACCTGCAGGTTATACTGGTTATTTATTATCAATGAATATATCATCTGGTAAAGATCAAGAAATGGATTTTAAATTTATACAAAGAATAAATGAAGGTTCTAATGGTGGGTTTCAAACAAAGCAATTTTTAAATGTTAGAGGTGGACAGACAACTGTTATTTTTAATGCAATTAATATAATACCTCAAAAGTCAGATATTTATGTATCAGGTAAAGGAAGTTCTACTTCTTCTGCTTCTGCTTCATTTGATTTATTATTAGTACAGGATGGATATTAATGGCTAATATTTATAAAAATGCTTTCTATGATCCAAGTGTAACAACACCAGTTACAGTTTATACTGTACCTTCTAATAGAACTGCAATTGTTAAAAACATACAAGTAACTAATGAATCTGGTTCTAAGATAGTAAAAGTATCAGTAACTGATAGCTCAGCTACAACTGACTATCAAATAGCCTATATGAACATTACAGGTGCTACTATCTGTAATGTCGCAAAAGCACCTGTTATATTAGAATCTGAAGATATACTTAAAATTGAATCTTCAGTAACATCTGGTATAAGTGCTATTGTTAGTTATTTAGAAATATTTGACGAAAAAAGTGCATGATTGAATTGGTTTATATACCACATGATATGACTGACGATGCGTGGAAACACGTTGAAAAAGACATTGCAGATGCATTAGCAAGATCTAATGGTTATGCTTTATCTTCTAGTATTAAACAATGGATCAAAGAAAAGAAAATGCAACTTTGGATGCTTTGGGATAAAGACAATAAAGAAGCTCCATATTATGGTGTTGTAGTTACTGAGATATTACAAAGACCATTAAAGAGATGTTTGAACATTAGAATAATGACAGGACATCATAGAGAAAAGTGGCAACACTTAATTAAGAATATAGAAAAATTTGCTTGGGATAATAAATGTGATTCTATGGAACTCATTGCTAGACCAGGTTGGCAAAAAGTATTAAGTAGATTTGGGTACAATAGAACTCATGTCTTATTAGAAAAAAACAATAAGGAGAAAAAATAATATGTCATTTGGAGGAGGAAGCTCATCAGGTGGTGGTGGAACTACTATACAAAGTAACGAACCATACGCACCAGCTCAACCAGCTTTAAATCAGATTATATCTGATGCTAGTGCTATTTATGGTCAAGGGCCACAATACGTAGATCCAACAACACAACAGCTACAAGGTTTAGCTGCACAAGAAAATATTGCTAATTTAGCAAATACTCAAATAGCTAATACAATATCAGGACAGTATTCTAATCCATTTTTATCTCCATTAATTGCAGACGTAGCATCAAGTGCTTATACTAATGTTGCACAACAATTTAGTGGTGCAGGTAGAACACCTGGAAGTCCTATGTCTCAACAACAAGTAGTTAGTCAATTAGGAAAACAAGCTTTACCTTTAGCATTTCAATCATATGAAAATGAAAGAAATAGACAGTTACAAACTGCAAGAGCAGTGCCTAGTTTAACTTCTGTTGGTCAAGAATTAAGAGGATTACAACAAGAACAAAATTTAGCTCCATATCAAAACTTACAAAGATTTGCTAATGTAGTTACACCTATCGCATCAGGATTCCCTGTATCACAAGGAACACAATCATTTGAAGCTAATCCAATAGGAATGGCAGCAGGTGGTGCATTAACAGGTGCTGCTTTAGGATCTATGTTTGATAGAACAGGTATGGGAGCTGCTATAGGTGGAGGCTTTGGATTACTAGGAGGATTGTTATAATGTCTAGTGGTGGTGATTCATCAAGTTCAGGTAACGATTCAGTTTCAGCAGATGTTGAAGCAGGATTAGCTACTGAATCTATGTCAGATTATTCTGTATCAGAAGGTGGTACAGGTGGTGATAATGAAGAATACAATACTGTTATGGAACAGTCAGGGCCAGGAACAACTCCTACAACTGATACAACATATGATGCTGGTGGACAAGATCCAGGAGTACCAACTCCATATACAGATATAGGAGCAAGACCAGGATCTTATATTAACCCTAATGACACAGGTTCTAATATAGTAAATAATGCTAGAGCTAATATAGCTTCAGCAACTTCTACACCTACAGGAACATTAGGAACTGTATTTAGAGCTATGACTAATCCAGTAGGTTTTGTTATGGGTCAAACAGTTACTGCTGCATATCAAACTGCAAAGTTTAATAATGCAATGGGTAGACCAATGACTCAAGGTATATTAGGAACTGATGGTTTAATTAATGTTGGTACTGATAACAAAACTATAAAAGATACAATGCAAGAAATATCTGATTCTTCAGATAATGTTGCACAACAAGTTGATGCTGTTAGAACAGTAGATACTGCTAGTACAGGATTACCTGAACCATCAAGTTTTATATTTAATGATGTTGGATCTAAAAATTATATACAAAATTTATATACTGATATTAAAGGTATATTAACAACACCAAGAACAACTAATGGATTACTTGCTGTAAGTGAGAGTCCATACTATGATTTTTTAAAATCAAGAAACTTAAATAGGAGAGTATTATAATGTCAATATTAGATAAGTTAAGAGAAAGAGCTACAGGTATATTAGGTGATGCAGGAGATCCTATGGGCGAAGCTTCTATGGATGTTAGCTTTGATCAGAATCAAACTTTTACTTCTCCATTTTTTGGTAAAAAACAAAGAAATCCAAATTCAGGATTAGAAGAATTTAAACCTGTACCTTATAAAATAAATGCACAAGGTCAGAAAGTAGCTGCTGATGGATCTTTAGCAGGTATGATAAATCAAGGACAACGTCCTTCTCCTAGAGCTGCTGGAGCTGAAGGTCTTGGTATAAATAATGATCAAGCTAAAAGAATTTTTGGTATGGATCTAGCTAGTATACAATCACAATGGAAAGACAAAGGTGGTTTTGAAGGACTTATGTCAAATCCTATGTTTACATTAGGACTTGGATTAATGAAGTCATCTGCTACAGGACAACCTATGTCACAATCATTATTAAATAATGCAGTTACAGCTGGTGCAATATCAGGTGAATATGCAGATAGAATTAAAGAAAGATCAGAAGTATTAGCTCCTGTTAGTGAAGAACAAAGAGATGAAGTAGCAGCAGTTCTTGCAGAAGATAATTATTATAAACCTAATGTTTTGGATAAATTAAAAACAGGTAATCAATCAGCTAAATATAGAGAAGCTCTTGATGATATTTATGATAGAGCAGAAAAGATTGCTAAAAAAGAATCTAAAAGTGGTAAGTCTGTAAGATTTGGTAGAGTACATATTAGAAAAGCTATTAAACAATTAGAAGCAAGTGGTAAACTTAAGAAAAGAGATCCATCATTTTTTGGTATTATTGGTGGTACTGTTGAATCTACAAGTAAGATTGATGGTGCTAGAGAAATGGGTGGGCCAGTTACACAAGGCAAAAACTATTTAGTTGGTGAAGCTGGGCCTGAAATCTTTACACCTAAAACAACTGGTAAAATAGTTAGCAACGATGATAGCAACGTAGTAAATATGCTATTAGAAGCTAACCCTCAACTTAAAAACGTATCTCTAGAAAGAGCTACTAAGATATTAAAAAACAGATTCCCTGATTACTTTTAAGGAGACAATATGAAATTTGTAAAATTAGACATATTTGGTTTTGTAGACAAACCAATGAAAAGAAAAGATCAAACTTCTGCTTTAAAGAAGTTTCCAAAAAGCAAAAAATTTAAAATTACTAAAGTATCTGCACAAAAATCACCTGATAGGTTTTCATCTTTAAGAGCAAGAGATGTAGCTGAAAAAGCAGCACGTGATAGATTTGGTGATGCACCTGAATATATGGGTATGAGTCAGAAATCTATGCTTGATATGGCATCAGAAAGCTATGCTCAAAAAGCATCTGATAGAGTATTTGTTAAAACTATAAAAAAAGAAATGAGTGCTAGTAGATTAAGAACTGCTGCTGGTATTAAAGGTAAAAAATTCAAAGTTAAAACACCTACAGCTCCTACATTTAAACAACAAGAAGCTGGTATATTGAAAGGATCAGGATTACCTAAATCTAAACCTGCACTTAAAATGGCTAAAGCAAGAGGTGCTAAACAATCTTTAAAAACTGCAACAAAAAAAAGTGATGCTGCATTTGAAAAGATTACAGAAAGATTTACTGCTAGAGTTAAAGCAAGTCCATTTAAAACTAGAAGTATTAATATTCAAAAACCATTTACTGGCACAAGAGCAGAAAACTTAAGAGAAAAGAAAGCAACAAGAGATGCTTTCAAAGCTATGGGTATTGATGATAGAGTAGAGTCAAATTTTAGAACTAGATATTATACAAAACGTACAAAAGGTGGAAAAGTATTATCAGATACTTTTACTAAACAAGTAACAGATTCTCAAGACAGAGTTTTAACAGGTAAGAAAAAAAGAAAAGCTTTACTATTTGATAAACTTTTTAAAGACTAATGGCAAATGGATTAAAACTAGATGATGTAAATCTCAAGGATCCAGTTGTTGGTATTAGAGATCCTTTAGTAGATCCTTTACAGAACAATCTACAAAAGCCTCCTGGATTTTTCTCATCATTAAGAAATCCTTTAGAGCTAATCTTTGAAGAATCTTTACCTGCATCTTTATATCAATGGCTTACTGGAAATACTAAAAAGAAACAAGCAGCAGATGCTAAAAGGTATCTTGCAAGATTTCCAAACCTAGCAGGCACAGATAATTACAAAGAAGCAGAACGAATTTATAATAAGTTTGGTTATCTATTAGAAGATGGAGACCAAAACTATGACTTTGGTGAAGTTGTAAAATTAGCTAAGAAACATCCTGGCATTATGGGTGCAGAGCTAGTTAACATGATAGTAGCCGATCCATACTTATTAGCTATACCTAGTACATTTTTTACAAGACTAGGTAGAGGTGTAGTCAATGCTACAAGAGCTAAGTACTCTAAACGATTTAAGTATGTAACTGACGATTTTAAAAAACAATATAAAAGTGATATTAGATATGGTGCAGCTGCAGCACTCTTTACACCCTTAGCGTTTTCAACAGGATTACAGCTAGGTGAAAAAGGCGAGATAGCTTTAGGTAGAACGACTACTGAAACTACTATAGGTGCTACTGCTGGACTTGTTTTAAGCACAGCACTTGGTGCTATACCAGCTATGGCAGCAAAACAATTAGATATACCTATTGATAAAGTAAGACAAGCTGCTGAAAAAGCAAACAAAAATATTAGTCCTGCAAAATATTTAGAACTTACAGAAGATGGATCAAGAGTATCAACTCGTAATTTAATTAAAGAATTAAAAAAAACATATAGTGGTATTAGTGAAGGTGAGTTTCAAAGATTAAACAATATAATTACAACTAGTTTTAATGAACCTATAGAAAAAGGTTTAGATATGGCAAAATCCACTGCATTAAAAGCAGCAGGGTTTGGAGCTATAGGAGCTACTGCACAATTTCTTACAGAACCTAAAGATAAATTAGAAGAATCAGCTATAGGTTTTGGAGCTGGTGCTGGTATATATTTAGCATCGAAAGGTTTATTTGCTTTACTTAGAAGAAAAGAAGCTCCTGAAATTACAAAAACAGTAACAACTTTAGAAAATGGTTTAGATACTGCACATTCATATAATGCTAAACTTAGCAGTGCTGTAGTTCCTATGATCACAAGAATCAAAGACTTCTTGCCTGATGATAAACAAAGAATAAAGTTATTCCATTATATACAAGGAACAAAAGTAAATAAAAGATTAGAACCTGATCTTAACGGATCTCCTATTCTTAGATCACAATTAAGTAGGAGAGAACGTATAGCAGAAGTATCTATTAGAAGAATACTTGATGATTTATATAAAGTAACTGATGATTTAGCACAACAAGATGGTGGATCAACTGTTATTAATGCATATAGAACAAACTATCTTCCCTTAATATGGAGTCAGTTTAAAAAAGAACCTTTGCTTTTTACAAAAGAGTTTAATGAAAAAGTAACTGGTATGTCAGGAAGATTTAAGTTTGGTAGAAAAAGACAATTTTCAGATATTAATGAAGGTTATGCAGCAGGATATGATGTAAAACCTGAAATGATGGATCCTGCTAGATTGTTAGAAGTTTATACTAAAGCACTTAGCAGAGCATTAGTTACAAGAGAGCTAGTAAAACATTTAAAAAATTCAGACATAAGTCCTATGATTGTTCCAGTAGGAAAAGGATTTACTAGAAAATTACCAATATTAGTAAACTCAGAAAAACAAGCTAGTATGTTAGGTAGTTATATTGGATCTCATTATACAAAATTTAATCATCCTTTCTTAGGAGCAAAAGACGTTTATATTATACGTGGCACAGAAAAAGCTATGCGTATGGTATTTGATGCTACAACAGAAGGTGAACTTATGTCAGGTATTTTCACAACTAATATGGTTATGAAAAGACTAGCTGTAGGTTTCTCATTCTTTCATGCAGGAGCTTTAATAGAAAGTATGATCTTTGCTGGTGTACCTTTAAAAGTTATAGGTAAATTTACTAAACAGGCTTTTACTAAAGGTAAAACAGAAATAGAAGAACTTATAGATAATCCAGGCAAATATTTAAAAGAATTTCCACACGCTAACCAAGCTATCAAAGATTCAGGATTTCATGATGCAGTTAGATTTGCACAAAGTGCTAGATTAGTTATATCAACACCTGAAGATGCTGGAGTAGATAGATTCTATGGTGTATTTAGATCTTTAGACAGAAAACTAAAAAGTGACTTTGGTATTAAGACTACAGAAAAAGTAGAAAAAGTATTTAGATTTTTTGATAAAGTTACATGGGATCGTATCTTTACACACGCAAAGCTCTATACATTTTTAACACGATACAATAAAATGTTAGATCCTGCTGTAGACAAAACACTAGCTCAACTAGATCGTAAAGCTAGAATGGCAGCTAAGTTTACAAATGATGCTTTTGGTGGTCAAGATTGGTTTGCATTAACTAGAAGTATACAGAATCCAATATATAAAAAACTAGCACAAACTACATTTCAACCAGGATCTAGAGGCTATATGCAGCTTCTTATGTTTGCTCCTGATTGGACAATATCTAACTTACGTATTATTGGTAAATCATTACCACAGTTTGAACGTAATAGTGATGCTAGAAGATTATATGGTTATTATTTTGCTAGAGCTGCGATAATGTATGCAGTATTTGGTAGTGCGTTAAACTACTATTTCTCAGGTAAATCAATATTAGAAAACAAAGATCCTACTAGAATAGATCTAGGTGATGGAGATGTACTTACGTTTTCTAAACAACTTATGGAGCCGTTCCATTGGATTACAGATCCACAAAAAACAGCTCTTAAAAAGGTTGGATCTTTACCTAGAACTGTTACTGAGATTGCAACTAATAAACAATATTTAACTACAGGCTACTCGCCTAATATTACAGTTAAAGATGACACTGCTATTGAAAAAGCTATGAAAATAGGCGGTCAAGCAGGTCAAAGGTTCTTACCTATATGGCTACAAAGTAGTGTAAGATCTATAAAAGAACAGCTTGAAGCTGGTAATGTACCAAGCGATATAGCTGCTGATGTAGCATTAGACTTTGTGTTAGGTCAATCAGGTCACCCAAGATATAAGGGGCCAAGATACACACAATATAAACTAGGAGGGCTTGTGAGAAATCCTTACGAGACATTATTTTAATGGAACAATATAAAGAAGATAAACAAAAGCTAGAGATAGCAGATGTTAAAGGTGATATAAAAGTACTGTATACTAAAATAGATACAATAGAAAATAATCATCTAGCACACATCAAAAAAGATATAGATCGTATACTCTATATCCTTTCTGCTGTAGGTTTAGTAGTTCTTGGTGAACTATTCGTATTATTAAACAAGGTATTATAATGGGATTATATCAACTAGCTATGGTGATATGCTCTATAGTACAACAAGAATGTTCTGATCCTCATATAATGCCTACAACTTATGAAACATTTAAACAATGTGTTCAAGCTGGGCATAAAGAAGCTTATGAAAAATTTGAACATTTAAATGCAAGAGATGTAAATCGTAATATGGTTCATATTAAATTTTCTTGTATTAAATCATATAATTCATAGTTTTACCTAACACTATACTTCTAGTAAAAATTGTAGTAAATATTTGATATGAACAAATCAATATTGATAATATCAGATACACATATACCATATCATCATCCTGATCTATTACCATTTTTAAAAGATCTTAAAAAGATTTATAACCCTGATAGGGTCATTCATATAGGAGATGAAGTAGATAAACACGCTATGTCATTTCATGATAGTGATCCTGATTTACCTAGTGCAGGTGATGAATTAAAATTATCTCTACCCATCATTAAAAAGATGGAAACTCTATTTCCTAAAATGGATCTATTAGATTCTAATCATGGAAGTTTAGTTTATCGTAGAGCATTAAAGCATGGCATTCCAAAAGCATACCTTAGAGACTATAATGAGTTTCTAAAAGTAGGCAAAGGTTGGAAATGGCATGATGACTTAACTATACAGACTTCTAATGGCCCAGTATATTTTTGTCATGGGAAAGTAGCTGATGTGCTTAAACTAGCTCAATCTATGGGGATGAGCTGCGTTCAAGGACATTATCACAGTTCCTATAATATAAAATATTATGGAAATTCATTAGGTTTGTATTACGGATTGCAAGTAGGTTGCCTTATAAATAAGGATGCTCTTGCTTTTCGGTATAATAAAACACAACGAGCTAGACCGATCATAGGTTGTGCAGCTATAATCAATGGTTTGCCAAAGCTCTTACCAATGGTATTAAATAAACATGGACGATGGATCAAAAAAATCATTACCTAGAGGTATAAGAAATCATAATCCAGGTAATATAAAATTAGGAACTGCTTGGGATGGATTGTCAGATGAACAAAATGATGATGTATTCTGTCAGTTTAAAGAACCAGTATGGGGCTTACGTGCATTAATGCGTATTCTTTTAACTTATAGATTTAACTACGACATTAAAACTATAGAAAAAATAATAAATAGATGGGCGCCCCCTTCTGAAAACGATACAGAAAATTATATTAATTATGTTTGTGCAGCTACATCTAAAACTAAAGATGAAGAACTGGGCAACAACATTGAAGATTACTTGCCTTTAGTAAAAGCAATCATCAGAATGGAGAATGGTGATCAACCATATGAAGATGAAGTTATTATTGAAGGTATGTATAAAGCTTGGGAAGGTCACCCTACTTCATGAAAAAGAAATCAACTGTAAACAAATCAGGCAATTATACTAAGCCTGGACTACGTAAAAGAATATTTAACAGAATTAAAGCTGCTAACGTACAAGGTACTGGTGCAGGCAAATGGTCAGCTAGAAAAGCTCAACTACTTGCTAAAAGATATAAAGCAGCAGGTGGTGGTTATAAGTGAGAGAGATACTCATTGACGCTTTAGTAAAAAAATACAAAGCTGAAATAGCTGAAAATAAAGCAACTTTAAACATATACCTTACTAATCCTGTAGGGATTGGTGAACATCCTCAACATATCGAAGAAATAGATAAACTCATTACTAAGATAGCTGACGCAAAAGATAAACTAGAAACAATCAAAAATATATAATGGCATTATCAAGACGACAACAAAGTTTAAAAGCTTGGGGGAAACAGAAATGGCGAACAAAGTCTGGGAAAAAATCAAGTGTTACTGGCGAAAGATACTTGCCAACGCAAGCTATCAAGAATCTAAGTCCAGCAGAATATGCTGCTACTACAAAAGCAAAAAGAAAAGCAAAACGTAAAGGTAAACAGTTTAGTAAACAACCTAAACGTATTGCCCAGAAGGTTAAAAGATATAGGAGTTTTTAATGGCTAGAAGACAAGACAATATGCCTAAAAGAAACAGGCGTAATTTTAGACCTACTAAATCAGGTGCAGGTATGACGAGAGCAGGTGTTGCTGCATATCGTAGAAAGAATCCTGGATCTAAATTAAAAACTGCTGTTACAGGTAAAGTTAAACCAGGATCTAAAGATGCTAAGAGACGTAAATCATTTTGTGCTAGAAGTGCAGGACAAATGAAGAAGTTTCCTAAAGCTGCTAGAGATCCTAATTCTAGACTAAGACAAGCTAGAAAAAGATGGAAGTGTTAATATGGCATGGTTAGGATTAGCCAAAATGGCTATACAAGCAGGATCTCATATCTATAAGAATAGACAACAGACTAAAATGCTTATGTCTGATGCAGAAAAAGTGCATGCTGAGAAGATGGCTCGTGGTGAATTAGAATATAAACAAGCTGTACTCAATGATAACAAACAAGGATGGAAAGACGAGCTAGTTTTAATTATAGTTGTGCTGCCGATAGTTGTACTTAGTTGGTCAGTATTTAGTGGTGATCCTGAAGCAAAACAGAAATTAGATTTATTCTTTGAATACTTTAATAACTTTCCTGAGTTTTACAAATGGTTAGTTCTTGGAATCTTTGGATCTATATATGGTTTAAAACCAGGTATGGATCTCTTTAAAAATAAGAAATAATGTATGAAATTATCAGACAATACTTCGGTAGCTTTACCGATAAGAAATTTACTTGCGATTGTAGGAACCGTAGCAGTAGGTGTATGGGCTTATTTTGGCATTATTGAAAAGCTAAATAAACATAGTACTACTCTACAACTAATGGAATCTGATCTTGAGAAGAATACAGAGTTCAGAATAAAATGGCCACGTGGATTAATGGGTTCATTACCAGCAGATTCTGAACAGTTTATGCTTATCGAAGATCTATATAAACAATTAGAAAAGGTACAAGCTAATCAAGAAATGAACATGACTAACAAAGTCAATATAGAATTTTTACAAAAACAAATGGAAAAAGCATTAGTAGATATTGAAGGCTTAAAAGATAAAAATCGAGATATGTATTATAAAAATGGAAATGGTAAATGATTGAATCAGTTGTAGCTCTTTGTATGTTTATATCAGGTGAACTAAAAGAACATCGTATTCAACCAGCTATGTCAGACTGTCTTAAAGGTAAGAGAGTTGCTGAAAGAGATATAAATAATAATGTACAATATAAATGTGATACAGTTGAAGCAGAGCTTGAAACAAATATAGATGGTAGTAAGGCTATTAAAAAGATCATTAAATAATGGAACCTATTTGTTATATATTTTTAATACTATGGTTAATGGGACATGCATAGAATAAATGAAAAAGTAATTAAGTATACCCAGCAGAAGTGGAAAGATATTAAGTCTATGAATATGTTTAAAATGTTTAGACAAGAAGTAGATATTAATGGAACTGGTACACACAAGTACAGAATTAAACGAGGCCCTAACAAAGGCAAAGTTTTATAATGGAAATAATAATACCAGTAAATACTATCTTAGCTTTATTAGCTATTGCTGGAATGATAATTTGGACTTTAAAATCATGATAAGCCTATGTACAAAAAGAAAAAATATATCGCAACTCGTGTTGGCAAATGTAAACATTGCAAAAAAGAAGTTACGTCTAATATTATTTACGTATCTTTTCCGAATCGTACAATAGCCTGTCAGAAGTGTTATCACCAGTCAGGAGCTTCTCTAATTTGGTTAAGTAAACCACAAAGTCCATAGCTTCTTCTTTAGCATCTTTTATCCATGCTACAACAGACTTGTGATTATCATCCATAGAGCCACCATATTTCTTTTGTCCAGCTTCGTGACGTTTAATATGGTCTATTAGAACTTGACTTAATATGCTATCTGCTTTTTTCATTTTAGAAGTATTCATCCCGTACTCTTAACACAAACTTATCTTTTTTAATAGGTTTTTCTTCTCCATACAGAAATTTATATTGATATTCTGTATATGAAGTTAAACCTTTTTTTTGTGCCTTTTTAAAAGCATCTGATACGTACTCCCAATCATAGCTTGATAAAGTACATATTAATTTAAAATCTTTGGTAGTATTTTGAAACCACTCTACAGCTTCTCTCTTATATTGAATAAGTTCTCTGTATGGTCCAGTATAGGTAGCATCCTGGAATGCTTGACTTATGACACTCATAAATAATCTTTCTTCGGGAGATTTATTATATTTATTTTCCTGAGTCTTTGTCAGACCTAGTGTAGACTTCATATGTTACTCTATCTCCCTTTAAAGGATTACTTTGCCACTCTATTTCATCTTGCTTAAAATTTTTTATTTTCTTTAAAGCTTCTTCATCACTATCTGCATCTATGACAACCTCTGAAAACAGAGGTCGCCATGCCCATACTTTGACTAAAAACTTCATATTTTTGAGCTTCTTCTAGAGGCTTCTAGAGTACGCCATACATCAATAACTAAGTTCTCTTTAGCTCTATTGTTCTCTAACTTAGTTGCTTCTTCTACTAAAGCACGTTTTTCTTCTATGTGCTTTTTATAATGGTCAGAAGCGTACCAAGCATGTTCTTTCATTGCTACAGATTTTTGATCTTCGCAGCTAACAATAAACCTACCTTTAAGAGACTTAGCTAGATCTTTAATATAGTCTACACCAGCAGTTACTTTAGCATGTTGCTCATCAGTATCTGCTAGAAATGTTAAAGCTTTTTCTAATCTTTCTTGAGTAATCATGATGTTATGTTTCCTTTCTTTGTTTTACAATAATACATAAGTACTGGTTTACCTTTGTATAACATCTTGCTTTTATCTACATCTAGAATAACATGTTTCTTTATTGCTTCAGTGCATAACATTTTAGGAACAGTAGCTGAGACAGATGCCTCAACTACAGATCCATTAACTAAATGCATTATAATAGCAACGATTTCCATTAGAATGGTGCCTCATCACCATCATACTTAGCATCAAGTATCATACGTACGTATTTATCAATCTGATCAAAGTTTACTTCTTTGCCTGATTGTATACTTGCTGAAAGTAAATTACTCATAGTAAGTCTATACTTTTCTTTCCAAGCATCTTGTGAAGTCTTTACAGCTACAACTCCATTAGTTCTAGCAGCAGCATTTACTTCTGCTTGTGGTGGAGCTTCACCATCTACTTCTATTTTAGTACAGGTCTGATTATTGCTACCTGGTTTTTTGATTGGATAACCAGTTACAGTAACCTTTTGACCTTTCTGTATGTGTCTACAATTTTGATCTACATACAATCTTCTATCCATACCATTTTCCATTTCTACGGATAGCCAGTATTTAACTGGATTCTCATCGTCATGGATGTCCTTTACACCCTTGACTGTTGCTTGATATGTCTCTGTTTGAGTCATGATCTTCCTCTTTCTGTTGATGTGTTTTATTAATTTACCGATTTGTTGCATACTACTTTATAGTATAATCAAAAGCCTTAATCCACAATTTTTTAGCAAACTCTTTGTATGGGGAATCAGGTTCTTTACCCCATCTGAAGTTCTCCATATTTAGTGGAAACATTCTGATTATATCTTCTTTAGTTTTGGCTATCGAAGTAATATGTTCAATAGTCTGCATAGCATGATAGATCTCTTTGAGCTTATGCTCATCTCTATCTACCATATCCACAGCTTCTTGATCTGAGTGAGAAGCGTACAATAGCATTGTCGGCTTCTTACGAACATCTTTGTATAACAACTGCTGTCTTACATCAGCTGCTTTTGGGTACCAATTTGGGTCAAGAGTACCTTTCTTGAGTCTTTTAAGATATGCTGTAGCTTTAGTATCTACAATAACATCTTCAAACTCAAAGTCAGTTACAGTCTTAATTGGATATTTTAAACCATCTTTAAATGTAACAGTTTCTTTTTGGTAAGATACTACCTCACCAAACTCACCAAGATTCTGTGCAAATCTCATGGCTATATCAACTGCCCATTCACGTTCAGATGATTCTTTGAACTCATTATTAGTAAGTTCATCAAACTTAGCTTCAGTAATTTTTTGAACTGCACTTTCGTCCATGTTCAGATCACCCATAGCTTCGTTAGCTGCATGTTCTGCTGCACTACCCATAGACATTCTAGCATTTACAGGGCCTTCGAAATCGTATAATTTCGTAATTACCCAGTATGCAGGAGAATCTATGAAAGCATTAGCCGAACTAGCACTATGACAATAGTCTTTTTTAAGCATTTTAAGTCCTTTATGTTGATTAATATTCATAACTTTTTAAATAGTAAGTACAATACTTCTATCAAAATATTGCAAGGTAAACAAACAATTAAAACTGAGAAAGATTATTTTGTATATAATCTCTCAATTATAATGTCTTACCTTTTACAACCTACCAAAAGGTATGGGTGTAAAAGTAAAATCTTGTTTTATCATAATTGTAGATCTAGTAATCGTGTAGATAGATTACTAGGTAAATACAATAAAGATGAGTTATTCAAATCACTCGTTGATAAATCTATTCAAACGTATATAAGTAAGTATGGATAAACTAGAATTAGTACCTAAACAGTTTGATAAAAAAACTGTAATGAAAAATGTAAGAGAGTCCAGATTGGACTACATGTTTCATAGACAATTAATTACAGAATCTGAATTTATAGCAGGATCTAGGTATAGAAGATTATGTGAAATATCACAACTTGGTGGTAGAGCTTCTAGCTATGAACCTAAATTAGATTATGGATCGGAAGGGGTAATGGATTCTAAGATAGGAGCTTTCAGTATCCTAGCTAAAATCTCTGAAGAACTATTACCACAGTTTATAATCATTCTAAAGTACTTCTGTTATCAAAATTACTCTATAACTGAAATTAGCAAATGTATGAACCTTACTGAACGTAAGGCATCTAACCTGGTACACGATGCTTTGCGCAGCTTAGCAATATATTTTGGTTACGTTAAAGTTAGAAATACTATAAAAGGACAAGGTGTTAAAAAATTGGAAATCAAAAAAGTACCTACAATGGGTAGCTAGTCAGCAATGCTTACTTTGTATGTATCACGAATGCCAAGCTCATCATATTACTATTGCTGAGAAACGTGGAGTATCACAAAAAGTTAGTGATTGCTGGACAATACCACTTTGTTATGCTCATCACTCTCAGCTGCATCATACTGGTGAAAGACTATATTGGCAGAAATTAGGCATAGATCCTATGATTTATGCTACTTTATTCTACGAATTATGGGATAAAGACGACAAAAATAACATAGAATACATACAAAATGAAATCTATGACAAAGTTTTACCATCTTGTAAAAACAATATTGACTTCCTAATGCAGGTCAAATATTAGCTTTAGTTATCCTTGCGAGAGGTATGCAAATTATGGCAATAATATACAAATTCACACCTAAAAAAAATAAGAATAAACCTTACTCTCAACACTTTATTGAGAAAGTAAGTGCTAAAAAAGTTACACAATTTCTTATAGCACAAGATCCAGCATTACCACATAAAGTTGCTGAATCTATGTCATTAGCTATTATAACATCTACACATTTACAATTATTGTTAGATGAACATGGTCTTGATGTACCAAGAACTGTAGATAATTCATTTGATGAATATCACAATCTAAATTATTTGGATCATGGCTCAGAGACGATACACTAAAAAGAAAAAAGTTTCTAAAGACTTTCCATACAAAGCTATTAAAAAACATCTTACATGGTATGATGCTCAATCAGAAACTGGTTGGATTAGTTTAGAAGATATGGATAATTTAAAACCTGCTGTTTCAAAAACTAAAGGTTGGATCTACAAAGAAACCGATGAATATATAATTACATTCGGTACATACTCTACAGATATAAATGATAATATAATTGAATTTGGTGAAGTACTTTGTATTCCAAAGAACTGGATTTAACCACCCACCAACTCTCGCTGATGGGTGTATCTATATGTGAGATAACTTGTTTTTAATACGTACGACATACTCACTCTACAGAATTTTTAAATAAGAACTCTATCTAGCTTATCTTTTAATCTTAATGCTAGATCCCATTTACCACGTTCTCTGCATTTCATAATTAAAGATTTTATTCTAAATATAATTTTAGTTCTATTATCCATTATGTACCTTTCTTGGTATACTCATTAATAATTTGATCTTGTAATGGATCAGAATGTAATGATTCATTTGGACTATAATGTTGAGCTAAAGAAGTATTATTCTCAGATATTAATTTTTTTAACTTATCTTTAAATAACTCTAACTCATTTACCAAACTCGGATGAGTAGCATGTATGATACCATATAATGGTAAATCATTTATTGCTGTTATTAATCTTCTGAAACCACGTCCACGTTTTTCTAAACGTGCAACCTTGTCATCAGAACCTATTGTATATTCATCACTCATCTGTTTTAACCTCAGTTTCTATAGGATCTTCTTTTGGTATGATTGATTTCATAGTATGAAGCTCCTTCTGAAGATTAGCGTTTTCTTGTTTAAGCTTTTTATTCTCAGTTAACACTCTAAGATAATCAGCTTTCATTGCATTGTTCATATCAGTCATGTGTTGCAACCTCCGTTATTTGTGCATTTAACAACTCTATGTCTAGAGTATACTCTTTTATCCAAGATTGCAACTCTAATGCATGTTTGTCATCAATAGCAGCTAATTCAATAATATTTGCCATCATATCAATAGATGTTTTTAAATTAGCCACTTGTTGTTCTGCTTCTTTTACAAGTTTACTTTTTTTACCTACTTTAAGCTGCACTCGATACCTCCGTATTTTCATTGGGTTCAGTCACTTTCTTAAGTATTGCAATGTCACCATTAATAGTATCACCTGGTAAACATTGATGTCCAGTTCTCTTTTGCCATTCATACCAAGCTTTAGTAGCTCTTTGATTGACTGGTTTAGATCTTAGTTTTGCTTCTTCATCGCATAACATTTCAAAAGATCTATTAGAGACATCAACATTATAACCTTTTTGATACTCTATCATATCGCAATCAATTAATGGATATATATTGGCAAAGTCAGGTTTTTGAACAAATACTCTAAAAACCTCATCACCATTTGTTTTCCATATAATTACATTCCATACTGTTTTACGTTTCATTCTATCTCCTCTGCTTCTACATAATCTTTAGGCATGACATCAATATTTACTAATATAGAATGATCAGTAACTAAAGTTATATCGTATGTTAAATTATTATCAGTAAGCAATTTTTCTATTGCTTTGATATTTATTTCTTTTTTTGGATCAGGTGTAAACATTAGTTTAATGCCTCTCTGACATATTTCTTTACTAGCTTACACCATTTAAAGAACTCTTGGATGTAGTCAGGTGGAGCTTCTCCACGCTGTTTATCTACATCTTTTAAAGCTCTTTTAGTAGCATTATTTAATATACTAATCTGCTTTCTTGGATGCATCTTTTTCCTCATAAGTTATAGATATTACTTTGAACTGCATTTTGCTTTGATCAATAGTTGCTATCTTTTTCATTAGATCTTGCTTTTGTACAGCATCTTCACGATTGCCATACGTTGCAATAATACTTGGTCTTGGTTCATTAGTTGTCCAAGTCCAATCGATTTGTACAACACAGTATACTATATTGTTATTTACTTTTTCCATATTACTCCTTTAGTTTTTGTTTTTCATAATCAATAGCTGTTTTCTTAGCATCTTTGATCATTTCATTTAATGTATGAACACAATTACCTTGTTCTAATATGTAATGCATACCTTCAGACATCATCATATAAAATGGCATTTTTCTTAAGTGATCATAGTTATTAGGTAACTTATAATTCATATACTTTTTCGATACCTTTTGTAGATCTCTCCAAGCAGCATCAGTTATAAGCTCATAATACTTTTTTTCTATTTTATTTAGTTTCATAAGTTCCTTTCTGTTGAGGTAGCCCCCACATAAAGATGGGGGCATACCGATTTACTTCTACCATGAACATTCATACTCTAATGGATTATCATCTTTGATAGCTTGTTTAGCTTCTTTCAAAAACTGCTCGTCTTGTTTTTTATATCTTTTAACAGATTCTTCTTGAAATTGCTGACCCCAAAAGAAACCATCACTGCAAAAATACTCAAAAAAATCTGATTTAATAGCAACTTCTAATGCTTTAATCACATTTTTATCTATTATTACTGGATTATCTCCACCATTAAATCCAAGATTCATACCATTATCAGTTTTACCATTTGGATTTTGTTCATGCCACATTACGTTCATAAACTCTTGAAGTCTTGCGTGTTTTCTCCACTCAAATCTTCCTGCTCTTTGATCTAGTCCCATTTATAACTCCTTGTTAATTTTATAACCCCCTACGAAACGAGGGAAAAAATTCAAAACGCAGGGGGTATTGTATAGGTTCGATTTTTAAAAGACTTTTGGTCTTCCGATCTATGCAATCTTTTGATTAGAAAGCTCTCCGCTTACATCCATAAGCTTCTCTGCTTTCGACTTAGTCTCGTCACTCTTGTCCATTCTTGCACAAGATCTGATAAACAAAGTTGTTGCTGAAGTCTTTTGACCCATAGGATCTAACTTACTTAGCTTACTGTTCTTTGCTACAGCTTCATGACACAGACCTAATAACTCCGCATAGTATGATACCATAGCACCATACTTCTTAGTTACTTTCTCTTTCTGAGATATTTTAACTGTTTCTGTCATTGTTCTCCTTTTCTTGTTTTTTCCTTAGTTCATAAGGAAACTCTATCTGTTCAGGCATTTCTTTCTGAACAGCTCTGATAATACCAACTGTTACTCTAGCAGGTATCGTCAGAATTTTTAGCAATGTGCTTGATGCTTTTGCTATACGATTCATATTTTCTCCTTAGTCGTTTATATTTAATTTCTGTCTGTCTGTATTCCTGAGCAAACTCTTTCGTGCCTGGTACAGGATCTACATCTTCGGTTAGCCAGTTGTATGTTTTACGAATTACAACAGAGCCGACAGTAAAACCGATAAATTTAACAATATTAATAAGTCCATTCATTATTCCCTTTCTGCCAACGTGTTAGATGTCATTAGACTATCTAGCACTTGGAACTTTCTTTTCAAAAAAGAGATCCTTTCAGATAGCATAGTCTCACCTGAATAATCAGTTTGATTCAAAGCTTCTTCATATGTGAATAGGACATCTTCAGGTCTTGATGAAAATGTTTCTAAACTCCATTTGCCTCTGATACATAACTCAAGCAGCTGTTCAGCATATATTCTGTTAGATCCTTTCTCCCACTTTTGATACTGTTGGAAAGAAACACCTAGTATATCTGCACATTCTGTCTGTGTTAAACCTGATTTCACTCTATTCAGTAGTAAGTGCTTCGCAATATTCTTACGAAGAAAACTAATACTACCTACTTCTTTACGTCTTCTAGTCATTACAACTCCTTTCTAAATATTTTCTTAAGCACCTGTGGTTTGCGACTGCTAAAGCCACCGGTGGTAACTACTCTAATAGTATTTGGATCTTTACTCTCATAATTTAATCTCACAATCATTAGCATACCCTTGCTTGGATACTCTATTGGTAAGTACTTGATCCAGTCGATATAATTACGCCACCACCAAAATTTATCATTACGTATAAATCCTGTGAATGGCAGCTTGTAGATAATCTCTAGTCCTTTCTTAAGCGAGATCTTTCTACCTCGTAACTTATCTTTGAATATCACTCTACTGTGTTGCATCATTTTTAGTTTCTACTTTCTCATTTAAAGCAGCATTACATTGAATAATGCAATTTAATAAATACATTTCTACACCAAAAGCTGGTAATGTTTTCTTCTTACTGCTTCTAATTTCTTTGTGTGCATCACTCAACATCTTTTTAAGTTGTCTTAATTTTTTCATAAATCTCCTTTCTAATTACCCTCCCTAGAACTCAGTTGCACTAGCGCTTTACAACCTTCTAGGAAGTATCGTACTGGCCTCATTGATGCATTTCTACATAACTCGCTAGAGAGTAGCATTTGAAAACGCCAGTCGTATTATTGTAATTCTTTGTGGGCAATCCCCACATGAGTGTGGGGGATTGACCTAACAACTTACTTAGCTAATTTTTCTGCGATATTAGCCATCATTGCTTTTAATTCAGAAACTTCAGTCATAACTTCTTTATGATTCTGAATATGCTTAACTGGTATAAACGTACCATCAGCAATGTTCTGAGCATAAGTCTTACCATTGTTGTACAACTTTGGTGCTTTTGCTTTATCTGTCCCAGCTGTCATCGTTACTCCTTTCTTGTTTGTATAATGGAATATACACGAGTAATATTCCAATTATGCCAAGTAGCATTCCTAACTCCATTGGAATGGAATCAGGATGCAACTCAACAGACACAACTACAAATAGTAAACCTATTGCAGGTAGTATCATATTCATTTGATCTCCTATGTTATCATTATTAACCATATAATAACAACTGTGAATAGAATATATATACGCATATAATTATTCTTTGTCATTGTTATCATCTTTCACCAGCTTTTTTACGAAATAAAAGCCGACTAAACAGCTACCAATCATTATCGCTAAATAAATAGCTAACAACGTCAGTACCAATCCTGTTAGAAAACTAATCATATTTAACTCCTTTCATATTGTTATAAGTATTATACCTACGGATATATCTCTTAAACATCTTATCTAGTGATAGCTTAGGAGGTGTAGGAATTATATCTAAATGGCTTATTTTATAGTCATAAACCAGTATATTAGGCCTCTTTCCATGTAGCTTATTCATTTCAGATTCCCTCATTTGTTAGTGTTGATAAGTATAATAATCAAATCCCACAATCAATCTATCAATAGATTTAGCCTAAAGTAGGTCAATTGCAGGATTTCCATTATATATAACAAACCCAAGTTCTTGAGCTCGTTCACGCAGTGCACGAAGCTCATGAACGTAACGCAACACATGAGCTAAAAACTCACAAGTTTTTTTGGGCTTTACAAGCCAATCGCAAAAAAACCTAAAAACTTCTTAGAGCAACGAGCAACAGCGAGTTTCTGTGTGTGTAAACAAGGGGTTTTAAAACAACCCCAAGCGATATGTAGCAATGTGTGAGAATAAATATAGGGGGGTTTGTTACAGCTACACCCAATGGGGGGGTTTTACATTAGAATCATTATAAACAAAAATAGGAGAAACATATATGTACGCATCATTAGCAAGATTTGGATATGGCATCGCAAAAAGCCTTAGACCAAGTAAGTTAAAACGTGGCATGAGAATAGCAGGTGATAAAGTCGTAAAAAAAAGACTTGATCCTGCGAAAAGTCCAAAATTATCTGCGTATGAAGATAAAGGACTTAACTTTATGAGCCAAGCTGGAAGTAAAATCCAAAAGGGTTATACTAAAGCTTATAGAGCCACATTAGGCTCATCTACGAAACGAAAGGTTACTACTGGAGTTATCGGTGGTGGCATAGGCTTCGATATATTCGATGACGATTAATGGCTAAGAAAAAAGCCTCAATCGGAATCATAACATGGGAACGTGAGAAGCCAAGAAAACGACCAGGCAGACACGCCAAATCGTATTCAAAACGGATCCCACAACGCAAACGATATAAAGGACAAGGTAGGTAACAATGTATCAAATAGGAAAATCAGCAGCTATATTCTTAAAGCATAGAATGGCAAAAGGTAAAGCTGCAGCTATGGCAGGATTAGATAAAAGTAAAACTGCTGTTATGAAAGGTGTATCTAAAGGTAAAGCTTTAGCTATGCAAGGAGCAGAAAAATCTAAATCTGTTGGTTCAAAAATAAAAAAGAAAGCTAAAAAGATCTATAAAAAGAATCCAATTTTTGACAAAAGCGATGTAGCTTTTATTAAACAAAATCCTAAGCTATCAGCAGGAGCTGCTGCAGTAGGTGCAGTTGCTGGAGAAGGTTTATATGGTTTAGGTTCAGGAACTTATAATTTAGCAACAGGTCAAAGAAACGTAAGAGTTAAAAAAGAGACTGCTAAAGAAATAAATAAAATGAAAAAACTCTACAACATCTAAAAATGTCAAAAAAAATAGAAAAACTAGCTGATGATTTAATGAATCTTACTAAAGATGAAGCTCAACAACTACAGCTTGTCATCAAAGCTAAGCTTATGCCTGAAGTTGAAAGACAACGTGGTTTATTGAACGACCAAATGGCTCAGAATCCACAAATGGCTAATATGGGAAGGCAACAACCAATGGCACCTAGAGCTGCAACACAGCGAGATGTCAGAATGCAAGGACTATTACGATGAAGCTATTGAAAAAATACATTCAAAAGTGTAAAGACTACATTAAGAACATAATAAATAACTTTAAAGGAGTATAATTATGCCAATGGTAGGAAAGAAGAAGTTTTCATACACAGCAAAAGGCAAGAAAGCTGCTAAAGCTTATGCTAAAAAGACTGGTAAGAAAATGAAAAAGAAAAGAGGATACTAATGTTAGTAGGAAAACAAAGCAGACTTCCTATGGCTTTACAAAAAAAGATTGTAAAAGCTAAAATGAAGAAGAAAAAAGCTAAGAAAGCAAAAAAATGAGTACAAACTTTAAAAGAGAGCTATATCAGAGTAAATTATTACCTGCTGTTGTACCTGGAAAAGGTGTTAAAACTATTAAACAAGCATCAGGAATGCCTAAAAAGAAATTTACTAAGATGAAAAAGCCTGAAGCTGGTGTTATTAAAAAAGGTTTGAAGGTAGCAAGTAGAGCTGCACTATCACCTTTATCATTAGGATTAACTGGAGCTTATGCATTAGGTGCTTCTTCTAGAAGATTTAAAAAAGCTCCAAAAGTAGGTGAAGGTAGAAGATTATCAAGTGAAGTTTTATCTAAACCTGATAAAAGAACTTATTATTTATAATTATGACAACAAGAGGCGGAAAAAGAGCAGGAGCTGGTAGACCAAAAGGATCTACATGTGCAAAGAAATGGAAAATGCTTGACGAATTAGCAGTTAAGTATAACCATTCTCCTTTAGACTACATGCTTGCTATACTTAATAATCCAATGTCATCTCCTGAAAGAAAGATGATGGCAGCAGAGAAAGCTGCACCTTACGTTCACGCAAAATTAGCTACGACTACGACAAAACTTGGATCTGATGGCCCAATCAAAATCAATATCAAATGGGGAGACGAGTAAAGAGGAAACTAAAGATATAGTTATTCCTTATACACCTCGTCCTTTACAGAGAGAAGTACATAACAATCTTAAAAGATTTAATGTATTAGTTTGTCATCGTAGATTTGGTAAATCAGTATTATCGATTAACCAACTTATTAAAACAGCTATAGAAAAACCCATGCGTAAGTGTGCATTTATAGCACCAACCTACCGACAAGGTAAATCTATTGCTTGGGAATATTTAAAAATTTATACAAAACCACTAATGTATTTAGGTGGTAGTAAAAACGAAACAGAATTAAAAATAGAATTATTTAATGGATCTACGCTTCAAATATTTGGAGCTGACCACCCTGACTCATTACGAGGTGTTGGGTTTCATGGAGTTGTGATGGATGAGTTTGCTATCATGGCACCAAGAACCTGGACTGAGATTATACGTCCAGCAGTTGCTGACACATTAGGATGGGTAATGTTCATAGGAACTCCTATGGGACATAATCAGTTTTGGGAAGTTTATGATTTTGCACAACGAGGACAAAAGAACTGGTTTGCAAAAATGTATCGAGCATCAGAAACAGGTGTAGTACCTGCTGAAGAATTAAAAGATGCTCAGTCTATAATGACTGAAGAACAATATAACCAAGAGTTTGAATGTTCTTTTACAGCTGCTGTAAGTGGTAGTTATTATGGAAAACTAATAACCAAAGCTGATAACGAAAAAAGAATTGGGAGTATACCTGTTGAGGAACACGTTGGTGTTGAGACATGGTGGGATTTAGGGATCGGGGATTCGACAGCTATTTGGTTTATACAAAGAGTAGGTGAAGAAATTCACGTCATAGATTACTATGAAAACTCAGGTGAGTCTTTAGCTCATTATGCAGATGTCTTAGAAGATAAGAACTATGCTTATGAAAGACATATCGCACCTCATGATATTCAAGCAAGAGAGCTTGGTACTGGTAAATCTAGGTTAGAAGTATCTCAGGAACTAGGAATAGATTTTGAAGTAGCACCTAAATTAGAGGTTGATCATGGCATAGAATCTGTTAGGAATGCTTTACCACATTGTTGGTTTGATAGAGAAAAATGTAAATTAGGACTAGATGCATTAAGACAATATCGTAAACAATGGGATGAGAAGAACCAAGTTTTTAAAAATAAACCTTTGCATGACTGGTGTTCACATGCAGCTGATGCGTTTAGATACGGATGCGTACATGATCCTATAGATACATCAGACTGGCAAAGACCCATAAATGTAGATTATAAATATATCGTATGACAGAAGATCAAATTATATCAATATTAAATAGAGAGCTTAGAGCATCATCAGGTTACATTGGTGGTGAGATAGTTACACGTAGAAGAAAATCATTAGAATATTACTTAGGTAAACCTTTTGGTAATGAACAAGAAGGTAGATCTCAAGTAGTTAGTACTGATGTTTCTGATACTATAGAATCTTTAATGCCTTCTCTTATGAAAATTTTTACAGCAGGAGATAATATCTTTCATTGTGAACCTGCTGGGCCTGAAGATGAAAAGGTAGCTAAACAAGCTAGTGATTATATTAACCATGTTTTCTATAAAGAGAACAGAGGTTTTTCTGCTATTTATACAGCGTTCAAAGATGCACTTGTTCAGAAGAATGGTATTCTAAAAGTATACTGGGATGATTCTGAAAAAACTACAAGAGAAGAATATAAAAAATTAACTGATGATGAATACAATCTTCTTATTGCAGACAAAGAAGTTTCAGTAACAGAACATAAAGAATACGAAGAAGAATTTAGAGATGATAACGATAAGGTTATAGATACAATTAAGTTTCATGATGTTGTTATTCATAAAACTAGAATGTATGGTCAAGTTAAAATTGATCCAATCCCACCTGAAGAATTTTTAATTGAACGTAGAGCTAAATCAATAGAATCAGCTAACTTTGTTTGTCATAGAGTTAATATGACTAGAACTGAATTAGTTGAAATGGGTTATGATAGAGATTTAGTTTATAACTTACCTACTGGTGATGCAGAATATTATTTAGAAGATAGACAAGTAAGATACCAAGATACAGATTTTTCTGCACCACAAGATAGAGGTGATAATTCTACAGACGAAGTTTTAATTCATGAATGTTATGTAAGATTAGATCTAAATGGTGATGGTAAATCAGAACTATTAAAAATTTGTCTTGCAGGTACAGGAGCATATAGAATATTAGGTATGGACGAAATTGATTCAATACCTTTTGTTTCAATGACACCAATTATTATGCCTCACAGATTCTATGGTAGATCTGTTTCTGAACTTATTGAAGATATACAATTAATTAAATCTACTGTTATGAGACAGATGTTAGATAATATGTATCTAACGAATAATAACAGAATAGCTATTCAAGATGGTCAAGTAGCTATGGATGACCTATTAACAAATAGACCAGGTGGTATCGTAAGAACTAAACAACCACCTGCTAATGTTATGCAGGTTATGTCAGCTCAACCTATTACAGAACAAGCATCAGGATTATTAAACTATTTAGATTCAGTAAGAGAAGCAAGATCAGGTGTTACAAAATCTTCACAAGGATTACAATCTGATTCTTTAAACACAGATACAGCTACAGGAATGAATCAAGTATTAACTCAATCTCAAATGAGAATGGAGTTGATTGCAAGAACATTTGCTGAAACTGGTGTTAAAGATCTAGGTATTAAGATATTCGAATTACTTTGCAAATATCAGCAAAAAGAAAAATTAGTTAGAATTAGAGGTGAGTTTGTTCCTATGACTCCATATGAATGGAGAGATAGAGTTAATCTTTCTGTTAAAGTAGGATTAGGTACAGGTTCAAAAGAACAACAACTTATACTTCTTAATGGTATTCTACAAAGACAACTACAAGCTATACAACTACAACAGAATGTATATGGCCCAGTTGTTAATCTTAAAAATATTTATTCTACATTACAAAAACTTGTAGAGAATGCAGGTCTTGGAAGTGTAGAACCATTCTTTATGGATCCTGAAGTAGGTGCTGCACAAATGCCACCACTTCCTCCTAAACCACCAACTGAGTTTGAGAAGGTATCTCTAGCACAAGTACAGGGTGAAAACCAAAGAGCTATATTAGATTCTGAAGTACAAATGAAGAAATTAGAATCTTCATTAAGACAGAAACTATTAGACTTTGAGCTTCAAGTAAAAGAAATGGAGCTTAAATATGGTACTAAAATAAATGAGCTTGAAATGCGTAACAGATCTATGATAGAACAACAACAAGTTAGACAATCAGGTGATTTGTTTAAAGAGATAATGAAAGGTCAAAAACAATTCTTCGATGGCAAAGGATCTAAACAAACAGATTTCACAAGGGACGAAAGCCCAGCATCTACTGGACGATCCCCTAATGAAAGAGGCGTTTGATTATTTAAAAACTCGTTATAGAGAAGAAATATTCAACACGTCTTATAATGATCACGATCAAAGACAAGTTCTTTGGATGGCCTATAATATGGTCGAAAAAATCAAAGGACATCTTGAGTCTGTGATGAATGAAGGCAAACTAGCTGCCAAAGAGCTAGATCAACTACAAGACTTAACTAAGTAATTAGAAGTCTATTTCGCCAATCCAATTAAGGAAGCGATCAACCTAAAAGGAGAATCTATGCAAGTAGATAAAACAGTACAAGGTGCTGCTGACAAAATATCAGGATTACTGAATCCTCAAGAAGGACAATCAGAACCTGAAAAAAAACAGACAGAACCACAAGAGCAAACACAGGAAAAACCAGTTCAAGAAACTGCACCTGATGTTGTTGAAGAAGTTAGCCAAACCGAGACTGAGGAAGCTAAACCTGAAACTGAAAGCTCTGAAATAACTGAGACAGAACAAACTGAACAACAAGAAATACAAGAACCTTCACTCCACCGAGTCAAAGTACAAGGTCAAGAGTTAGAGGTCAGCTTGGACGAATTGAAATCAGGTTATTCAAGAGACTCAGATTATAGACAAAAGACTCATGCTTTAGCTGAGGAAAGAAAAATCCTTGACGAACAAAAGACAAGTCTTAGTCAAACGTATGACAGTAAGCTAAAAGAATTGAATGATTTAATTGGTGTTGCCAATACATATATCAGTCAATCATCTGATGTTGATCTTCCAAAATTATATGAAGAAGATCCTACTGCTGCTGCTAAAATAGATTTTCAAATGCGTCAGCAAAGAGAATCTTTTAACAAGTTAAGGCAACAAGCTGAAACTGTTAAAGCACAACAGTATAATCAATATCTAGATGAACAAAAAAAGTTAGCTGCAACTAAAATTCCAGAATTTAGTGATCCACAAAAATCAGTACCATTCAGAAATCAGATGAGATCAACTCTTGCTGATTATGGATTTAATGATCAAGAAATTGGTTCACTAGCAGATCATAGATTCCTTATGGTTCTAAAAGATGCTATGGAATTTAAAAACCTTAGAAGCAAACCTGTTACTGCTAAAAAAGTAACAACAGCTCCGAAGGTAGTTAAATCAGGAACTCCTAAAATGGACGATTCTAGACGTGCTTCTGTTAAACAAAAAATTGGTAGATTGAGAAAGTCAGGTAAACTGAACGATGCTCATTCTGCTATTCTTGAAATAATCTCAAAAAAATAGGAAAATAACATGGCACAACCAACAAACACATTTGATACGTACGATGCAGTAGGTATCAGAGAAGATCTACAGGATGTTATTTACTCAATTTCTCCAACTGAAACTCCTTTCATGAGTGCAGCTGCGAGAGAGCAAGTAAAAAATACATTCCACGAGTGGCAAACAGATTCATTAGCGGCTGCTGCAACTAACAATGCAGTAATCGAAGGTGATGAAGCTACTCTTGATGCATCAACTGCAACAGCTAGAATTGGTAACTACACACAGATCATGGATAAGACTGTAGTAATTACTGGTACACAAGAAGCTGTAGACAAAGCTGGTAGAGCAAGTGAACTTGCATACCAAATCGCTAAAAAATCTAAAGAGTTAAAAAGAGACATTGAGTCTACTTTATTAACTAACCAAGCAAGAGCAGCTGGTAACTCATCAACTGCTAGAACATTTGCTTCTATTGGTGCTTGGATTGCAACGAACGATAACTTCGATGCAGGTGGATCATCTCCAACTGCTGCTGATGGTTCTGACGCTAGAAATGACGGAACTCAAAGAGCTTTAACTGAAGCTATGTTGAAAGACGTTATCAAAGGTACATGGAACTCAGGTGGTAACCCATCTGTAATCATGGTAGGCCCATTCAACAAACAGAAAATCTCAGGATTTACTGGTGGATCTACTAGATTCGATGCTTCAGAAGATAAAACTTTATACACTTCTATTGACGTGTATTCTTCTGACTTTGGTGATTTAGAAGTAGTACCTAACAGATTCTCTAGAGATAGAGATGCTTTAGTCCTAGATATGGACTACTGGTCTGTAGGGTTCTTAAGAGACTTCACAATGCATGAACTTTCAAAAACTGGTGACTCAGAAAAAAGACAGCTATTAACTGAACTTACTTTGATCTCTAGAAATGAAGGTGCTTCAGGTGGAGTATTCGACTTAACAACTTCATAATATATAAATACTTGGGGGGAGTAATCCCAATATATACTTCCCCCAGTATCAATCTTGACTATGAAGTCTTATGGGATTATAGACGGAACGTAGAAGGAGAATAAAAATGAGAACATTAAACGACTATTTTTTAACAGCAAAAGTTACTGACATTAGTACAGCAGGATCTACATTCGTAGCTGTACCTGATGGTGGTAATATTGTTAAAATTATAACAACAATTAAGAATGCTATTACAACAGCTGATGCTGCTATAACATTTGAAATTGGTGGAACTGCCGTTACTAATGGTGCAATCACAGTTACACAATCAGGCTCTGCTGCTGGTGATGTTGATACATCTGTACCAACTGCTGCAAACAGAGTAGAAGAAGATGGAACTATCGAAATTATTTCTGATGGATCATCTGCAACTGCTTGTGAAATGATTGTTACATTCGTAATAAGAAGATAATTAATTAGGGGGTGGCAACACCCCCAACTAAAGGAGAAATAAATGCACATAGCAATGAGACCAACAACAACAGAAAAATTAACATCTACAGGTACATCATCTCAGACAGCTGCTTTTGCTGATAATATAGAATACGTTAGAGTAGTATCTGATGCTGCTGTTCATATTGAGTTTGGTGTTAATCCAACAGCAACAGCATCTACAATTTATGTACCAGCTGATGATATTGAATACTTCAAAGTTTCAGCAGGTGAAAAACTAGCTGCTATTGGTTCAGCAAATGTTTACGTAACTCAATTAAGTGAATAATGAGTATACTGAGAGATCAGGAATCTGACGGAACTAAATACTTCGTAGAAGCTGATGGAAAAATAACAGTTAAAAGATCACAAGACGTTAATCCTATTCTACAAAAGAATAAAAGATTATATAATCTTAATGATGGTTATTCTCAAACAAAAGATATTAAACGTGTAGCTAGTATTCCAACTATGGTTTTAGAACTATGGGCTAGAGAATATAATGGAACTAATAATTGGTGGAGAATACCAAAAGAAGAAAGAACAAAGATTTTAAAGTTAAAATTAAACAGTAGCGAATATCGTTATTTTAGAACAGCATCAGGAAGAATGTAATGGCATTATCAACATATACAGAACTTAAATCATCAATAGCAAATTTCTTAAATAGATCAGATTTAACAACTGAGATACAAGATGATTTTATAAAACTTACTGAAGCTGATTTTAATGCTAAGCTACGTATAAGACAAATGGAACAGAATGATGATGTTACAATTAATGCTGAAACAGTTGCAGTACCATCAGGATTTATTGCTGTAAGATCATTTCATATATTATCAGCTGATACTAAGTATCATTTAGAATATATAACACCAGGAAATTTATTTGAAATCAAAGGAGGATCTACATCAGGTATGCCAAGAACATACACGATAGAGTCTGACAATGGAACAGAAAGTTTTAGATTTGCCCCACAACCTGACACAAGCTATACAGGAAAGCTTCAATACTATAAAGCTTTTGATGCTTTATCTGATAGCAATACAACTAATTACATTTTATCTAGCCATCCTTCTATTTACTTATATGGCTCATTATATCACGCAAGTAATTTCATCGGTGGTATCGATCCTAACCAAACGCAACAATGGCTAGGTATGTATTCAGCAGCTCTTGAGAGATGTGAGAATAACGATAGACAAGATTCATATGGATCTGCACCTGTTGTTCAAAGAACAGATGTAAGTACAGATCTATCATTCTATAGGAGAAAATAATGCAGATAC
>Ga0208162_1000266_pt1 | contig 30597 bp, 33 predicted proteins | sample CB_VirMetaG_4_FD_184539 | JGI IMG/M metagenome (GOLD analysis project Ga0208162, IMG submission 184539) | Freshwater to marine saline gradient viral communities from Chesapeake Bay - CB_1508_1M Viral MetaG (SPAdes) (version 4) | ecosystem: Environmental > Aquatic > Marine > Coastal | place: USA... | reverse complement strand
AATCGCACCGCCGAACATTCGGCCGATGTTTGTTGGGCCAAGGATCTTCCAGATGCGAGGAAAGTTAATCATACTGTACGCACGCTGCAGGTACTTTCCCTCTTCTGCGTTGTCGACGTACCGTGCACCGCGTACCTTTGACTCGGTCATGTTGTCGGCAAGCTTCTTCATCTGCGCACCGTGCTGCTTGTACAGGTTCTCAAGCGCGTTACCGATACGTGCGTAATCCTTGGCCGCAACCAAGTCGCCAAGCAGCTCATCCATGTCGATGTCCCCCGGCGCGATGCCACGCGTACGGCGTCGTACATATTGAGTCATGGCATATTCAGCCATCCACGAGTCATTGACGCCCACAGTGCGGAACGCGTTGTTCACGTCAGACAGGACAGGAGTCATCTGCGCCGACTCAATGTTGGCCATACGGATCTGGTCGAGTTCAATGTCGCCGACATCCTGCACCTTGCGGCCCAGCATCGTCTGCACACCGCCCAACATCTCAGCTGCCTGCCGGATCGCCGGGATGTCGCTTGTGTAGATGCGAACAAGCGGGGAGAATAGCCGACGCACGTCGACGCCGGCTATCTTGACAGAACCGCCGGCAACTCTTCCTGGCGTCGGTGCGCCTTTGATCTTGCCATCTACGATCTGCACCGCAGCGCGCTTCTGTACATTCTGTGTTGTCGACGTCACGAGATCGGACGCCTCGGCCATTGCTTTTTGTTCCGGCGATGGTCGCCAGTTCATGTCGATCTTTGGCATGCCGTCGGTCAGCACTTTGTTGAATCCGCCACCGATCAGCGCGGCGAGTGCAAGTGACGTCACGTCGAACTCGCGTGTGCCTGTCGTGTCAGCTGTCCCCGCCGCCGCTTGGATGCCTGCATCAAGCGCTGCCTCACCGGCCGCACCGAACATGAACGGCCGCGCTGCTGCGAACTGCTGCACGCGGTTCACGCTTTGGCCTGCCTTGACCGCTGCGCTTGCTCGCGTCGAAGTCGCTAGAATGCCGGCACCGCCGATCAGGTAGGTCGACAGAGTTGCTGGGTCAGCGATAGCAGCCGTCAGGTTAGCACCAGGGCCGACCTGCTGCATGTCTTTTGCTCGACGACCAAGGAACTCAGCGTACGTCTCCAGCTGGTCGTCAGCGAGAAACTGAGCCGCGTTGTGCAGGTTGTCGGTCATGTCGCCCATCGGGACGCTGTACGTTTTGAGCAGCTCGTCCACACGATCGCCGTCGTAGGGCTGCGCAATGTCGAAGACGCGGTTGATTGCTCGCTTTGCTGTCAGCTCGCGGAACAGCGCCTTCTCTCTAATGTTTGCAGCGTACGCCTCCCGGTCACCAGTCAGCGCCGCACCAGCCTGATCAATGAAGCTCGGCTCAGCAAAGAAGCGCATGAGGTCACCTGTTGTGCCGTACCGGACTCCAGTGCCGTACCCTGCCGCGAACGGCATGTACTCTGGAGCGGACGTTACGACCGCTGTGTCCTCTGTGTAGTTCTCAATGTCTACCACTATCAGTCACCTCCCAAGATAGTCAGCTGTTCATCAGCCTGGCCCAGCTTCCACGCTGGCACGACGGTCGCTGTGTGAAAGAACGCTGACTGGAAGTCAGTGCTGTTCGGAGGGGCGTACCCGATGTCGCCATCCATGCGCAGCTCGATGCTCGTGGCACCGCTGTACTTGTCCTCGTACGGCAGCATGTATGCGATTGACCCGTGGCTATCGTCGAAGTCGCGATTGCGCGTATCGATCGACAGGAAGTCATCAGCGTCGACTGGAAAGTCCTGTGACGTGCCATCAGCAAACGTAGCAGTGACTGCCATGGCCCCGCGCACGTTGCGGATGTCCCACGTTTGGCCACCCAGACCTTCGACAAGAAAGTGTGTCGTCCTGCCCTGCATCGCCGTGTTGTTTGGCCGGCTAAAGTTGACAGCCTGCAACGGTATTGCACCACCAACAACTCGAGTACGGAACCGCCCAAGAGGTGCAAGATTACCGAAGCTGTCTCGGTAGAGCATTGCCTCACCGTCAGCGCGAGACAGGCTAAAGCCGTCACTATTGATTGTTATGTCGATGCCGGCAGCGTTCTGCTCGATGTTCTTCAGCTCTACGCCAGCTGCGCCGAACAGGTCGGCATGCATACGTGCTCCAAGAGCTGCAGCGCCTTTCATGCTGTCTTTGTCGAGACCGTACGTGGCCATTGTCAGGTCGCGGATGTTGTCGGTGCTCTTAACGCTGACCTTCTCGGCGAACAGACCGATCACGTTCACGCCCTTCATCATCTGATCTACAGTGATTTCACCGGCAAACGCACGGGTCGCTGTCCCGCCACCTAGCAAGCTGTCGCCCAAAGCACCATACAACTCGCGTGGCGCGGACCGTGCAGCCAGCTTTTCGATCTGCTTTTGGATTGCGTCTGGGTTATCTGGCTTGGCAAGGATGGTGTCGAGGTTAGAGCTAATCGCTAGCACTGCTTCGAATCGCGCATCGTTTACGCCCAAGGAGCCGATTGCCTGCTCGACAGTAGCGATATGATCACTGGTGATTGCGCCGCTAATCAGCATATTGCCGAACTGGCGCTGTGCCACTGAGAAGCTCTGAGGCGAAAGCGCTAGGATCTGCAGCTCGGGGTTACCAGCAAAGTCTACATATGGCGCGCCAAACTGCTTGCTGTAACTGACAAGACGCTCGACGGTAGCGATCGTGTCTGTCGTGACCTCACCGTCGCGCACCGTCTCAGCAAACACCTGCGCTAGCAGACCTTCACCGAAGCCATTCCGCTTAGCAAGTGTGATCGCTGCAGCCAACGCGTTGTGTCCGTTTTGATCGCCAGCAGTGATTGCATCGAGGGCCGGCAAGATCTGCTCACGGATCAGTGCGTTCTGCTTGTTGGTCTTCTGTGTAGCCACCTCGCTTGAGGTCATGCGGTACTCTTCGTTGTAGTACAGAGTGCCGTTGGTGACCGTAGCTGTTCCCTTCGTGTCGCGGACAGGTTCGTAAGGGCTGCTGTCGATCTTCGACTGAGCCGAGTTGTAACGCGTTGCCGCCTTCTTCGTAGCGTTCAACAGGTCTTCTTGCTCGTCGATGCTCATCAAGCCTTCGCTTTGTTGCATCGTTTGCATCATTGAAAGTGTGAACTGCTTGATTTGCTCTGGGTCTTCAGTCTGATCCAGTGTCAGCTCAAACGCCTTCAGTGTGTTACCGACACGGTTGTCGGAGTCAGCCTTAACGAGACTAGCAATGCGATCTGCCATTGCATCATCGACACCTACAAACGCGTTTGCTTGATACAAAGCATCCAGCGCGGCTGTGAGGTTTGCTGCGTTCTCGATGTTAGCAACGGTTGCGCCAGACGCTGCTGCCTGTCCCTGCGCCATCTCGACGTTGCTGACAAACGTCGATGCAATCTCTTCTGGAGCTAGGCCAGTCTTTTCTACCTCTTCACGGTAGACCTGTGCCAACACTTCAGCGTCTGCCTCGGGAGATCCAGCTTGGAACTCAGCGACATTGTTTATCGCGCTGCTTGCTGCAAAGGCACGCTTGCTCTCTGCAAAAGCTTTCCCTCGTTCTGCTGCAAACGTAGTGAACGCGCTTGTCTGCATCAGAGCGTCTGCTGAGTTTACTGAGGCGATGATGCCCTGATCGAAGCCTTCTTTGCCACCAGCTTCTGCAAACTGGCTAGCTAAGCTGTCGAGGAAGTCATCCGTACTGATACCTAACAGAGCGCTGTCGCTCATGTTCTTGTAGCTCTCAGCTAGCGCTTGATCGGTAATGTCACGCGAGGCTTCGTACTGTGCCATCTGGTTAGCGCGGTCCGCTCCTTCAGCAAGGATCATTGCCTTCTCTAGGGCAAATGCGTTGTCGCGTGAGACGGCTTCCATAATACGCGAGCGGTTCTCTTCACCGATGCCACGGTCAGCCAGCACTTGGTTCAGCAGTGACGTGCGCTTGGCGTTCATCGCCATCGTGTACTGAACGGATTCCGCTGCGCTATATTCCTTGATGTTATCGGCCATGTTGCTGTTGAACAGCTCTGGGATCCACGCGTAGGGCGTGCCACCTTTTTTGCCCCAGTAGTTGCCACCGCCCTTGGCTGTGCCGACAGTGTCGAGGTGCAGAGCGTTACCACCCATGTATCCCTCGCCGCCGCCGATGCCGACAATACCTAGACCGCGTGCAACCTGGGCGAACTTGATGGCGCGGGGGTCACTGCCGTCGACCGGAATGATCTTGCCCGTTGCTTGGTCAATCAGATGCACGTCCGCTGCGTTACCGTGGTCGTGGCGCTGGGTGCCTGTGCGCTGGCCACCCTCGTCAATCCCTGGCTGACCACCGCTGAACACACGGACCTCGAGGCCTGTCTGTGCAGCTGCGCTACTCAGGATACCGTACAGCTCATCATCGAGTGGCTTGTTACGGATAGCCTCTTCGTGGGCCATCGTCACCTTGCCAGCGCTTGTCCCGACAAACACATCTGTGCCGTAGACAGGCAGGCCTTGCTCCATCCGCAGCTGGTCGAGCTGGATCTGCTGGCTGATGTCGTCGTTGACAGCTTTGAAAGCTTCCATTGTGTCGGCGTAGTTGTCACGCGCCTGAGTCAGCGCGAAGTCCTGCTCCATCTTGTACAGCTTGAAGGCGTTCTCCTGCTCTTGCAGCTGCAGGTTCTGCTCCATCTTCATCATCTGCAGTTGGTTACGGCGTGCCTGCACAGCTGTGTTTGCAAGGTCTTGAATAGGACCGCGTAGGTTGCCGATGGCGCTTGCTAGTTTTGACAGTGCTTGGCTCTCTCTGTTGTCGAGGAGCGGCCGGTAGTAACTGTCGATCATCTTTGTCGGGGCTGCGTTAGGCCGCACTGGCCGGATGTATTCCACCATTATCGATATTGCCCCATCAGATAGCTGTGTCTCTGGTCAAAGAAGTTCATCTGCGCCTGACCGAACTGCATGCTCTGATCGAAACTGCGCTGCTGGTAGCTCATTTGAGCGTTGATCATCTGGTTGCTTTGCATCGTCTTTGTGAACGAGCTGAAGGAGCTAATCAGTCCGCCAAGTGCGGTAAGGTTTACAGCTGCTAGCTCAGCTGGACTGACGCGTCCTTGCGGTACACTCGCGACACGCGCTCTGTAGTCGTAAGCCGCCTGCGTCTTTGCATCATTGTTGTACTCGAGAAGCATTGCGCGACGGTGTGCAAGACGACCGAGGTTTCGGTTACTGACTTGGCTGATCGCGCCGTAAGTCTCTGTCACGCTTCGACCAGTCCGACCCGCCGACGCGTTCATTGCGCGTGTCTGGGCCATGACGTCACGTGCTTGCATCGTCTGGTCGAACGCGGCCATCTGCGTCTCCCGAACCTGCTCAACCGTCTGCTTGTCGATCTGCTGCTGAGCGATGTCGAATGCCTCGCCGGCCAGCTGCTTGTTGGCATCGTACTGGCGCTGCTGTTCAGCGGCGCGCTCGTAGATCGCCTGTCGTTGTACGTTAGCCTGGGCAATGCTCAGCCCAGCGTTCATCACGGGACCGATGAGGCCCATGGCGGCAGTACACATCTATTGTCTCCTGATGGTAAATTCAAAGAAATCGAAGCCGTTGATCTTGATTGGCGACGGTGCGAACGATGCGCCGACCCACTTGAGCCATTGTTGGTGCACAGTGTTCTCGACATCGACGACGTTGTAGAAGATGTCGTAGCCGCTTTCGTCGAACATCAGCTCGAGAACGGACTTAGCCTTTCGCAAAAACTGCACAGGCTTTTCGCTGATCCGGTCCGTACCGACCAGCCAAGGGATTCCGATCCCCACAGCACTAGAATCCGCGACCCCGGCAACTGCCACAGGCGTCGTGCCAGACTCCAAGCCGACCAATGTAAACCGAGAATTACGAGCACTCTCGACCACTGCTCGTATAGCGTCGTTACTGTCAGTGATGCGGCATGCCTCACGTTTGTCTGCCTCTCGTAAGTTGTGCGCTACGTGTTCTATGTGGTGATGGTCGGCCATCGTCACCGTGATCGTCACCCCATCACCCCCGCAGCGTCTTAGGTGCAATGAAGCCTTCCCACTCGATCGTGGTCAGCGTCGATGGGAACGGCTGGCTGTTGCGGAACTTGATGCTCACTCGGTCGTTCTTTGCCATGATCGGGAATCGGAACGAGCCGGTGTCGAACGACAGTTGCCCGAGTGCGTCAGTGCTGTCACCGAACGTCAGGCTGTTAAACTGCCGCGTTGTCTTTTGTCGCCCGTTTGGCTCGACATCGATGGCAAACCCCGCCGTGTCGTCATAGGTCACGGTCGCGTATCGAAGCTGCAGCCGGCTGTCGCTTCGACCGACAGTGGTCTGACCAGGCTTGTAGTAGATAGGCGAAAGGTCGAACTCAAAGTCGTAGGTCAAACCGACTGTAAACGATGGCTGATCTGTCAGATCCAGCGTCTGTGTCAGTGCATTTGTTTGCTCGTAGTCGTGGCGACCGAAGACAGTCAGGTACGTGTTGCTAGCCGTTGTGTCGAGGATCGCGTTGAGCGCATCAGCTGTCGTCTGTGATGGTGCAGCTAAGAATGCCTGAGTCCGGGTCGTCAGCTCAGCGACAGTCCCACCGGCCAGCGGATTGATCTTCAAGTTCGAGGCCGCAATGAATGGCATTGCCGTGCCGTAGTCGTCAGCACCAGATCGCAGCCCGACAAGCCTCGTCGACGTCGTGCGATAAGGCAGCTCAATCGTCGTGCTGTCTGTGCCAAGAGGCAGGCCCGTGACGGCGGCGTTGGTCTCGTCAGTTCTCAGTCCGACAACAGATGGACACTGACTGCGATTTACTCGCATGTCGAGCAAGATAGGGAACGCGGTCGACGACACACTGGTAATCTCTTCGATCTTTGTCCGTACTATGTACGATCTCGTACTCATTGTACCATACGTCGGAGCAGTCGCACCAGCTGCCAGTTCCAGTGAGGCAACGTAGTCAGGTGTCGTGATCGACAGGATCTGTACAAGGTAATCGTCGATAAAGCTGAATCCGACAAGCTTGGTGTCTGTGTTGTACGACCACTTTGACCATGCGCTCTGTAGCCGTTGGCCCTCGTTTTTGTAGTACTTGTAGACGTAGATGCTGTTCAGCTCGTTTGACGAAGCAGCACACAGCAGCTCCTTCTTCGTACTCACCGCCATGTTGAACACGCCAGTTGGGATGTACCGTGGAGCTTGGCCGGTCACCTCGTTGGTCTCGATGATGTCGGTGTCGTATTCGGCCACCATCTCGCGGACGGTGGTGAAGTTAAGGTTGTCTTGAGCGAAGTAGATCGTGTTGCCAGCGTTGATCGGCTGCACGGTTGGCGACACAGCAAACGCGGTAGACTGCTGAATCGATACGGTGTTGGGCGACAGTGCTGTACCGGACACGAGCTTGAACTGCGCTCGGTCCGACATCACCATCAGCGTATCGGCAAATGACACTGCGTTCTTCAGGATGTCGATCCGGCCAGTGGACATACCGATGTCGATCCGGTCGTCATCAAGAAGCTGGATAACCGTCTTGCGGAAGAAGTTGGCCGTAGTTCCGAACTCATTGGCTCCCGACATGATCACGTTCTCGTCCGACAAGAAACCGAGACGCCCCTTGTAGACAAAGATGTCGTTGATCTTGTTGCCAATGAAGCTTGGCACACGGTTTGATTCTTCGTCGCCGACCACACGTGCTGCGTATTGGTGTGGGCCTACCTCGAAGTACGGCGTACCGTCGTTGCGAAACTTGCGTTTAATCGTGTGAGGCATTGTGTCGTCATCGATGATGTATGGCACCGCATAGGTCTCGACGTATTCACCATCGACACCAATGACATAGTAAGTTCCGTCGCCTTCACCGACACCGCCCACGCTGATCACTCGTCCGTTTGCTGCCTCTGGTGGCAGATCTTCAAAGGTCGTCACTGTGCCAGCTGCGTTCTTGGTCAGGCTGAATCCTGCGCCGTCAGCCACGAGGATGCGCAGCTCTTCGTCGGTAACACCAACTGTGTAGTTCGCACCGTCGTGCGCGATCTGGATCAGGTCGTTGATGATGTCGAGTGTTGCGGACGGCCAAGTTGTTCCAGCCGGCGCAGCATTCCAGTACACGTAATTGAGTAGCGGGTCGGTTCCAAGTGTAGCGTTTGCATTGAACGGCAAGTAAATGTCGGCGGTGCTGTCAGTGCGGCTTACTGTAATGTCACGGTAGCCGCCAACACCGTCGCTGATCTCAATAGTGCCGACGCTGTTGACGCGCAGGTCGTTCACTATTGTGCGTGTCTGGCCGTCAACAGTGGAGCTGTAGCCACTGTAGTCTTTAGCGTCTGGGCGTACAACACGGAAGGTCAAGGTAGAGCCGCTCGACGTGATGTCATCAAGGCCATAGTACGGCCCGACAAAGCATTTTCGCAGGTCGTCGTCCGTCATGTACCCGTCTGTCGTGGCAAGTACTGTTGCCTGCTCATACCAAATGGAGCCAAGGTTGTTACCAGCGTTGCCAGGAATAGCAGGAACCGGTCCAAACTCAGCGACGAAGTCGCCCTGCGTAGCACCACTACTGTAGAACGGGTAGCGCTCGGCGTGATCTGCAAAGCGGCTGACCTCATAGCGGCGCAGATACTGATGGACAGTTGCGCTAGTAAGAGAGGTATTGGGATTCGCCCCGCCTGTAGTGCTTAAAAACGTAGCCACGACCTGGTCAGTGCTTGCTGTACTAATACTGCTGGCTTGTTTGGCAAGACCCATGAGAATGTTAGCGTCGTTGCTGAAGCCAATCACAAAGTCGCCAGTGCCGTCGGTCTTACCTTGGCTAAAGTACAGGGTGCGATATCCAGCTGACCCGCTCGTCTTAATGGAGTTGTCCACCTTACGACCACCTTTAGATCCGCCTCTGTCAGCGTCGTACTCAAGCTGTGGGAACGCTGCGAAATGATAGTCGTTGAAGTCCGCCCCGGTGCTGCCAGAAGCAGTAACATTACGGTTCAGAATGAATGTCGTGTCGGCTACTGTGATGAACCGTAGGTCGTTTGCAAAGTCAGTCAGTACACCGCCGTCACCGTCGCTCGTTAGGTAGCTCGGCAGCGTGCCGCCGACATACTCGACTTCGATCGCGTCAGCTGTATCGGCGTCGAACGCCTTTATGCCATTGCTGTCGGCAACGAGGACGTATCGCTCGACAGCGTCACGGTCGATCCAATGTACAGCGGCCCTGTCGCCAAACGACAGATCTGCCGTGCTGCCAAAGGCGTTCATCTCGCCGACAAACTCAGCGGCGTGTCGCTTCTGTAGTCCTGAGACGGGCGAGGCAAACGCGTTCACCAGTTCGTTGGCGGTGTTGCTGAAGCGCAGGTTCTCGGCCTGCTGGCTTACACCTCCGATGAGGTTGGCAATCGTGTCGCTGATCAGTGGCATGTCAATTAGCTCCCTGTGAAGCCGTAACGATTGATGATGCGCTGGGCGCTGAAGCTACCGCTGAGCGCGTTGTAGCCGCCGACCTTTGCCTCTTCGTTCAGCATGTCGGAGTAAGCCTTGAACTCGTCGATGCGGTCCATCTGGCTCAGCCGGTCGGAGCTGATCATCCGCTCTTGGAACATACGCGCTGACCGCAGAGTCACGTACCGGCGTGCGACCTCTGGCATCTCATCGAACGGCAACGCAATGGTGACGTCGCAGGTGATGTCGTGGTCAAACTCATACGAGTGGCTTCCGCGATTGTAGAGGTATCGGCCCCGCTGCACGACAGCGAGCATTGAGTCAGCTCCGCTGGGCGCGATCCGCATGATGTTGGGTGCGAGCACAATGCGCTTCTCGATGTTGCGCTTGAGCTTCATTTGAATGTCGGTATTCCAGTGCCAGCTCTGGGTCTGAGTCTCACGCGTCACACTGTCGAGGATCGACTCAGCCATTGCGGCGTCAATGACCTGCTCATCTTCTAAGCTAGCGACCGGGGTTTCACCGATGTTAGTCAGCATGACGTTGACCGCTTGAAGCTTGGTCGTAGCCGTCACGAAATCGGTCATGTCGTCATGTCTCCGTATTGGTTGGGGTAGAGGTGTGGTGGCCCAGCATGTGAGCCACCACGTGTGTCACTTAGGACAGGGTGTCGTTCACACCGTCGGTCTTGATGCCGATGATACATTCTGGGCGCAACACGCCGTGGCCGACTGCCATCTTGCTGACCATCAGTACACCTTGGCGGCGGATGTCGTACTCAGACTCGGTCGACATACCGAACGAGCCAAGCTGGACAGTGCCAAGCGCTTCTGGATGCATGATCAGAGCCTGCATCGTCGACATGTCCGCGTCGTACTTGGAGCGGAAGTCGATCGAGGTAGCGCTGTGGTCAGCCTGCATGTTGTTGGTCTTGATGACCGACATACCGGCAATCTTGAACAGCGTGCCCTGGGAGAAGTCACCGTTGTTCGCGACGAAGTCACGGTTGAGGATCTTATCCTGTGCGAGCAGGCCGTAGTATACGGTCGGCGACACGTAGACGTAGCGGTCAGACTCAGGGACGTTCTTCTCGTCGAGCTTGCGCGCCGCCACGTAGATCTGGTCAACCAGTTCTGCGAAGGTCGGGGTCGCATCCATGGTGATGGACTCAGCAACGCCTTGGTCTGCAATCGCTGAAGATGGAGCCAGCGCTTCAGCACCAGCGACAGCAAACAGGTTGCGGTCGTAGGTCTGAGCAAGGGCGTCACCCATCTCGCGAGAGAACGAGGACCGAACATCGTAGTGGTTCATGGCTTCGTTGAAGTTGCTGATGAACGTCGACGCAAGCAGCACGTCATCAATTTGAATGATGCGCTCATCCTGCTTGATGTTCGAGCCGGTGATCTCCGTGCCGGGTACGTGGTACGCAGCAGTCGTCTTACCGATTGCGTTGAACACTGCCGAACGACCAGACTGGATCGTGCGGATACGGGTTTTGTCGCGCAGTACGGTCTGCGCCATGAAGCGAGCTTGGACCTCGCCACTGAACACCTTGAGAAACAGCTCGTTGTTGGCTGCAAACTGGGTGGCGTTGACGGAGCTTTCATCCGCCGCAGGGCTGGAGTAGGTGCCTGCATTCTTAATACCGAGATAGCTCGGAGTAGCGTTAGCCATTGTGGCCTCCTAATAGAACTACATAAGGGGGAAATGACTGTGACTCAGCTGACCTTCTTGGTTGTCCGACAGGCACGTCGGGCCGTTGCGGTTAGGGTTGTCTCAGTTGCACCAATCTGCGCGTGCCAGGTTAGATCCGTACACCTGACGTAACGTCTGGTCGGTATCTGCCGCACTTGCGTAGATCGGTAGCCAGGATGCGCAGACAGCTCGATCAATCTCTGAGCCATCCACGCTCGTGCAGCTCGCGACGAAGATCGCGCTCACTGACAGTGTGAGAAAGGTGGCGAGCCGCTTGGGCATTGTACCCTTTCTCCGTAAAGTGTTTTGCAAGTCGTTTGCGTTCATTGGTTCTCGCCTGCGTTGTACTGATGATATACGCGACAGCCGCCAAGCCGATCGCAACGCTGAAGACAATGCGCTTGATGTCGTCAAACATCTCATCGGCGTCCTTTCTGCCAATCGTCAAACCGCACAGCGATCAGGTAGACCGCCACTGCAGCAACCGCTAAGCCGGCCACCCACAGGTGGTTCTCGACAAACGTAGCTGCCTGCTCCAACGGACCGATCACAGGCGCAACTGCTGTGACTGTCCCGACAACACCCAGCGCACCGGCTGCTCGAACCGTCCGACTCTCTGTGATGTCTGCACGTGGTTTGCTTACTGGTGACGAGAACAGCTCAGCCTCACTGGCACGGCGCTTGTTGAGGCCTTCGTGCTCTTTGCCGCCGGCCTTGTTCCATCGATAGAACTGCTCGGTTGCCAGCACACGTTGGCCACGGTTGAGAAGACGCAGCAGCGTGCTGTCCTTAAACGCACCGACACCCACGTTGTAGACAAACGACACGAGCGCATCGAACTCGTTCTGGTTCAGCTCGACGGTGACGTGCTTGTTCACTGCCTTCTCGTAGGTGCCTATCGTCGTTTCGAACATCTTGATGACGTCCGCCTGGCTGTAGACCTGGCCGACCTCCAAGCCTTTGACGTCATACGTCGTCGTCCCGAAACCCACCGTAGGGATCGGCTTCGTTGCAATCGGGTCCGCATAAACTTTCAAGTACTTGTCTGGGATGTTGTCGTAACCGCCGGGATACCAAACGTAACCGTCTCGGGTTTGGAGCGAGGTACTCGCCTCGTAGAAGGCGATGAGCGCAAGGCCGCGCTCACTCAACCGTTTCTTCATCATTGTCCGTTACCTCATGTTGCCGATTTTGCGCTCGACATCACTGCGGTATGCGTCGTCAGATTTGTACCGAGGATCGTTGATGGCCTCGAGCATCTCTGCGGTAGATCTGAAACCCTCGGGGCCAGACCGTACGCCACCAATCGTCCGCTGTGGTTCTGTCGAGCCAACCGTGCGGTCGTAGTCAGTGGAGATCATCGCCATGGCCATGCGCGTTTGGCTGTAGTCGCCGCTGTTCAACATACCGTTCAGACGTTCAATCATGTTGTCGTCGTAGTGGTCTGCTGCCCAGTTCTGCATGGCACCGACACGATCATCGCCGCCAAATTCCTGCACGATTGCCGAGCGGTTCGATTCAGCCTCGCGAATACGCATGTCGCGGACAGCCTCAACGGTCTCTCGTGGGATACCCGCTGCAGCCAAGGCGTCGAACGTCGCGTCGGACAACTGTCCGGTCGACATAAACTCTTGCTCTGCTGATCCAATCAGGCCGTCGACAGCGGGAGTGGGAGAAACCTCCTCGCTCTCCGACGCTTGCTCGGGTTCGGGTTCGCCACTACTGAGTTTCCGTTCAAGTTCCGCATAGCTCTTCGCCATGTCTTCTGGACTGTTGAACTTCTCCGGCAACCATGCAGGCCGCTCTGCCGCCTGTGGCTGCTCAGACGTCTGAGCGGGTTCGGATTCGACAGCTTCGTCCTTGGGCAGGTGGCCCTCTTCAACGAGCTTGTCGTAAGATTCCTGCAGCGTCGGTTCAGCGACATCGCCGTCGAGCGGCAGGGTCATTTGATCAGTGTCAGCCATTAGTCTTCACTCACTGTTGTTGCTGGTTAGCGTCGGCGACAGCCTTTACCGCTTGCGGAGCTGCGCTCTGTGCAATCGACGCGAGTTGCTGTTGTTGTTGAGCCTCGAGCTGGGCCTGCTGTTCCATCGCAAGCTGCTCGCGGGTTTTGACGAGACCGCCCATGTCGATGCCGAGGCTGGCACCCGTGCGGATAATGAACTCGTCGACGTTCATGTACGTGTCGAGCACGCCAGGGCCGAGAGATCCGACGACCTGCATGAACTGCATGAGGTTGTTGAGGTCGTTGCCTCGGCCGAGAGCGGCAGTGCCGGTCACGATGCTCGGCTTGATCACACCATCAGGCAGCGATGGCAGGCGTTTCTGTCGCTGCATACGCTCCATCAGGCGCTTGACCAGTGGCAGCTGCAGTGTCTGCGACAAGTTACTGTACAGGCCACCCAGGCTTGCCTCGAGGGCGTTGGCCAACAGGGTCAGCTCAGTGCTCGTCACACGCTCAGCGTCACGCTGGATGCTGTCGTACAACATGAACGCCTGTGCTAGCCGCTGCTCGATCCGCTGGGCCGCATTAGCTGCGACTGCCATGTCGGCCTGCTTCTGCACCTGCAGTGTCGAGACGTCTGCTGCATTGCCGGACTTGAAGTCGCCCGACTCAGCCTCCGCCAGATCCTGCATACGCGTCACGCCGTTCGGCTGCACCAAGAATACTACCTTGGATGCTGCAGCGCTGGCCTCGAGGATTGCTCTCGACAGTCCTTCCAGACTGATCAGGTCACCGAGGTACTCCTCGACGTAGCCCCGGCCGTAACTTTCAGCGTCGATCGTGTTCCAGCGGAGTGCGAGCATCGGGCCTTTGTCGATTGGCCAGCTGCCCTCGCTGCCGGGAATCATGACTCCGTTGTCGAGTTCTTGGTAGAGACGCCAGCGCTTGCCATCGCGGAAATACTTGGTGTAGATTTCGACATCTTCACCATCTTTGTGGTCGGTGATGAGGGCTGCGACGTCCGGCTCTAGGGTTGCAGGACTGACGGATTCCTTGATGGTGATGTCGAGGAGGTTTCCGTCTGCGTCACGGGACACGACATAACGATCGAGTCCGTATACGCGAGTTCCGCCAGAGGCTGGCAGGTAGATCAAACAGTTGCCGCTGATGATCAGATGCTTGAGAGCTTCGAAGAGCGGGGCGCGCAGGCCCGACTGCTCAACCTCTTCCATGACTGCTCGTTCGATTGCCGACAAGCCAGCTTCGATCTCACCACGTGCGTCTGGCCGCTGGGCCAGCTCAGCTGCTTCGAAGTCGCTGAGAGTAAGACGAAAGAAGGGGGTGTTCGGGGGCAGCAGGCTGAGAAGAAGCCGAGCTGCCAAGTAGTTCACGCCACGCGCACCGATGCCCTGATACGGGGTCGGGAGCCGGGAACTGTATGTATGTCCCGCTGGGGGAACTACTGAGGGGAGGGTAAGTTTTGCACACTCTCGAGCGCGTTCGAGGTAGGTCTCTCGTGTCGCTGCGAGCTTCTCATAGCGTGACGCACAGGTCACGCCGTGCATTACTTCTGTGCGCCTGTGTTGACGCCCATGCCACCGCCGGTATTGACGCTTGGCATGCTAACTTTTGCGTTGGATGGACGGGCGATACGGAGCGCACGTGCGCCGCCGCTTTCACTACCGTACGGGTCTTTGAGTCGCGCCTTCTGCTTAGCCCGAGCAGCTTTTGCAGGTGCCGCTTGAGCAAGGGTTGGTGGTGTCGGTGTTGGCGCTGGAGCCTCGACAATGATAGGCGCTGGTGGCGGGGGTGCCGGCTGGTTCCCTAGACACATAGTCAGATCCTTAGAATGTTGTTGTTTTGTTCTTCGAAGATTGATTGAAGATGCCTGACAACGCCCACTGCACCGACAGATAGCCAGATCTGCCGGTCAGTTTCGTCGACGTTTGGGACGCGGTCAGGGTATCGCTCGAGCAAGTACTCGAGCAATTCCTTGGTGACGATCGGTGTCGGAGCCGGCGGCTTGTCGGTTAGATCCCGCATGAGCCACCAGTTCCGCTGATGTCACAAATGTCGTGGGTTTCGACGAACGTCTCGCCCTCGAACTTCTTTGCCTCGCTGTAGGGGACGCTCGTCAATGGCTGACCACCACGCGACCCGTCGGCATACACCGTCATTCCGCGCAGTCGTGGCGCATAGCGTGCGAACAGGTCGACATAGGTATCGACACTATCCTCGTTGTTCAGCTCAGTCCCCCAAGCAGGAAGGTTAATGGTCGAGCTGATGGACTGGTCGACATAGTCTTGGATGTCAGCTTGGAACTTGACTCGGCGCTCTGGCTCAGCGGCAAGATCAAGGGCTGACTCAACAGACTCAGGCTCGACACCGTACTTGTCGATCATCTCCTGCGCAGCACTGTCGATCACGTACTGGTATCGCCACTCAGTACCGCCAACAAGGTAGCGGCGCTTGTAGGCTGTCGCAAAGATTGGCTCGATGCCTGTTGTCGTGCCGGCCAGGATACCGATGGTGCCAGTCGGAGCGATGGCGCGTACGCCCCACGGCCTGTTGACACCGAGGTAGGCAGCAAAGCTGGTCGCTGTCGACTCACTCTCGCCTTTCCAAACGCCCAGCCACTGGTGCAGCTCGGGTGTCACTTCGTACTTGTAACCACGCTGGATCAGCCACTCGTGGATTCCCATGAGGCCAAGGCCGAGTCTGCGCGTCTTAGCTCGTGTCTCCCACACTTTGAAGTAGGGCAAGTCTGCGCGCTCTGTTCCACAAAGTAGAAACTTGGTGGTCAGCTGCACGACATCCTTCAGTTCTTCCAAACTTTCGATCCGACTCAGGTTGACACTGCTCAGATTGCAGCAATCCGAGTCTTCGCTCGACGTCACCTCTGTGCACGCATTGCGAAGCGTCTCGTTCTCTTTGTCGTAGAAGTTGAAACTGAATCCCGGCTCACTGGTTCGCAGCGCTTGGGCCACGTTCTTGCGGAATACAGGGCCAGGATCGCCGGTCTTGTAGTAGTCGATCAGCCACTTGGTGTCGTAGTTGACGCTGATGTTTGTCATGTCGAGTGGCGCTGGCCAGTTGAAGTCGTCCTGCTTCAGATCCCACAGTGTCTTGTCGGTGCCGGGAACGGGCATGTTCTCCCAGTCCTTCGCCACCAAGAAGTCCATGACGTCGCCGTGTGCGTGATTGAGGCTGGCATAGATGGCGCTGCGTCGTGATCCGCCTTGCATGACACGTCGGCCGATCTCGTTGATCATCGTCATCTTTGGAATCGGGCCGCTAGCAGTTCCACCTGTGCGCTCGATCGGTGACCCGGCTGGTCGATACACGGAGTAGTCCACCCCGATACCCCCGCCCGTCATCAAACAGCTCTCGGATTTCCACGAGAGATTCGCCCAGTCCTCTCTAGAGTCTTCTTCGGCTTTCAGAAGGTAGCAGTTGTTGAAGAACTTGTTGGGTCGTCCGCCGTAGTAAATGTAACGACCACCGAACAGCACCTTCATGTTGATGGCGTACTGGGTCAGCTGCTCCTTCTCGTCAGCTGTCATCAGGTCACGGCATACATCCTCGACGACAATCGCCACGCGGTCGGCCCATGTCTCATTAGGATCAGCGCGGTATTTCTGGTTGAAGATGTCTTCTGAGAAGGAGTTACGAAAGTAGGTGTTTGGCTTGCTCATGCGGCATCTCCCCGTACCAGCGGGGTCAGATCCACCGGCTTATAGTCTTTTGGTTTCGTGACTTTGCCGTTGTCCTTGTCGACGGCTCCGGTGACCTTCGTCATGTTGTTGTCGTGTACGGCAGCGTACGCATCAATGCACACGTCGGGCTTGAAGAACACGACACCTGCACCCAGCGTCACGTACAGCAGATCACACATCTCCTTGAGGGCGTGTGCTTTGTTCTCGTTAGTCGGCTTGTGGTGCGCCTTGTGCATCGCCTCGGTCAGTTCTAGGAACTCCTCAGTAATCAGACGCAGGCGCAGGGCCACAGTGTCAGCATCGCTGAACAAGCCTTCGCCGTTGTGGATTTGCCCGGCAGCTTTTGCGAAGCCGTTGACTGTATCAAACATCAGCTGCGACCTCCCGCTCGACACGGCTAATCAGCTCCTCAAGATACCACTTGGCCTTCTCGAGATCCTGTGTCGGGTTGGTCGGATTCTTGTAGGGGAAACGCGTTACATACTTGATGATGTTGCCGGCTTCATAGCCCATATCCCAGCTGGCGATGTAGGAATAGGCACTAATGCCTTTCGTATAGTGTTTTGGGTTTATTGGATCGTCGGTGTCCATAGGTGGATCTCCCCTTCAGTGTAGTCAGATGGATGTAGAATGCGTGCGAGCTGGGCCATGACGATTGCGTCAGCTTCGCCTTGGCCGCTCTTGTTGTATGCGTTGACGACAACAGGCCACATGTCCTCGACCGTTGGCTCGACATCCTCAAGGAGACGCTCAGCTCTGACCTTGCCGATTCCTCGGCAACCTGGGTAGTTGTCCGCTGGGTCGCCTGTCAGCACCTGAGTCATCCAGTTGCGCAGCGCTTGCGCCTCGCTGATGTCGATGATGTCGCCGGTGTCGAGGTCAACGTGCAGACCGGGTATGGTCCGCATGTCTTTGTCGATCGACCAGATCACAGTGCCGGGGCCGCTGTTAATCCCGATGACGTCGTCGCCCTCGAGGTCTTCAAGCCATGTTGCACTGTACTTGTCGACCGCGTGCTCGCGCAGGAAACTGTAGGCCATCGGCCGGTCGCCTTTCCGATTTGCCTTGTAGTCGGCGTAAAGTGTTTTCCGAAAGTTGGTCGGGGCGGACAGCGCAAAGAACATCTCGTCCGCCTCCGTCATGTCGCGGATCTGCTCGACAAGATGGTCGAAGATCGCGCAGGCCTCACCGACGCTGACCGACGGGAACAACACTAGGTCGTCACCGTGGTCAGCCTCCATGATGGTGGTCGCAGCGTTGGCTGCTTGGTACACGAGGACGTCAGTGTCCACTAAGCACTTCATGTTCAAAACCTTGGTAAGTCCGTGCCTTCCCCATAGGTACGATAATTGGAACAGTACGCCAGCCTACACGTTTGAGTGCAGTTTTGGCAAGGTCGTCGTCGGTGATGTCGACCTCGACAAACTGAAAACCCTGGCGAGTCATGAAGTCCTTCGCCTTGTCACACCAAGGACAGTCGCGCTTGCTAATCAGCACGTAGCTATTTGTCATTTCTTACCCTTCTTCGGTGCAAAGCCTCCAGTCTTTGACTTCATCTTGGCGTAGGTCTTGTCGCTCACGGTGCTGTCCGCCTTGCTGCGCGACGTGCCTGCTTTCTTCCGGTCATTCATGTTCTTGTACAACGACATTGGTAGTCCTTTCAGTCTGTAAAACAGCCGCACCCCGACAAGTCGAACTCGTCTTGTATGTCGGCTTCGGTGTTGAGTACGGTATCGTACTCATTAAGAGTCAAGTAAGCGGTCTCATTGTTCCGGCGGTGGCGCAAAAAGGGGCGCGCTGTTTCACCGATAGCTTTCATTGCATCGTCCATCTTTGCAGCGTGGTATTTGTACCTGTCAGGGAATACGTCACGCAGCAGAGCGAACTGCTTCTTTCCTGCTTTCACGCAGAAGCCACCACAGTTGTTGTGCGTAAAGCCAAGATCATAAAGGCGCGGCTTTGTGATGTCGTACTCTGCGAGAATGCTATCATACTGAGGTCGCCACACGTTCAACTCATTCAACAAGCTAATCACTGGGCGTGGGTGCCAGCGCTGCGCTGCTCTTTCTAAGCGATCGCTTTCTGACCAATCCATTCCTAGTACGAGCGGCTCATCGATTGCAGCATTTTCAGCTAGCCAGTTTTGAATCGGTTTAGTCTTTAACTCAGTGCTGCAGTGCGCAGTGCGAGTGTTACCGATGTACTTCCTGTCGACAAAGACTTCCCAAGGATCGCGGCCATCACGAAGATAAGTGATAGGCACATCTACTGCTTTCGCAACATCTTCAATGAAACGATACAGGTCTTCATCTTCAATCAAGGTATCCGCAAACAGTAACGTAAACTCGAGTCCAGCTTTGTGTGCTGCAAGTGCAGTCACTGCGCTGCCAAGTCCACCGCTAAAAGATATGTGGTGACGCATCAGTGGCTCTCCGACCAATCCGGTCCAGTCTGGGTGCCGCACGTCATGGTGACGCGCAGGTTGTAGATTCGGCAGGCTTCGGCGAGCGCTGCCTTAATAACTCCCGAGACAAACTCGGTGTGGGCGGGAGCGCAGTCGATCTGGATCTCGTCGTGCACGTACATGACGAGGTCAGCTGGCACAGGTGTGACGCGTAGCTTCTCGACAATGAGCGATGCCCACTGTTTGCCGACGATCGATGTCGACGACTGGATCAGATAGTTGAGCGCCTTGAACGTACCGGCACACGGGATCCAGCGTCCGTCGAGAGCTGTGAAGCCGCCGTCCTTTTTGACTCGGGCCTGTACGTCACTGATCAGCTTGTCGAGTGCCGGGAACGCCTCCATCAGGTCAGCTCGAATCTGGCTACCTGGCCGGCCTGTGATCTCACCAAGCAGCTTGTCACCGCTGCCGTACAACAGGGCAAAGATCGTGCGTTTGCCTGTCTGTCGATCGACACCCATAGCGTCAGCGTTTGACTGGTGGATGTCACCTTCGGTCAGCATCGCAGCATAGGCACCGCCGTCATACGCGGCCATGTAGTGGGCCAGCAGCATTAACTCGGCTTTGTCGAGGTCAGCTGCCAGCAGAACACGACCAGGGCTGGCAGTGAAACACTTGCGACACTCCCGCCCGTAGGCTCCGTGAACGGATGGCACCTGCTGGAGGTTTGGGTTTCGGCTGCTGGTGCGCGACGTGGCGGCACTGTTGGGTATGACCTGTGCGTGCACACGTCCGCCTCGGTCAGCCTCGAGCCAGCTGTCGAGCAGGCCTAAGCGCTTTTGTACTGTGAACTGCTCGGCGAACAGCTTGGCGCTGGGGAACTTGTCGGCAATCTTGAGCAGCACCTGCTCGTCGATCTTGGCTTGCCCTGACGTCTCGGTAAACTCGGTCGGCACCCAGCCCTCGCTGCGGAGCACGCGCTCGATGTGCTGACGGGAGCCGGGGTTGAGCACGACATACTTCACCTTGGTGTACGGACAGCCCTCGGTAACCTCTGGCCGGTTCTTGTACTTGGCACTGCGCTTAGGTGTGACGACCGGGCCGTCCTGCTCGTACCAGCCGCCGTACTTGTCGGTCAGCTCAGCCGACAGCTCATCCTGCCGATGCAGTAGCAGTGCACGAAGACGCTCGGCGTGCTCGGTGTCGAACGCGAAGCCAACCTGCTCCATGTCGTGACAGACCTGGGCGAATCTGTGCTCGAGATCAACAGCCCTGCTGTTCAGCGCAAGTGCCACCATCTGGTGCCACAGCTTCACAGTCACCCGCACGTCTTGCATGCAGTAGTCTTCCAGCTCCTGCGACCAGCCATCTGTCCACTCGCCAGTGAACTCTCCCTTGTGCAGGCCAAGGCGGATTCCGTGAGCGCCAAGTGAGTGCGAGCCGTTGAACATGCGGGGTCCGTACTGGCGCAGGCCTACCTTACCAAAGCGAGCGTAGTCGCGTTCTCGCAGATCCGGCCATGCCAGCCGGCTGAGCACGAGGGTGTCGCGCACAAGCGGCGGCATCCAATCAGAGTGCAGCTTGCGGATCACAGCGATGTCGAAGTTGATGCCGTTGTGGGCGACGATAGTCTCGGCGTTCGACAACAGACGTAGGCCACGCTCGACGTGCTCAGGCTTGAAAGCAAACTCCTCGCCGGTGTCGCAGTCGATGATACAGAGCGAGGTGATGGTTGTTACTTCGTCGAGCAGACCATCGGTTTCGATGTCGAAGGCGAGCGTCCTTAGCGACATTGTGATACCTCGCTAGGTGGCACCAGGTCAGCTCGATAGTAGCGCTTACGCCGTGGCCCGACACGCGGCTCCGGTGCCATCTTCACACCGACCACCTCGATGCCTGCTTCACGCAGCACACCGACATAATTACTGTTGCGGTTTCCAAGGGCGCGCAGGTCGAGGGCAGTCAGGCCGATGCCCATACCAAGTAGAAACTTGGCTGCGTCGATCCATGGGTAGGACGTGTCAGTCCAGTCCAGTCGGCGTATAGTGTTCTGTACGATAGCGTACGCATCCTGCCACTTTGGATCACGGTCAGCTCGTACAACCAGCCACTCGGCTAGGTCATACAGGTGATCAAAAGTCAGCTCGGAATGTGTCGTGGCGTTCTTCCAAGCAACCGGTCTGTCGATTGAAATAGATAGAGCCTGCGTCATGTGACGTCTCCCCAGTGTATCTGTTTTTCATGATGTTCACGCGCACGACATTGGGGATCGGATCCCCGTTCTCGTCGCTAGCGCGCTCGAGGCCAATCACTGCGTCTGACAGTGCGGCCGGTGCACCGGAGCCACGTATGTCAGACAGGCTCAGACTTGCTGTGCCGCTGCTGTGGTCTCCGGTGCTCGGCTTGCGGGTGTGCGCAACCATGATCACACCCGTGCCTGTCCGCTCGACAATCTTTGAGCGAATGTCGGTGCAGATCGCATCGATAATCCGACGCTCATCCAAGTGCTGCTGGTTCATGCCCAGTGTTGTCGCCATCGTGATGTGATCGAGGACGATGAAGTCACACTTGCAGCCGGCTGCGAGCCACGACATGCGAGCGAGCAGCCCCTCGGCATCAGTCGAGCCGAAGTGATCGTAGAGCCAGAGGCCGTCGTTGGCGCTGATCTTGCGCAGCTCGTCCTTCTGCTCCTCGGTAGTCATGCACTTGCTGTCCATCACCAACGGCTTACCGGCAGACATACCGATCAGTGCACGCAGCGTGCGCCGATTGGATTCCTCGAGCATGACCATGCCGCAGCGCAGCCCGTGATCCTTCACGAGTGACAGCGCCAGCGTACGACAAAGCGTGCTCTTTCCTACGCCCGTGCCGGCAGTGACAGTGATCAGCTCCCGGCGTAGACCACGCAGCAGATCCTGCAGTGCAGCGAACGGGAACGGCACGCCATCGTCGTCGGGCTGGTCGAGCAGGTGCTCTAGCTCGGATGCGCTGTAGATACCGCTCGGTCGCCACGACGGAGCTGACTCGATCAGATCCGACAGTGCCTTGCTGTTGTCGTTGATGCGGACGTCGCTGGCATCTTTGCGGCCGCTGGGCCAAGACACGCAGCGCACCTCGATGTCTCGGTGGCTCATGCACAGGCTGCTGCAGAGTGTCTCTGCTGCTCGACGTCCTTGCTCGTCACCATCGGTAGCGACAATGACTGTGTCGAACGACGTCAGGTACGACCAAGACGCCTCGTCAGCCAGCACCTTGTCGACAGACTGAGCGCCACCAGGAAGACTGACAGCGTGCAGCTTCGTAGCTGACCTGACGGTGATTGCGTCGACCTCTCCCTCGGTCACGACAATAGTGTTGTTGTACTGGTTGGACTTCGGAACGACGTGACGGCCGTACAAACCTGACGTGACAGGCTGGCCCTGCCAGTAGAAGCGCTTGTCCGGCGTGCGCACCTTCGTGCCAGTCCAGTTGCCATGCGTGTCAAAGTAGTGTGCGAGGTGGTTGCCGGACTCGTCGATCTCGTACTCGTACTTGCGGAGGACGTCGAGGTCGCTCAGCTCTCGCTCTCTGATTCGCTGGACTTGCCCCTTCGGCCTTTTCGACTGTACCGCAGCTTGCTTGGGACGACTCTCTTGCGCAGGTGCTGTGAACGCAGGCTCTTGGCCAGCGGGTTGCGCTTGGTCTTCGGCGGCGGGTCGGCTTGTACGGCAGCTGAAGCAATACCGCGAACCGTCTGACCGCACAGCTGCACCATCGCTACTACCGCAGAGGTCACACTCCACGTGCGTCTCGACAAACTCATCTTTGTGATCACCCATGTTTATCCTGTCAGCCAGCTGTCAGGGACTGTGCCGTGGCACCAGCGGAAGCCGTGTTTGTCGGCCCAGTCCTTGCAAGTTTTCTTGGTTTTGCCTGCGCGTGCGTTGGGTGACTGGAAGATGAAGCGAATGTCCAAGTCAGTCTGCCGCTTGAGCAGCACGTGCTTAGCCATTGCGTCACCATCCAGCCTACCTTTGGCCTCACACAGGATGGTGTGGCCGTCTGGCCTGACGATCACGAAGTCAGGGTTGTAGACGTGGTTGGTTGCCGGCTTGATGTAAGCGACCCGATCACTCGGGCGCTCATACCGGAAGTCAATGCCGCGTCTACAAAGATCCTCGCAGATGCGCTCTTCGAACCGCGAGCGAAATGCCTTGATCTTACCTTCCTGATCGCACAGGCCAGCCGGATTAGAACTCCGCTTGGCGTGATACCTCAACGTCGGCACCCCCGTCGTACACGAAGCCGTCCTCGACCTCGAACCCTGGCCCACCAGACTCGCCTTCGCTCAGCTCAAGCACCTGCACCTCTTTGACCTGGTGCTGCATGTAGTGGGTTCCTTGGTGTTCAGTCGCACGCATGTTGATCTTGACGTTGAGTCGTGACCCCATGCGAATGATCAACCGCTCGGTGATCAGGTTGAGCTTGGTGTCCCAGATCTTCGGGGTCGACCAGTCAGCGACACGCTTGGTGTCGAGCTTGATGATCGTGTGTGGTTCGCCCCACAGGTCACGCTCAAAGATGTACTTCGACATGTCACTGCCCCACGATTCGTGAAGCGCACGAATTTGCGGAGCGTACTCATTCTCATAGCGCTTTGTCGGGATGGCGACAGCAACCTTGTAGTGGTCGAACTTCGCCTCTTGGAGGTCAGTGAAGCAGCTGTCCTCTTGGCTGTTGTAGGTGCGGACATCACGGAGGGTCATGATGTGCGAGTCATTAATGGATTGAAACTGTTTCAGAGAAGTCATGTGCAATGCTTTCATAGTAGTCCGCGAGTAGGCGGAACAGGGAGTAGATTTCGTCGGGGTCGAGTTCGACAATCAATGCGCCCTCGGCTTTGTCGTCGAACTCTTCGATCGTCATGGATTCATCTAGGCTGTCGACGATCGCCTCGGTGTAAAAGTGCAGGTAGCCGTCAGCGAACCTGCCGAGAAGGTCGGGACTTAGTTCGAACAGCTCGACGCTTAGGTTTTGGTGGCTCTGGTGTCGGGTCATGTGATTCCTTTGGGGGAGGAGGTGGAGCTGGTCGCTCGACATACTCTCCGCACCAGTAAGCCGGATGAACGGCCGCGATCTCTGGGTAGCGATGACAGCTGTGTCGAACAAAAGCGCCAGGTCCAGCCTGTGACTGCACGTAGAACAGGCAGGAATTGCACTGCCGATCAGGCGAAGAAGTAGTCACTGTTGCGGACCTCCTCGATATTGAAGTTGCCACGGCTTGGTGGTGCCGGGATGTCTGCGCCTGCCAGCTGCGCACTGAATGTCTCGGCCAAGCTGGCCAGCAAGTCAGTGCTGTAGGTGTCGACAAACGCGCTCTTGAGTGGGCCGTCCGGTGCTAACAACGCTGCGCGTGCGTTGACGTGGACACCGAATGAGTCATGGATCGCGACCCAGTCGTTAATCGGATCTGCCGTTGTGCACCCGTTCACGATCGTCTGTGCGAGGATCGACGAGTCCAGACTGTGAATCAGGTTCGGTGCGATGCTGTTCTGCATACGCGTCCGAGCCAGCTGATCGGTCTGGCGGCGTAGTTGTGGGCTGAAGATCGCACCGTTGAATGCAGTCTTCACTCGATACGGTTCGCTGTGCCACTCAGCCTGCTTGACCGGCGCACCTGTAGGCGTCACCCACGAGAGCGGAGTGTTGGACTCGACAGCCAGAGCAGCGATCTTTCGCAGCCACTGCTGGACCTGTACTGGTCGGGTCAGTGTACCCTCAAGTGCGTCCCACAGGAGGTTGTTGATGAACCGAGCGTACCGTTTGACGTCAGGGTAGGGCGGCTCAGCACCGTCTTTGATGTCGGCGTGGATGGCGTTGTGGATGTTGTCGTTGGTGGCCCAGCGTGTCCCGCTGTATGGCATCACCATCACGACGTTCTTTGCCCATGCGCGTGGAATACCGTGACGCTCGAGTGCCAGCGACATCTCATAGTCCCGGTCATCGATCGACAAGCCAGTGCCTAGCTCGACCGCCTTGTCTCGGATAGCTGTGTAGATGTCGGCCGGGATCGGGTCATCCGACAGGCACACTGACTCGCAGGTTGTCGGGTCGAGTGTGAGACCACCGAAGTTCTGTAGGCCGTTGCACTTACCGTCGACGTAGCTGATGAGCCGGGACGTGAAGCCAAGACCAATCGCGTCGAACCGTGCCAGCTCAGTGCACGCACGCAGCGCCTGCCATGGGTCATCAAACTTCCACAGCCAGTCGAGGTTCTGCTGCCAGTTCGTACCGTAGCCGACAAGTTCTTGCTTGTGCTTCTCGACCCAATCAATCCTGTCCTCTAGCGTACCTTTGTCAGCTCCGCAGGCACCCGCAACCGTGAGGTACAGGGACTGGACAGCCTCGTCGCTAGCGATCGGCTCGCCTCGGTGGAACTGGATCAGACCACGGGCCAGGTCTTGCCCCTGCGGCTGCAGGTAGGGCGGCACGTAGTACATACGCCAACGATGGTCGGCCTTGGTCGGCAGGTAGAAGGGACCGGGGTAGCGATTGGCTAGGCTGCAGATCTTGAGGAACCCGAAGCGACGACCGAATGCTTTGTTATTGTGGGCGTGGACGTGTGCTCGCTCCCGGTTCAGCTGACGTGCCAGCTCCTCGTTTGCCCAGTCCGCTGGGTCGTTCGGTGCTGGCAGCTCCCGCAGCGCTGGGTAGTCGCCGGTGTCCAGCTCCTTGTCGCGGACGTACTCTGCCGCCTCAAGGACGTCACGGTTGATCTCGAACGGTGTCGACTGCAGGGCGTTCATGGCGCGCACGTTGGTGCGTGCGTCAATCCGGTCGTGTGGGTTCTCTTTGTGGTGCCTCTCGAGTTCGATCAGGTAAGCAGGTGTGCTGCGCTTGATGATACCGTAGGGTGCGACGGATCCAGACCAGTAACCACCGCCGAACAGGTTGGACTCGACAGACCACATGCGAGGATGCACGAGTGTCGGCATGTAGCTGGTGAACAGCTCCTCAAACTTGCTGACGGTGCGCTCGATCAGTGCGCCCATGTGCTGGGTCACGCCGAGGCAGCGGCTGGTCCGGTGTCCCTCTCGATGTGTGTACTCGACAAAGAACGGACCTGTCTGTCGGATCACGTCCAACAAAGTGATGCCGATCTGCGTCTGGGCTTTAGTCTCGAGCTGCTCGAGGGTGTCGTCACCTCGGACAAGGGAGCGTGCTTGCTTGATCTGGATCTCGGTGCGGTACGCCTCTCGACGCCACGTGTCTTCGATCTGCTCTGCTGTCTTGCTGTGCGCAGCTGACCAGAGCGACCAGTGATACTCGTCAGCGACACGACGGCCAACGTGAGCAGCGATCGTGCTCAGCTTGGCGTGCTTGTGTGCGCCCGACAACATAGGGACAAGATTGAAGACAGTGCGGAGGGCGGTGAACATGACGGCGTCGGCCCCCAAGACATCAACCACGGTGACTAGGTGAGAATCACCGACAGCGTGCTGACCTGGAAGGCCGACTCCGTTCTCGATGCGATCCATGAGATGGCTGGAAGCCTCTCGGAGGATCGATCGAATCACGTGACGGGTCGGGGTCGCATCTGCTTGCCGACCTAGTTCAACCATACGCTGGACCTGACGCTTGGCGCGGGAGGTTCCCTCTTCTGCCATCCGCTCTGAGTTTCGCAGCTCAGTTAACATCGCGCCGTCAACGTGGTGGGGAGATTCAACGGCGCTGTCGGGATACGCATCAGGCGTGCGTGGGTTAGTGTCACGTGTCGTACTGGGTACGTTAACCATAATAAACTATCTCACTGGTCTGGCAACGGAAAGTTACGTTGCGTCAAATTTAAAAGTGAGATTCGGGAGTGCATTCGTAATGCGTGGGTCGGGTGTTCGAGTCACCTTACCAGCACCACTTTTCTGTGGCGCTTCAGCGCGTTACGGGCGCGCTCCCAAATCTCTGTGTGTACTGTAACGGTACGGTACTACTGTCTCGTAACAGTACTGGCTAATTAAACATTATGCGCACGGCTGTCAAGCGCCTTGCGCAGATCGTGGGCCGACTCGATGTGCTCGTATCGAGAGACCATGGCGTAGCTATTCCACCCACCCCAAGCCTTCAGCTGCGGCAAGGTGAATCCATCTTGAGCCAAGCGCGTCATGCACGTGTGCCGCAGACTGTGCGGCGTGAAGTCCTCGTCGGACGACAATCCCATGTCATGCTTCACAGCGTTCCATCGACGATAGAAGACTTTATGAGATGTTAATATGTCGAACGGACCAGACTCATGGCCCCGCTCAGTCCACGCGTCATCGAGTGCGTCACGCACAGGCTGACGCAGAGGGATCGTGCGCGGCTTGTTTGACTTGGTCTTACGGAACACGACAGCATCATCCTCGACATCGACCCAGCGCAGCTGAGCGGTCTCGGTGTATCGACTGCCGAGGTACAACAGCGCTGTGGCGAACTGGCCGTACACGCTGCCGTGCTCGGTCAGGCCAGCGATCAGGCGATCGCACTCGTCACGTGTGAACACACGATCACGCTGCCGGCCGGTCCCCTTATGTCGGTAGATCGGTGGCTTGGTGATCATGCCTCGCTGGCTAGCCCACGACATGATTTTGTTGAACTTGCTAAGCCGGTGATTGATGGTCGAGGCTGATTTGCCATCGGCGTGCAGCGCATCGGCCATCTGAATAAGATCCTGCTCCGTGATTGTGTCGATCGGCATCGGGCCGAACCACTCGCACAGCTTGGTCACGTTGGTGCCGATGGCTGCGCGATCACGGTTGCCGGCAAAGACGACCGGGACAGCGAGCTTGGCCACGTCGGCGAACGTCGTGGCTGGCTCGGTTGATTCCATGTCGGGTTCTTTACCTAGTCGGACGGACTGACGGGCGCTTGCCTGCCAAGCCAGGGCGGCGTCAAGAGTCGGGAACTCGCTGACTAACCGCCGATATAACTTCTTGGTCAGCCGACCAGCGCTCAAATGCTCAAGCGGTGTGTTGACGGACACGTATTTCTGCATCGTTCTATGTCTCCCCTGTTGATGAGAACAAAGAGCGAACGAACATGCCGCCCTTTGGAGTGAAACGCAAGTCAGTAAACCGACGATTGTCGAGGTTCTGACTCGTCTGGATGAATCCCTTACCGACAACACCGCTGGCGCTGTGCTGCGACCAGTAGGTCACGGCACGGCTGACCGACGCGTGTGTGATGGGCAAGGTGTCGACAAGATCTGACTGCCGCGCCGTGTTCGTCTCGTCACGTGCCATCAAGTAGGCAGTTTCGACGATCGCCATCATGGATGGCAAACTAATGCGGTAATCAACGGTCGCGAACGTGGCGAGCTGACGACGTAGTGTGTCGATCTCGCGAAGCATTTCTGGTCTCACAGCGAATCTCCCTTCTGTACAGTACCATTACGTCCCTGTAACCGTTTCGGTTGGGGAACGCAATGGCTACCGCACTAGTTAAGGCAAGATTCTCACTATCCTGCGGCCCACCCGTGGAACATCAGGATGAGCAGGAGCCAAGCGCCGAGGCACACGACACAGGTCAGGACGTGCTCGTTATTGAAGTGTCGCATGCTCGGCCACCTCATCGTGCAACGGCTGGATCCAGTGCAACATGCGAACACACTGGTCGTATCGATCCCGTGCGTACGCAGCTGACAGCTCGTCACGTGCCGTCTCGTTGGCACGCTGGCTGACGTCGAAGTGCCACGCCATGGCTGTGCGCAGTGACTCGACAACAAGATCCAGCTCGTCCCGGCTGACGTTGATGCCGATGCGGTCGGTCGTGCGCTCTCGGCCAGTGCAGGAACGTGGCTTGTAGCGCCACGCGTTTGTCTGGTCGGTGCCGTAGGTGGTCTGGCGCTTGCTGCGGTTACTCTTGTCGGACATGTATTGTTCTCCCTTATGTGTGTTCGACAGATCAGGTTGCGGTGCCGCACGGATACGCCCACGCAAATGCGAGCGGTGCGACGACCTCGAGGATGGCCTTGTCGTTGTCCACCAAGTCGGCGGTAACGAGATAGGCGACGAGGATCTGACGGGTCAGCTCGACGTCCGACATCGGATCGTGAGCGCCGCAGATCAGTGGCTGTGCTCCGCCAGTGGACGCCAGCGAGCCAGTGATTGCGCCGTTGACTAGGCCGCTGATGTACAGCCAGATCGCTGTGTCAGGCGGCGACGTCTCGAGCATGTCGATCCACAGGCCTGGCGGCAGGTGCCGGGGCGGCGACGGATCGGCGACGGCAGGGGCGACAGCCAGGGCGAGGGACGCACTAGCGGCGAGCAATAGGCGGCGCATGGGTTGGCACTCCCTCGACGACGAGGCGCTTGTGCTGGCGCATGACCAGATCCACGAGCGTGTCTCGTGCTGCGGTCACGGCCTGCTGGCGCGTCAGTTGAAAGTGCGCTGCCGCCTCGGCGAACGAGTCGAACAGCTTGGAGTCAGACCATTGACGGCTCTCGTTGCGCCAGTGACTGACGACCTCGATGGTCACAGAGACGTCGACGCCGGCGCGGCGGATTACTTTGTGGTGCATAGTTGCTTGATCCTTTCGGGGAACTCGGGGTTGAGGATGAGGGTGCGCAGAGGGGCCGACAGATCTGCCAGCACTCGGCGATTGACGGAGCGGCGTTGCGCTCGGGAGCAGCTCATGTCGACGACGGCGACGGGATCGACAAAGACCTCCGTGCCGTCGACGTGGAGGGTGGCGACGATCGCCTCCCACCTGTCAGCTGTGATGTTGTAAGTTGGCTCGAGCCATACGTCGTAGGCGTACGGCACGCCGTGGCCCCAACGCTGGAGCGCGAAGATCCAGTCAGGCAGACCGGACAGGTCAGCGTCGGGGTGGCGCTTGGGTCGGCGACGTGCGCGATCAGGTCCACGGCCCATCTAGTCGGCGTCCCAGTGCCAGAAGTCATAGACCTCTGTCATAAAGTCCGACATGGCATCGGCGCGAACAGAAGCCCAGATCATGCCGGTACGCTTGGAACGGATATCACCGAAGCGTTCTTGCGCACGTTTGTCTTTGTCGGAAACCCCATCGCTCATTGTAACGGCAACAGGTTCGGATGACTTTTCGTCCCACGGATCTGGCGATGCCAATAGCGCAGTCAGCTCCTTGGCAGCTTCGTCTATGTCTTTGAGTTCTCTGCGATGTAGCGCCTCGACCCAGTACATTAGACGCTTAGCGGTTTCCCGCTCAAGCTTCATCGTGACGTGTGTCTTTGTGACCTTGATAGTTTCAACCATGTCCATTGGTTTGATCTCCCGTTAGTTGATGATGAATGTCGTGACAACCATGTACGCCAGCGTAAACCACAGGCTAGCGCACACAACAAAAATCAGCTCGCCCATCGTGTCACCTTTCCCAGACGTACGGCGCACTCGTCGACGCACCGTGGCACCGACCAGAAATCACCGTGG
>Ga0208162_1000264_pt1 | contig 30666 bp, 47 predicted proteins | sample CB_VirMetaG_4_FD_184539 | JGI IMG/M metagenome (GOLD analysis project Ga0208162, IMG submission 184539) | Freshwater to marine saline gradient viral communities from Chesapeake Bay - CB_1508_1M Viral MetaG (SPAdes) (version 4) | ecosystem: Environmental > Aquatic > Marine > Coastal | place: USA... | reverse complement strand
TTGTTGTTCCTGCTGGTGAGACTTCTGACTCTGCTTTGGAAAAGTTCTGTATGGAAGGTCTTCGCCTCAAAGGTCTTCACAACGATGAGGAGTATACCGAGCGACTTCGTATGGAGCTTGGAGTTATCGCTGCTCGTGGTTTCTCAAAGTATTTCCTAACAATGAATCAGATTAGTGATAAAGCAAAGCAAAAGATGCTTGTTGGTCCTGGTCGTGGTTCTGCTGCTGGTTCTCTTGTTGCCTATGCTCTGGACATTACACAAGTAGATCCTCTCAAGTATGGTCTTCAATTCTCTCGCTTCTTGCGGGCAGACGCCAAGGATTATCCAGATATCGACTACGATGTAGCAGACTCTATGCATCTGAAGGAAACTCTTGTTCAAGACTGGGGTGATGATAAGGTTGCTCCAATCTCAAACTGGAATACGCTTCAGCTTAAGTCGCTTATCAAGGACATCTCAAAGTTCTACGGCATTCCGTTCACAGAAGTTAATTCTGTTACATCGGCAATGGTCGGAGAAGCAATTGGTCCAGCCAAGAAGAAGCACGGTCTTACTGCTGGTCTTTACAATCCAACCTTTGAAGACCTTATGGAATTCAGTGATTCTTTGAAAAACTTCTTGGCGAAGTATCCAAATGTGAAGACTCACGTTGAAACACTTGTAGGTCAAGTTCGGAGTTGTTCTCGACATGCCGGTGGTGTCGTGGTCGCTGAAAGCCTGGACTCTCGTATGCCGCTGATTAACTCTGGTGGTGTTCGTCAGACTCCTTGGTCTGAGGGGCAGAACGTTCGCCATCTTGAGCCCATGGGCTTCATTAAGTTCGACCTTCTTGGGTTATCAACCTTGAAGATGATTGAGGCCGCCATCTCTCATATCCTTCGTCGCCATCATGGCATTGAAGACCCAACATTCGAAGACATTAAGAAATACTACGATGCCAATCTCCATCCAGATGTGATTGACTTGAATGACCAGAAGGTATATGAAAACATTTTCCACAAAGGAAAGTGGGCAGGAGTGTTCCAATTCACAGAGACTGGTGCTCAAAACTTCTGTGTTGAAGCTAAGCCAAAGAACTTAATTGACTTGGCGGCTATTACTTCTATCTATCGTCCTGGTCCGCTCTCTGCGAATGTCCATGTTGATTATGTTGAATCAAAGAACAATCCTCAGTATGTCAAGTATATCAACAAAGAACATCAAGATATCACAGAAGAGACCTATGGATATCTTATCTTCCAAGAGCAGATTGCTTCCATGGCTCATCGTCTTGGAAAGAACATTAGTCTCGACGAAGGCAACCTTCTTCGCAAGGTCTTGACCAAGAAGGGTACAGGTAAGGGCGCACAGGTTAAAGAATCACTGCGAATGCGATTCATTGAGGGCTGTGTAGAAAAGGGAATGAAGAAGACAACTGCTCAAAGGCTTTGGGAAAAGTTTGAATACTTCAATGCCTACGGCTTCAATAAGTCTCACGCAGTTTCTTACTGTATCATTTCTTACCAGTGTGCTTGGCTTCTGAACTATTACCAGTCAGAATGGATGGCAGCATTCCTCGACAAAGAACCAGAGTCAAGAAAAGAAAAGGCAATCAACATTGCAAAGTCTTTCGGATTCAAGATTCGTAGCCTGAATGTCAACTCTTCAGGTCGTGTCTGGGAAATCTCAGAGGATGGCACAACTCTAATCCAGCCATTATCTTCTGTTAAGGGTTTGGGTGATTCTGCGATTGATCAGATTGTTCGTAACCGACCATTCAATACAATCGAAGACTTTTTGTTCAATGAGAACGTGGTTTATTCCAAGCTGAACAAGAAAGCACTTGATGTTCTTTGTCGCTCTGGTGCTCTTGATTCCTTGATGGATGATCGCTTCACTGGTGGAAAGCACTTCTGGTCTGCTATTTGTGTTGACCGACCTCGGAAGCCAAAGAACCTGGAAGAGAACATTGTCCTCTATCGCCCAGAAGGCGCATTCTCGGATGAAGAAAAGATTAGTTATCTTGTTGAATTAACTGGTGTCTTCCCATTCGACCGAGTGATGAAAGAAGATCTTTACCAGAAGTTAAAACAAAATCTTATTCCATCCATCGCAGAATATAATCCAGATTATGGAGATGTAGTTTGGTTTATCCCTCGCAAGGTCATTCCAAAGAAGACAAAGAATGGAAAGGATTATTGGATTCTTGAAGTTATTGACGATACAAACAGTCTCACAAAGGTCCGATGCTGGGGTATTGGTGAACATGATATGGTTCACCTGAACCGCCCTTACATGGCGAAGCTAGACTATAACGGCAAGTGGGGATTCTCGACAAGAAATTTACGAAGGAATTTTAGGATTCTTGCTTGACGTGGCATAGAATAAGTGCTATATTGTATTTGTTCGCAGCACCTTCAACTAAACAAGAGAGCGACAAATGCAAGTGCTAGGTTACGCATGTATCAACATGGGAATGTCTGAGCAACCAAAGAAGAGGCGAGTCACCACTAATCGCAGCATGATCAAGCGAACCTTCCAGCAAAAGGGTTTACCCTATGCTTCTGAACTCGCTTTACAGAACTGCAAGGATCTCATCAAGATTCTCAAGTGGAATCATCAAAATGACATTCACTTCTTCCGTATGTCTTCTGAGATTTTCCCATGGGCATCCGAGTATCAACTAAGTGACCTTCCAGATTACAAAGAAATTTGTAAGGCTCTCGAAGAGGCAGGTTCTTTTGCCAGGTCAGTTGGGCAACGATTGACTTGTCACCCAGGTCCATTCAACAAGCTTACGAGTCCAAAGGAGCATGTTATCAAGAATACAATTCGCGACCTTGAGATTCATGGGGAACTCATGGACCTTCTTGGTATGCCCAGGACTCCCTGGGCAAAGCTTAATATTCATGTTGGTGCGACCTATGGCGACAAGCCATTTGCAATAAGTAACTTCTGTCGTAACTTTGAGAAACTACCTGAGTCAGTCAAGACTCGTTTGACCGTGGAGAATGATGATAGGGAATCTTTGTATTCAACAGCAGAACTGGTAGATGAAATCCACTCAAGGATTGGAATCCCGGTTGTGCATGACTTCCATCATCATTTGTTCACGAACCGTGGCATGTCCCAGGAGGAGGCTCTTGGGCTTGCCTGTAAGACTTGGGGTGATGTAACTCCGGTGGTTCATTATTCGGAATCACGAGCACAAGAGCACAACGATCCCAAGATCAAACCACAGGCTCACTCAGATATGATTTTCAATTACATTGACACTTTCGGTTATGATGTTCACATCATGATTGAAGCTAAGCACAAGGAGCTTGCTCTTCTTGAATATCGCAACATGTATCAACAAAAGATGCTGTTGGCAGGCTGATGAGCGATGGTTGGATTTATCTGGACCTACATGGTGTTCTCCATGAGGATGCTGATTTCATTATTGAAAAGTTCGTCACAGATCATTTTGACCATCTACCTGTAAAGATTATTACAGGTTACTCCAAGTTCTTCATCGATAAAGTGAAAGAATACTCAGAAAAATATGAACTTGAATGTTGCCAGGAGACCTGGTATAACTATGGGTGCTGGATTGTTTATGAAACAAATCGACCCAAAGTGCTTGACAGATAGGGATAATCTGTTATAATAGAAAAATATAACAAAGGAGATAACATGTCATCGTCGTCATCTGGAGCGAAAGGTCGAACCCAAGGGCTCAAGTATGAAAAGCTTCTTGAAAGCACCGCAAATTCTCGAAAGAAGGGCATTGCCGCCAAAGTGCCACAAAAATCAAAGAGTATTTTCGGCTCAAAAACAACACCCAAAGGTGATATCAAAATTAATAATCACACAATCAGTGTTAAAAATCCCGGAAAGTCAAGCGCTTCTATTCAGATGTTTGTCACTTCGCAGGGCAATATTCTTAAAGGGTGCAACTGTGATGACCCCATAGTTAAAGAAGCGATCCAAATGTCCTTTGGATTGCCAGATGAAAAAGAATTTCATGAATTGCTTAAGAAATGTGACATTAAAGAGAGTAGGCTTTCGCAAAAAGATGAACTAAGAAGGCAGCGACTAAAGTTTTCCAATCTTCCACAAGAGCATCAAAAGGCTTTGTTGTCGTTCTTGGAAAATCATAAAAGATATTTAGTAGAATGCACATTCCGAAAAGGTTGGTCATCGAATCCGGATACTTATGCTAATCGCATGTTATGGTCCGACTCATCAAAAGGAGGAAAAAATAGTTTGAATCACATGTGCTTGCTTCATATGGATGATGTAATTGACGAAATTTGTAAGCATAATTGGAAAATTCGTCCAAGTGGTACTGTCTTTGAGCTTGGTCCTTTGACATTACAGATGAAAGGCTCGGGCGGAATTCAAAATGCAACATACCACCATTTCCAATTCAATGCATCTTTGAATGACTTAAGAAAGCATGGAATACCATATCAAAATGGTAATTTTCAATCCATGCTAAAGCATTTGGGGGTGCAATGAAGGCGTTATCTTTATTTTCTAATGTAGGCATTGGTGAGACTTATTTCCCTGAAGTGGGAATTGAAGTTGTTGTAGCTAACGAACTTGAAGAAGATAGAGCACAATTTTATCAAGATCTTTATCCAGAGTCTAAGATGATTCATGGCTCTATTGTCGATTCGCAAGTATACGAAGCGGTTATTGCAGAAGCCAAAAAGCAGAATGTTGAGCTAATCTTCGCAACACCACCCTGCCAGGGAATGAGTATTGCAAATGCCAAACGTGCAGAAAAGAATGATCCAAGAAACTCGTTAATTAAAAAGGTCGTTTCGGCGACATTGGAGTTGAAGCCCAAGTATGTTTTGATTGAAAATGTCGCAGGTATGGCTAGTCAGAGAACTTTTATTTTGGATGACTCTGGTAATCAAGTTAATATTTTACCTTATATTGAATCACAATTGGGTGACAAATATGAAATGAGATATCAAGTGCTTGATGCTGCCGACTATGAGACACCACACTACAGAAAAAGGTTGATTACTCTTCTATCCAGAAAAGACTGTGAGGTATGGGAACATCCTACTCCTAATGAAAGCCACATAACTGTGAGAGATGTTATTGGGGATTATCCATCTCTAGAGTCTGGGCAGGCTTCTGATATCAAGTGGCACTCGATGGAACACAAAATTCACAATGAAAGGCACATTGAGTGGATTTCGAACACTCCGACTGGCAAGTCCGCTTTTGATAACAAAGTCCATTATCCACAAACTATAGATAAGGATACAGGATTATTGAGAAGGATTAAGGGATTCAAGACAACATACAAGCGAATAGATTGGGACCGCCCAGCACCTACTGTAACAATGATGAACGGTAGCATTAACAGTCAAAACAATTGTCATCCTGGTACAGAAAAGGAAGATGGAACATATTCGGACGCAAGAGTTTTAACCATCAAAGAATTGCTGGCTATTGTTGGCTTGCCTTTGGATTGGGTTGATCACTTGGAGCATACACAAAAAAGAGAAAACTTCTTGAGAAAAGTCATTGGAGAATGTTTTCCTCCCAAGATGGCTTTGAACATAGTAAAGGCAATTCCTTCACAAAAAACACCTTGACAAACAGAAACAACCTGTTATAATACAAAAGTAAAACAAAGGAGACAATATGTCCAACAGTCAATGGAAACCTAAAGACGATGAGCTTGCTCTTGCTGCTTGGCAAGAAGATAAGAATTTTCCTGGTGTGCTTTTTTATAAGAACAGTAACGAGCAACACCTTATCGATACTCTAAACACTCTAGGCAGATCTAACCCTAGAAATGCCACCTCCAACGGTCTCGACGGCGGCCAGGCAGAATATTTTGATGCTGCTGCGGTGAATATTGATACTATCGCAATTGTGCCACTAGAATTCCTAAAGCCAGATCAAATCGCTCAAAATCCTATCGATCCTGATTCGCAGGTGAAGATCGGGATCGAGGCAGCCGAGAGGCTTAAAAAGGGACTACCTGCTCTTAAGTGCCCGCCAATTGTACTGCTCGACAATTCAAGTCGTGAATTCTTGATTCAATCCGGACACAACCGCTATGAATGGCACAAGAACACATACCCAGGCGAACCAATGTTGGTCATTCCGGTCCCCCACCCCAAGGTTCATTCTAAAGCAAACCCGAAGGTTGCAACAGCAATAGCCAAGCTTGCGGCTAACCCTTCTTCACCCACAAGAGGCCCCACAATCGAAGATAGAGCCCTAACTATTCAAGATGTATTCAGGGCGGATCCTTACATCCATGATACCAAAACTGGAATCGCGCTCAATCCACAAGGAACTCCTCTTGTAAATTTGGATAAAAATGGAAAAGTGTGGAAAAGCGTGTTCGAATATATTTGTGGTAAAAATGTTCATCCCACCACCATAGGTAAGGTGTATAAAAGAGTCACAGGAAATTCAGTTTCTCGCCGTGTCAGGGTCACTAATGAGACAGTCTTTCATGACTTGAATTCCCTTGGCTGGGAGACGGGAGTTTTGAGGCAAGAGAATGGTCAGGTCGAACCTGACTATTCGAGGGTTTCCTGGAAGAAGCATCTCGATCATAAAAACAAAGCTTTGATTATTGCCAAAGACATCGCAGGTAATCACTTTGATACGGCAATGTATCCTTGTCTCATAAAAATGAGGCCCGAGTTGCAAGAAAAAGGTATCGAGTGGATATACCTTCATGCGAATCTAGGATCAAGCTACACATCGGCAGCATCTCTGAAGAAAGCACAAGATGATTTGATAACACAATGTCAAGCTTACAACAATTTCTGCAACGAAATGTTAGCCAACAACATTCCTTGTCAGCCAATCAAGAAGGTTTATTTTCCTAAGCAATATAAGAATGTTCCTAAGCGATTAATCGAATTCACTGATGATGGAGTAGAAGATACCAACCTAAGCTCTTGACAAATAGAAACCATCTGTTATAATAGAGAAGTAAAACAAAGGAGACAATATGTCCAACAACCTAGAAATCTTTCCGTCTTTCGAGGCGGCTCAGCATCAGGCTGATGATCAAGTAGAAGTAAGTCCGAAAGAAGAAAAGATGATTGATTACATCCGAGAACTTCAAATGATTGAAGAAGAGATGGAACCACTCAAGGAACAGAAGCGAGATCTAAAGGCTGCATACAAGGAAGCTGGATGGCTTACTGGCGATGAAATCTCCATGACAGTCAAGGCTTATCGTATGCTCAAGTCTAAGGACTTTGACTTTGATGAGTTCGCAAAGGTCTACCAATCCCTTGCCAAGATTGCGGGTCGTCAAACATGATGCTTGAATATTGTCGTGTCCGTCCGGATGCTATCCCGCCCACACGAGCAAACCCATCTGATGCCGGATTGGATATCTACTTCAACCCAGACGACTCGACGACGGCGGGAGTGATGCTTTACCCAGGTGAGAGCAGGCTTTTCCAGACTGGACTCAAGTTTGGTATTCCTCACGGATACATGCTTGAAGTTAAGAACCGCAGTGGTAATGCTTCAAAGCGTAGCCTGATTGTCGGTGCCTGTGTTGTGGACTCTGGTTATGATGGCGAAGTGTTCGTCAACCTTCACAACATTGGACGAGAGCCGCAACTGATTGAGAAGGGCATGAAGATTGCCCAAGTCGTAATGATTCCGGTTGTTCACTTCCGGGCAATTGAAACAAGCAACGATAATCTATATGATTGGTATCCAATTACAATGAGTGATCGCGGCACAGGTGCATTGGGTTCGACAGACAAGAAGTAACGGAGAATAAAATGAAGATGCGAAAGACAGTGACTTATGACGATGTTTTGTTGGTTCCTCAGTTTTCTGATATCAGATCGAGGAAAGAGGTGAACATTGGATCTTTCTTAGATAAAAAACGATTCTATAACCTCCCTATCATTTCGTCGCCTATGGATACTGTCACGGAATCTTCTATGGCAACAGCAATGAGTCTCAATGGAGGCTTTGGTATTGTTCATCGATACAATACCATTCAGCAGCAGGTTGATGAAATCTTGAAACTTCAAGACGGAATTGTGAAAGCTGCTGCTGTTGGCATCTCTGGTGACTTCGCAGAGCGAGCAGATGCTCTTGCTGAAGCAGGTGTCGATATTCTTTGTCTTGATGTCGCTCACGGGCATCACATTATGATGAAGGAAGCTCTACATCTTCTTCGCAGGGATTATCCTCATGTTCATCTGATGGCTGGTAATGTCGCAACTCTTCAGGGCTTTGAAGACTTGGCATCTTGGGGTGCTGACTCTGTTCGCTGCAACATCGGCGGAGGATCTATTTGCTCCACACGAGTTCAAACAGGTCATGGTATCCCAGGGCTTCAAACTATTATGGACTGTGCTACATCAATCTATGCAGGTGATACCAAGATTATCGCCGACGGCGGCATTCGCAACAGTGGCGACATTGTTAAGGCACTTGCTGCTGGCGCTGACTTTGTGATGCTTGGCTCGCTTCTTTCTGGAACAAACGAGACACCAGGCGAGGTCAGGACTGTTAACGGTAATCAATATAAAGAGTATCGTGGAATGGCAAGCAAGGCAGCACAGCACAGTTGGCGCAACAAAACTTCTTCTATTGAAGGTGTCGTATCCACAGTTCCTTGTAAGGGTTCTGCTCGTTCTGTTCTTGAAGAGTTAGCAGTTGGTATCCGCAGCGGTCTTTCATACACTGGTGCTCGAACTATCTACGAACTCCAGGACAAGTGCGAGTTCGTGATGCAAACCAATGCAAGTCAAATTGAGAGTTCTCCTCACATTTTAAGAAACTAGTTAGGTGTATGAGAATGAAGAAGTTAGTAGAAAACTGGCAAAAGTTCTTGAAAGAAGGCGAAACTCCTTTCGCCGATCTAGAGGGTAATGGCAAGGTATCCATTTCGAAAGAGCAAAGGACAATTGCTTCCGCAGATGAATATAAAGGTTTCCGACCTGAAAAACAAAGAGAAAAACCTGGATATAAACCAGAAGGTTTGTGGTATGCTTGTGGTGACGAATGGATCGAATGGACAAAGAGTGAGATGCCCGAGTGGTTAAAAGAATATAAATATTTATATGAAATTTCTATAACCGACAGGGTTTTAAAAATAGATACTCCTGAAAAGTTTAAGGATTTCGAAAGCAAGTATAGTGCTAGTCGCAATGGCGATGAGTCTGGTCGCTACTCTGAGAAGTTCATTAATTGGGCTAGTGTAGCAAAAGACTACGATGGCATTGAAATCTGTCCTTACATGGGTCAGTTCCGAATGGGTAGCAGTGATTGGTATTATCCCTGGGATGTGGCTTCTGGTTGTGTTTGGTCTCCCGGTGGCGTCAAAGACATTAAACTTATCGGTACCAAAGATGTCGAATGAAATAGAATATGGTAAACTCGACAAGAGAATTTCTTTTATGGACACAGATAAAAGAAATGCAGACCTCATCATTAGATTGAAGCAAGATGGTTTAACAAAGACAAAGTTCTTCAGAGCCATTCTTGATGGATACCTGAACCAAGACGATAGAATCATGGAGTTTGTTAATGAATACAAGTTAGAATCAGGATCTCAATCCAAAAAGAAAGCAAAAGTGGTTCAGTCTAAAATCGAGCAAGGCAAGGAAAACAAAAGAAAGTTTGGCTTGAACGAAGATGAGATTGAAAACATTTTTGATATCCTAGAAAAACAAAATCCAGATTTATAAACTTTGGTGTTTTTGAAAAAACATAACTATTTACTAGATGAAAAAAGCCGTTATAACCGGTATAGGAGAATAATAATATGAGCAAGAAGCTTTTGAATGAATCAACAATCCGACGCTTTGCTGGCCTTGCCGGTATCGGCGCTGATGTAGTTTCCAACTTTATCAATGAAGCCTATGGCGAAGAAGAGGAAAAGATGGAAGAAGAAGTCTTCTCTGAGGAAGAAGAAGCCGAAGAAATGGACATGGAAATGGATGCTGGCGACGAAGAAGCAGATATGGACATGGATATGGATATCGATGCAGGCGATGAAGAGACAGAAATGGACGCAGGCGATGAAGAGGCAGAAATGGACATGGACATGGATGCAGGAGCCGAAGGCGGAGACGATGCGGAAGCACTTGTTTCTGATATTGTTGCTAAGCTTCAAGACCTCGCCAAGATGGCTGGCGTCGACATTGATGTTGAAATGGGCGACGAAGAAGAAGAGCTTGATGAAATGGGTATGAAGTATAAGCGCGATGAGGATGAAGTGATGGAAGAAGAGGAAGAAACTCTCGAAGAAATCATCAATGGTATCCTCGCAGAAGAAGCGGAAGAGCTTGAAGAAGCAAATTGCGGACCCGATGATAAGATGGAAGAAGCAAAGGACGAAGAGATGGAAGAAGGGCTCTATGGCGATGGGCGACACACCAAGAAAGAAGCCAAGACCCAAGTTCAAGAAGAGGTCGTTCAAGAAGTTCTTCGTCGAGTTCGTGAACGTCTTGCCCAAAAGACCAAACAATAATTAAGTTTCCCACACGGGATGCTTGGTAACATTAAACCTCGGAGATCCCTCACAATCTCCGAGGTTTTGTAGCTTAAAGTGGAGTAAAAGTGATTTACATAATCGGTGGACTTATCCTTGGTGGTATCGTTGGGTTTTCCCTTGCTTATCTGACTGGAATGTTCTTGAGTATTAAAACCTTCAGAACAGTAGAGATTTATTGTCTATGGATGTTAGGAATGTGCCTTGAAGACCTTGTGTTTATCAGAGAGATAAAGTATCAAGCAGCAGCAGAAGCAGACAATGTTTCAGAGAACGAATTAAAAATCATGAAGAATGAAGACGAAGTTCTTCTTGATAAGTGGAAGCACGATGCAATCAAGAAGATGATTATGTCAGCACCACCATTTTATCAAAAGGTCATTGTCTACAGAAATTGGAACCAGGCTATGGCTTGGCTTAACGAAAATATTCAACTTGCCCTTGACAACGCGAAGAAGTCTTGATATAATATAAAGACAATCAAGGAGGATAACATTGCAAGCTATCGCATGGAAAACTTATCACTCAAAAACTAAACTTGTTTATTTGATTCAAGTTGAAGATATCAAAGGAGTCCGACAAGAAAAGAAGATTCTTAAACAACTTGAAGAAAGTGAATGGAAACTCTTCGCAGATGGATACAACCCCAAGAAGGATACAAGAACTCTTATCTTGGAAAGTGAGTTTGAAGAAGAGTCTCAGTGGATTAATTGGGCAAGAAGTTTTCCATACAAGCTTGTAGAAATGGGCAAGTCAGGAAAAATGAAACCATACAAACTTGGACTCGATTACATCGAATCCCCTCGCAGAAAAAGGAAAAACAATGTCTGAACAAGAAGAGCAAGTAGGAACAGAAGAGGAAGAAGAAACCGTCGAACTTCCAGCAGGTATAAACCTTATTGGTCTTTTTGGCGACGTATCAGAGAAGAAAGCAGAAGAAGCAATTTATGCTTTGAAGACTTTGGAGATCTTGGAAACAGAAGAGTTTGAATTTTACATTTCAACCCACGGTGGCAATGCAAGTGATATGTTTGCCATCTATGATATGATGAGACTCACGAGGGATAAATGCAATATTGCGACAGTAGGTCTTGGAAAGGTGATGTCCGCTGGTGTTCTTTTGTTAGCAGCCGGAACAAAGGGCAAACGAAAGGTTGGCAAGAATTGTCGGATCATGATTCATTCTGTGATTGGTGGAAGTGCCGGTCCTCTTCACGATCTCGAAAACGAAATGAAAGAAATCAACAAAATGCAAGAAATGTATATTGACGCACTTTGCGATGAGTCAGATCTTACCCGAGGCAAGATTCGAGACTTATTCTCAAAGAACGTAAATATTTACCTTTCAGCAAAAGAAGCGGTAGAATATGGCATTGCTGACCTAATTATATGAAAGGAAACAAAGTATATGGCGGTCATTAAGGGATTACATGCGAAGCTAATCGCGGAAGAAGTTGCGAGAGTCATGGATAAAAAGCACTATGCTTTTTTTGAAAATGGCAAGTTCAATGTGAACATCATAGGCATTCGGTCTTCTGAAAAGTCTTCTAATACCTTTAATGACACCATGCTCCTCATTTATAAGAACAAGAAAAGTGAATGGGAAGTAATCTCGTCTGTGGTCACAACCGACCCAGGCGAGAAGTATCTTGTTGAGCCAATCAATAATAAGGGCACAGCCATTCTTGTTCCAGGTCAGTATAAGAAGGTTTACAAGATAGACATTCATGCCGCAAGCAATAAGAAGTTCGCTCACGAGGCTCTTTGCCAAAGAGGCGCAACCCTGAGAGTTTATCGTGATAATGATAAAGATAGAGTACATGACCACGACCCAGATTCAATTGATGAAGGTTGGTTCGGAGTAAACATCCACAGAGCAAAAGCTTCCGGCGAAACTTCTTACATTGGTGCTTACTCTGCTGGTTGCCAGGTTTTCAAGAATGCGACAGATTTCAAAACTTTTATGGATGTTGTTCGCCGCTCTCGTGATCTCTATGGAAACAGCTTCACTTATACTTTGCTAGAAGAAGAAGACTTCGAGGTTTAAAATGAAAGATTTAGATCAACTAATAGAAGGTGCAGTATCTTCAAGAAAGAAAGAGAAGGGCACACCCCTAGACTTGAATACGCTCCTGGAAATGACTTCAGAGGTTATCTTGGAGAATACACAGAAAGGTAACGATTTTGAGGTTGTTGTTGTTCAGACAGTTCGTGCTCTTTCCGGGGCTAATCCACTCACGGGTGGTCCATACGAAGGTTGGGAGTCTAAATCTCAGAAAACAGCAACTGGCGGAAAGACATTGGGCGAAATGGCAAAAGAGCTTTACACAACTGCTTCTGAATCTGGGTTTTTTACTCTAGAGGATTTTCAAAATGCAAAAATGCAAGATATAGGTAAAAGTCAAGCTTACGAAAAGGGTCCAAAGGTAGAAATCAAGACGGATGTTTTTTTTGGCGATAAGCCAATCTCTATAAAGATGCCAGGCGACACTCAAGCGGACAGTTCTAAAATTGCTGCTATCATACCGAGGGTTCGATCTGTAATGGCAGGCGGAAAGAATCAGGATATTGACCCAAAGGTCGAGACAAAGGTCGAGACAGAGGTCGAGAAAGAATTTAAAGAAACTTTGGCGAAGTTAGAAAATAAAATTATAAATATGTCAAAGAATAGATATTTGGGAGATGGGCGGGTACCATCGCTTGAAAAAACGATAGCTAACTCAAAAGACCCAAAAGCAGTAGAAAAGGCTCAGCAAATAATAAATACCCTTAAAAAACTTGAGATTATTGATGACACTGCAAGTGTTATAAGAGAAGAATTTTCTTTTAACAAGGAAGAAGTTTCAGAGACAATACAAAATTTCTTAAAGATGTCTCTCGAAGGAGATCTTCGAGCCCTGGTAAAAGAATTGCTAACAGGAGCTAGGGCTTTCGAAAAAGTCCCAGGTGCTGCGGCACAATATCTTTTATCCCCAGATTATGCTTTTGATTTGAATGATGAGAGATCCATTGATGTTCTTTCGGCGGCAATCAAAATGAGGATTGCTATCAAGTCTGGGGGAAGGAAATTAAATATCGAAGAGATAGATTCTATCAAAAAAATCGGTGCTGAATTGACTCTTAGGTGGGATATAAAAAGCAACTTACTAAAGTCCTTAATAGAGTCCTTAAAACAAGAAGATGGGCAAGAACGTGCAGCGGTGCGAAAGCCGCCTACACCTTCCGCCACCGAAGAGAAAAGTTTTAAAGGAATTTACGATGACATTCAAGACACTCTCTTGTCATCCGTAAAAAATAAAAATTCAAAATAATCCTTGACTGCTAAGTCAAAAGTGATTATAATAAGATAGACAAAAACGAAGAGGTGTCACTTGTCTAAGCATTATAGCTCTGAGTCTGATCTGACTCAAAAGATTCTTGCTGGAATCAATACTCTGGCAGACAATGTTGCTTCCACTCTCGGTCCACGCGGCAGGAATGTAATCCTACAAGAGAAGGGCAAGCGACCTATCATTACCAAGGACGGTGTAACCGTCGCTGAGTTTGTTGATCTTGAAGATCCGATTGAGAATGTTGGTGCTCAAATTATTAAGCAGGCAGCATCACAAACAAATCTTGATGCGGGCGATGGGACAACAACCTCCACAGTTCTTTCGCGAGCAATCCTTAACGAAGCCCAGCGCTATGTTTCTTCTGGTGTTGCACCAATCGAACTTCAACGAGGGATTGAAAAGGCTGTTGATGTAATCACAGAACAGCTTTCTGAGATGGCAAACCCGATTATGTCTGAGGAAGACATCGCTCATGTCGCAACTATTTCTGCCAACAACGATAAGCAGATTGGATATCTTATCGGTAAGGCGGTGACTGCTGCTGGCAAGGACGGCGCAATCACAGTTGAAGAGGCTCGCTCTCAGAAGACCAGCCTTGAACTTGTAGAGGGTTTCCGAATGGATGCGGGCTTTGCTGCTTCTGCTTTCATTACTGATGAGCGTCGCCGTGCTGTTGTCTACGATGACCCGCTTCTCCTGGTTACTGACGAGAAGATTGAGCATGTCCAGGATGTTATGAACATTCTTGAGTTAGCTGCTCGTGAAGCACGTCCTCTTATCTTCATCGCATCAGACGTTGAAGGCCAGGCTCTCGCAGCAATGATTATGAATGCTCTCAAGGGCACTCTTAAAGTTGCAGCAGTCAAGGCTCCAAAGTATGGAGAAGAGCGAAAGAATACTCTTCTTGATCTTGCCGCTTCTGTTGGGGCAACATTCGTCAGCAAGTCTCAGGGCAAGCGACTTCGCGATGTAAGGCTTGTTGATTTCGGAACTTGTGATCGAATTGATGTCACCCGTTATCAGACAACGATTGTCGGCGGCAATGGAGATCAAGACCAGATTCAAGAACGAATCGAACTTCTTAAAGAAGATCTCCAGCGAGAAGCAAACCTTATTGAATGTGAAAAGATTCAAGATCGTATCGCTCGCTTGGCTAGTGGTATCGCAATTATTAAGGTTGGCGGAGCAACTGAGATTGAAATGGTTGAAAAGAAGCATCGCATTGAAGATGCTCTTGAAGCAGTCAAGTCAGCACAGCTTGAGGGCATTGTCCCTGGAGGCGGAACTGCTTTGATGAACTGTGCTCGCAACCTACAAGTCCAGACTGACAACAAGGATCAGGACTTGGGAGTTGAGATTATTCGTCAAGCAATCACGGCACCACTCCGCCAGATGGCAGAGAACGCTGGATTGTCTTCTGACATTGTTTGCTCCCAGGTGATGGAATCAGAAGAAGGGTTTGGCTTTGACTTTGTTAATAACCAGGTCGTCAACATGATGGAGCATGGAATCATTGATCCCGTCAAGGTTACGAAGTCTGCTATCCAAAATGCTGCTTCTGTATCTGGAACTTTGATTACAACAAACTATGCGATTGTTGAGAATTAAGACTATTTACAGGCACGATGGTTCGCACCACAAAGAGGACTAGACATGCCTGACCAAGTTAGAAAAACCGACATTGTGGAGATTGATGGAAAGCTAGATAGACTCATGGATAACCTTGAGGTCATGAAAGAGTCGCAAGAAAAGATTGAAGACAACATTGCGAAGATCAAAGAAGCAGTGTATAATCCAGATCAAGGACTCTACGCTAGAATCAGAGCATTGGAGACATGGAAAGAGCAAGTATCCAGAGTTATCTGGGCAGTGACAACAAGTGTTATCGGACTAACAGTAGCAGCTATCTGGCAAATGTTTTTCGTATAAAGAGAGGAAGTGTGCGCGTAAAAATATCTTATTCGGTTGATTTCGAAGAAGTTCCAGCAGAAGTGAACAAACTTATTTGCGTTCCGTTCGGCGAGGCACTTCAAGAAGTTCGACAAATTAGAGACAAGTTTCCAGACATGAACGAGCTTGAAAAGATTGAGGCAATCCACGAGATGCGCCAAAAGCTTTCTGCTATGGATATGATTCTGGACGATTGCACAGAAATCCTTTCTGGATACATTGATATCAAATCTCAACTTCATCGCAACAATTTAATGGAGCAACAAAATGAAGACCCTCAAGATTGATGCGGGTGAGTATGTGTATGTCCCTTCAAAGGCAACTTTACTCCAGCGGGATGCCCATGGAGGTATAAAAGCATATGTTTACCTGAAGAGTTCGTCTTATTTGATGTGTTTGGATCCTCAAATCCAAGACACTTATGACCCTGATAAATACATTACAGTGTTTTATGATGGGGCAATTTACAGTGTTGATAAGAAAGACATTTCAAAAGTTTAATAATGGAGAAGAAAATGGATAATATTCGTCTTGTTGAAGTTTATAATGATTCTGGGGTGCCACTTGAAAAGAACTACAGACTCAGAGAAGTAAGCATTAATCCTGAAAATGTTGTGTGTTTGCGAAGCAACAATCAGTTTAACGGCTTCCTCGAACGAGGGCTGCTACCAGAAGGACTGGATAGCCGTCAACAATTCACAACAGTGACAGTCAACAAGGGCACTTATGGTGCCGATATTGTTGTCGTCGGTTCTATGAACGAAGTTGAAAACCGCTTGTTGGCTAACAAGCAACTCCTGCGAGGCTGAGATGGATATCCAATGTGAGTTCGAAAAGCTTGACCAATGGTCAGGTCTTGTCAATGGTCAAGAAGATGAGCACTTGAAGCTTGGAAGGTATGAAAGCACTCTGTATAATGTTGAGGGCATTGGAATGAAATGCTGGCCTGTTGTGGCTAATATCCTTACCAATCCCTCTCCGCAAGAACTATTAGAGAGCGGACTGACAGAAGAAGAAATTATCTCTCAATGCTTTGAGAAGCTGAACACAAAGCCTTATCGCGCAAGAAAGCTGAGGTACGGTGAGTTAACTCCGCGACACTACATCTTTAAAGAAGACAAGATTAGTGTATCTTTTGTTACGACCGACAGGAACAACAAGCATTTCTGGGGTCGGGGTGAGAAAGGTAAGAAGATTGGAAAGCGAAAGAAGGCACAGCAATGACGCCAGAACAAAGGTTCCAGCAAGACATCGATTGTATCGAGTTTCACCTTTCGGAGTTCTATGATGTCACGGTTCACTTTGAGCAGGACGGAGCCGATGAATACTGGTACGACCCTGAGAATCCAGAAGACCCAGGGGATATCGTAATCAATTCTGATCATGATATCTTTCATCAGCTTGTTGTTCTTCTTCATGAGGCTGGACACGTAGAGCTTCGCTCGGATAGAGAAAAGTACCAAGAGATGTTTCCAGAAAGTTCCAGAGACTTTATGGGAGGACGTGTTGAAATCTTGAAAGAAGAGGTAATGGCTTGGCAAAAGGGCTGGGAACTTGGAAAGAAATACGGAATCGTTGATAGCGAGTTCTTTGATCTTGATGCTTGGAAGAAGAATTATCGTACAGCATTAATGCTTTATTCGGGATGGGTAGCAAAAGGAGATTAAAATGAGTGAGAGAATTGAAAAGCCTTGGGGCTATGAAGAGATCTGGGCACAGACAGAAGATTATGTAGGCAAGAAGCTGTACATCTCAGCAGGCAACAGGCTCTCAAAGCAATACCACGAAACAAAAGAAGAGACAGTCTATGTCCTAAGCGGTGTTCTTTACAACTATGATGAGAACAATAAGATTCAAAAGTTCTTCCCAGGACAATCTTTTCACGTTTCTCCGGGACAAATTCACAGATTTGGTGCCGCAGAGTTTTCTGTTGAACTAATTGAAGTAAGCACAAATCATTTAAATGATGTAGTGCGATTGGAAGACGATTACGGGAGATGACTTAGTGTCACAGAAGTTTCTTTTAGCTATTTTTTTAATGGTCCTGGGTCACATTTTTAGTTGGTACGGGACTTATTCTGTTTTTATATGGAAATGGGCAAAAGATAATATAAATCTTCTTCCTTTGATATTTTCTATACCAACAGGATATTTATGGGTATACGGGATGAAATATGCGATTGAGGAAATGGGTGAAACTTGGGGGCCTCGTCTTATTGGTTTTGGCTTATCTCATTTGGTATTTCCTGCTCTCGTGTATTTCTACTTTAATGAAAGCTTTCTCCACCCTAAAACGCTGGTTTGTATTGCTCTTTCGTTCTTGATCGTCTTAATACAGGTACTATGGAAATGAATATAGATAAAGCACTTGAAGAAGCAATCGAAAAGCTTCACGAAGAAAAGTATAAACTCAGAGTCTATGAAACAACTTTGGTTTTGAAGATTGATTCTGAGTATGGAGTTGAAGAAACGCTCCAAGACATTCGCTCAGTTGAGGGTGTCACAGTTGTGACGGCACTTGATTCTGTTTTCAGAGATGCCTCCGAAGCTTATCATAGTTTGGTTAAGATTAAGTTCCATCCACCACAAGATACAATGACTCCAGAAACTTACATGAAGAAGATTCTCACACCAACAATCAGGTCCGCTCAGATTCCAGGGACATCGATTGTTAAGTTGGTGAAAAAGCCAGAGCAAATTGAAGCATAACAAAATCAGATTTATCGGGATTTCAGAAAACTTGACATAGTTACTGGTGGATGGGAAGCATCCAAAGGGGTAATATCAATGTCATTCTTTAAGCAATTTGCTATTTTTGCAACAATGTTCTCTACTCTTAGCTGTGGTTCATTACCTGGGCTTGATGACTTGGCAGACCAGCCAGGAGAAATCGTAGAGGATTTAAATAATCTTGACTTTCTTCCTTCTCTTGAGGAAGCCAACAAAAGCCAAGTAAGAGATTTCACAACTATTGCAGCCAGAACTTCAAGAAATGCTGCGGTTAGAGTTGAAGTTAACTACGGACCTACCAAGATTAGAGGTTCCGGCACTTACTTCAAGTATCGTGATGGTCACATTGTTATCACTGCTGCACACCTTTATGCTTTTGGTGGTGCAAAGGTTATGGAATCCAAGGCAAACTTTGTTTCCCCAGAGCAAGAAGTTGTTGGAGTTCTTGTTTATATTGACGAGGCTGCTGACATTGCTATCTTTGATGTTCCTAAAATCCCTTCCCGCGAACCTGCTATCTTCTATCCAGCAGAGAACTTCCCAATCGGACAAAAGACTTACTACTCTGGCTTTCCAGGTTCCAATAATCTTTTGACTTTCAGCGGCACTATCGCTGGCAAGGGCTACAAGAGCGACCTTGCGATGCACTCTTTCGCTTGGGGCGGTTCTTCTGGTTCTGGCGTCTTTAACATGCAAGGGAGATATGTTGGCGTTGTCGTCTCTATTATGGTCGGTCGAGCCCCTAACGGTCCCCAGTTGGCTGGGTCCGTCGTTTATGTCGCTCCTGCCACACTTATCGACCAGAAGGTTTTGAAGCAAAACGTTAAGCTTGTGAGAAAAATGAAGAATGCTGGATTCTAGAGTCATAGCTCTAATCCTCACTTTCCTCTCGCTTGTCGCGTGTTCGGACTGGTCCATATCAGATCAAAGGACGATTATTGAAACCACAATCATCGAACCTAAGTCTGAGATCTGGGTTGACGAGTTCGAACAAATTGAAGAGTTTGACAAAATTGATATTATCTGGGTTCTTGATCGCTCTTGTTCAATGACACAGGTTAACCAAACATTGTTAGACAGTATCGAAACAATGATGGCAGCACTTCCAACAGATGTTAATTGGCGATTAAAGATGATTACAGCAGGAACCGCTTGGACAACATTACAGCCAGATACTTTTCCGCTTACTCGTGGAGATATCTTATCAGATGCGGAACAAATGTTAGCCGCACTTCCTGGTGATCAAGGCGAAGAGGGATTTGATGCTGTTAAGAACTATATTTCCATAAATGAGTATGCCAGAACTTGGCTAAGACCGACTGCGGCAATGCTCGTTGTTTTTGTTTCAGATGAAGAAGAGCAGTCAGACAGTAGTACGACAGTCGAAGACTTCACAATATGGTATGAAAATTATAGAAGAACTGTTTTCCTTGCTTCAATCGTTCATGTTTCACCAGATGAATCGGTCTGTCCACGCCCCCCAGCTTCTCACAATGTTGGGGACAGATATATCGAAGCGGCTGAGTATTTCGAGGGTCAGGTTGTTGACATCTGCTTGGATGATTGGAGCCTCGCCGTCAAAGAAGCGACAAACCAAATGCAGCAGATTGAGTTTTATGAACTAACTCATGAACCTTATGTTGAATCAATCATCGTTTATATTGATGGTGAAGTATCTTATGATTGGCATTATAATGCTACCCAGAATATGATTGAATTTACCGTGATTCCTCCTTCATTCGCCGAAGTCCGAATGGCTTATCTTGTTAAACAATATTTATAAAATACTTGACAAAGGATCACGACCTGTTATAATGTTATGAGCAAACTAGTTAATGTAGTTTGGAGAACATTATGTATAAGTTTTTGATGTCATTTCTAGGAGTAATCTCAGCACAAGAGGCTGAGGAGCTTAAGAAAGAAAACGATTTTTTAACGAAAGATAGAGAAGCACTTGTTGAGTGTATCAAAGAACTAAAAGAACACAACGAACTACTAAAAGATGAAAACGAATCTCTTTGGGATATGCTGGATGAGTTTAATGAATCAGCAAAACTTCCAGGACAATCCGCGAAAGCATTGATGGAAGAAATCACAGATGAGGTACTTGACGAAATGATGAGGAACTTTAAACCAGCGGGAGAAGCATGACACTCAAGGATTCCATTTTTTTGTTCGATGTTGATGGAACCCTAACGCCCCCAAGACAAAAGATCATAGAAGAGTTCGAAGAATTCTTTTGTTCGTTCTTTGATAAAAATCAGGCTTATTTAGCCTCTGGGAGCGATTTTGGTAAAATCAAGGACCAACTAACCCCTCGTTCGTTAAATGCCTGTGACGGTGTTTTTACATGCTCTGGCAACGAGTTATGGATTAACGACGAGATTAAATACCGAAATGACTTCAAGATAAGCGACAGAATGTATATGTTACTTCTTGTTTTTCTTGAATACACAAAGTACCCAACAAAGACAGGAAATCACATTGAAGAGCGCACAGGAATGGTGAACTTCAGTGTCGTCGGAAGAAATGCTACACTCGAACAACGCAAGGAATATCATGCTTGGGATATCCAGAATCGAGAACGAGAACTTATAGCACAAACTATCAGAGAACATCACGGTGAAGAACTTACAGTATCCATCGGAGGAGAGATCTCAATCGACATCTACCCCAAGGGGCAGGACAAATCACAAGCAGTGAACTATATAAAGACAAATCATCCAGGAAAAAGAATCATTTTCTTTGGTGATAAGACTCACGAGGGCGGCAATGATTACAGTGCTGTCCAAGCTTTGGGAGATGAAGATATGTTTTATTCCGTAAAGAGTTGGGAAGAAACATACGACATCCTGAAGAGTTTAGAGGTACAACAAAATGAGTGAAGAAGAATTAGATTTAAAGCCAAAGCCACCTTCCAAGTTGGCTCCTCGCGGAATCGAAACATTCACAGTATGTCGCCAACATGACGAGACTGGTGTTTCTGGTGAAGGAGTTATCATTGAGGGTGTTGTTTTGGGAACAGGTCAGTGTATTGTTCACTGGCTTTATCCTCCGCCACGAGGCGGTATTGCTATTTTTGACTCGATGGCGGACTTTATTAGAGTCCACATTGAACCTCACCCAGCGAATAAAACAATCATTACTTATCAAGATGATCGTCAAGAAACATTTGGTGATGATTAAATATGTGGAATACAAACATAGATTACAACTCAATTCGATTTATCGAGTTTTATGGACTTAGAAGAGCGGGCAACCATGCTACATTGGCTTGGTTGATGGCAAACTTGAATACTCTTGAGGGTGCTCATGATCCCGAACCGCTGATCTCTCCGTTTCCAAAATGGGGATTTATTTCTCAGAGATTCGGCGATGTTTACCATATTAATGATGTGGGTTCATCTTGGACACTGCATCATCCTGAATATTTGCGAGGGATTATTGATTCATATGGTTCCGACAAGGCAAAGACGATCATATTATCTTATGAAGATTTATCGCCTAATTATTCAGTTTATTACGATAACAAAGAACTTTTCTTTATGCTTAAAAACTCAGAGAAATGGTCAGTAATTAGAAACTGGGACAATCTTTTGGCTTCAAGAGCCAAGTCATATAGTGCCGAGGATCCAGCAAGAAAACAAGGATTTAATTTAAGTTCGAGGACCATCTTAAGCTATATTCGTATGGTTTCGACACCAGAAAGCGAGTGTTCTCCAATACATTTTGATTCTTGGTGTCGAAGTAGAGATTACAGAGATCACCTTATGAAAAAAGCTGGACTTCCAAATCATGATATTGTAGGACATAGAAGCAATGCAGGCGGTGGCTCTTATTTTGATAGCACTAATGTCTTGGATAGAAAATTAGAAAAGATCCCAGAAGAATGGCAAGAGAGTCTGGCAAAAACTAAGGATTTAATTTACAAGGCACAGAAAGTAATAGATGAACAAATAGCGTGGAAAGACTAATTAATACATTGGAGATATAAATGCAAGAGTGGAGAGAATATCTTAGCATCCTAAATGAAGTCGAGCCCTATCAAAAGTGGGCGAAGGCTCAAAACCTTCGTTTTAAGAAAGATACTTTGACAAAAGGAAAGCAAAAGAATACTTCTCCGTACACCAAGAAACCGGTCTTGAAATCCAAGTCTGGTCTTGGTCCACTCGAAGAAGCAGATTACATCCCAGAAATTCAAGAAGATTTAAACCAAGATATTTGGACCAGCGATAAGAAGCTTGACCCTGAAATATCTGAAAAGCTTTTGAAGATAGCACGAGACTTCTACGAAAGCTTGGGACTTCCGGCAGAAATCAAGGACATAACATTTACAGGCTCTTTGGCAAACTACAACTGGACCGATAAGTCCGATGTAGACTTGCATATCGTCATTGACTATGGCGACGTGAACGAGGACAAGGAACTTGTAAAGAAGTTTTTATCAGAAGCCAAAACAAACTGGAACAGAAACCACGAAATCAAAATTAAAGATCACGAAGTCGAGGTTTATGTCCAGGACGAAAACGAACCACATCATTCTACCGGTGTCTACTCTATTCTCAATGACGAGTGGATTATCGAACCAGAGCCACAATCCTTCCAGGTAAGTGAGAGTGATGTAATGAAGAAAACTCAAAGCATGATGAACTCCATTGATATGATTGATAGACTCCAGCGAGAAGGCAGTTCTGAAGAAGCATATGGCGAAGCAGACCGTATGAAGAAGAAACTCTCAGACTTCCGCAGTGCGGGTTTAGCGTCAGCAGGCGAGTTTTCGGTTGAAAATATCGTTTTCAAGAATTTAAGGAACTTTGGCTATTTGGAGAAACTATCTAATGTGAAGCGTGATGCTTACGATTCGATTATGACCTTGAAAGAGGAAGGATAAACAAATGCCGTGTCCGATGAAAAGACATTTGAGATAGGTGAAATCGTCAAGTGGAAAGGTTCCTCAATCGAAGAAGAGTGGGGATACGGCATCGTGCTCGAACCAGAAAACCTAATAACATACGGCACTTATTCTTATTCCGCAGAGAACGAAGTAGTGGATCCATATTACAGTCTAGCAAACCTTCCAATCGTTGAGGTGACTCTTTATTGTTTTAAAACCCAGCGAACCGTGAAAATATACAGAAGCCCAGAAGAGATTCCATTTCTAATAAAAAAGATTGATTTTTCTCGAAAAAGTTCTTGACTTTCGTTTTCACTATGTTACAATAGGTATGTAAGAAGATGAACCACTGAGGCACTTGTGAGTCAACCTACTGAGTTAGAAGTTGAATATGCTCTTGAAAGCCTTATTGCCAAGTTGGAAGCAGGAATTCTTCAAGAAGAGGCAACTCAGTATAGTTTCATTCACAGTCAGTGGATTGAAGTTAAGAAAGGAAGAACCTACTATCGCTTGGTCCGAGTGCGTAAGCACCACAACGGCAACTTCTTTCTTGGACCTGAACAATACCGCACTTTTGCTTTTATCCGCAAGTCTGACGGGGCAATCTTCCGCGCCGCAACAAAGAATAAACCTGAAACAAGAACTAAGTCCGCCATTCATGGCTATGTGACTGATGAAAACCCTGAACAATACTTTTCTTTCTACGGAGTCCTTTATGCTCAATAACACTTATCATACCATTATTACTCTTCTCAACGAAGAAATACGCAGAATCAAAGTGAGTTCTGGAATGTCTCAGGGTCGCAAGAAATCTCTCGAAGGTTGGCTCCGCGATGTTGAGGAAGCAAAGCAGGATTTCATTGACAGTGCCAGTAAGAAATCAGGTATGACAATTCCCGCAGCATACAGTATCCGAGGAAAAGAAGATGAAGAATAAAGCAATCACGTTTGGTGTTGGAAACATGGCTTGGACCATTGTTTTTCGCGAGCACAGCGGCTCAATCGCTGCTCGTACAGTCCAGGGTCCAAATGATAAACACGTCGCTTGGAGGCTGATTGAGAAGGAATATCCGAGATTAATCGCAATGGTTCCAGGCAGGCATCCAGTTTGTATCAATAAGGAAACTGTGTGAGTATGGAAAAGGTAACTTTTGTCTTAACATGCTGTGGAAGAGTTGACTTGCTTGAAAGGACTTTGGATACCTTTTTCGAGCACAATGATTACCCAATTGAAAGGTTTATTATCACTGAAGACTCTGCTGACGAAGAGGTTTTCGAACAGTGCAGAAAACTGAACAAAGAAAAGTACAATAACAAACTTGAGTTTGTTTTTAATCATGACAAACTTGGTCAATCAGCATCGATTGATAAAGCTTATTCAATGGTGGATACAGAATATATTTTTCATTGCGAGGAAGATTGGGAGTTTTACAGAGGTGGTTTTATCCAAGACTCAATTAAGGTACTAAAAACGCAGCCCAAAGTTCTTCAGGCTTGGATTCGTCCAAAGAGTGACAAAATCCTCAATAAGATAGAGCAAAAAAGGTACACTCTTCCAGGCGGTGTTCGAGTTAGGAGAGTTCTTCCGGTAAGTTTCAAAGTGAAAGGTGCCAATGAGGATGGCACAGATATGATTATCAGAAATTACATGGGGTTTAGTTGGAACCCAGGGCTAAAGAGAAAAAAAGACTGGGAACTATTGGAAGGAGGGTACTCTTTTTTTGAGCGAGAGCACCTAGTGGACCATCATTACCGAGATTTAGGATACATGATTGTTAGTCTCTCGGATGATGATAGTGATGGTTATGTTAGACATATTGGCTGGGGAAGGCGAGCGGCAAATCCTGTGTACAGAAAGGATGAGATCAAAGCAAAAAAGGTCAAGGTTCTCGGAGACTCACATGCACAGGCATTTGATTTTTACACAGGTTCAGATTTTATATTTGATGTCACGGTAGTTCATGGTGCAACAGCCCGAGGAGCGATTAACCCCAATACAAAAACAAATGCTTTAAACATATTCAAAGATAATCTGGGTAAAGGGAAATGCGAAAAGATAATAGTATGTCTTGGCGAAGTTGATTGTGGATATCTGGTATGGTACAAAAATAAGTTTGAAGGGTTAGATGTATTAGGTCAGATGCATGAGAGTGTTGCTCGTTTGAAAAAATTCATCAAACAAGAAGTGGAGCAACATTATCAACCTGAGCAAATATATCTTCTTGCGGCGATACCTCCCACTATAGAGGATAATGCAGATAAAAGATTTCTTGCAGGAGCAAGATCGAAGATTGATGCATCCATAAAAGAAAGGTTGGATCTCACAATCAAGTATAACCAACAGCTTTCCTTGATATCTTCAGAAAATGGATGGAACATGATCGATCCTACTTCACAAATCCTAAATGAAGATGGAAGAATAAAGAAAGAATATAAACATCCTGATGAATGGAATCATCATCTAAATCCGCCAGCACACCTAAAGTCGATTCTGAAATATTTTAAATAATTTTCCTTGACAAGCCATTTCACATTTGTTATATTACCAGAGTAACATAGGAGAGCCTAAAATGATGGATAAATACGATTTCATTGAACTTGGGGATGCAGGAACAGTTGATGTTGATCTTTTAATGGAACAACGTGAAACTCTTTCTTATCTCATTGAAGCAATGCAAAACTCAAACCCAGACTTCATTGAAGGATTCTTCGGTCTTGATAGGGACCAGGCGATTGAGCACTTTGACGGGATTATCCAATTGGTGGATAGTCTTTTGGATGCTAACGATATTCTAATCTGAGTTTTCAATGGACGACTTGACAAAGTTATCGGATATCGAACTTATCCTTATCCATCAATCTCTTGTTTATACCCATACAAACTGGTCTTATCTTTATGAACAAGGCAAAGCACCAGACGGATGGACACTTGATACCTGCTATGTTCTCATTGAAATGCTTGAAGAGTTAGTGGAGAAATGGGAAGATTCATTTGGATTATCAAGGGAAGGCGGAGTAATCCAAGATGAAGGAGAGGTAGAGCCAGAACAACAACCGCTTCCAAATAACGTGCTTTCGTTCCCAGGGGCAAAAAAAGATGAATAAGAAAGTAGGCATTATAGCAGGAAACTTCGATGTCATTCATCCAGGATATGTCAGGTTCTTCAAAGATGCAAAAGAAAATGCTTGTGATAAGTTGATTATTGCTCTTCATGTGGATCCTACAATTGAGCGACCACATAAAGCAAAGCCTATCTTAACTGCTGAAGAAAGAACTGAAGTGCTGCTTTCTATCAAGTATGTGGATGAAGTCAGGTATTACAACCTGGAGTCTGAATTGGTTCAGTTGCTATCCACTGTGAAAGACCATGTAAGGGTGATTGGTACTGATTATCGAGGAAAAGACTTCACAGGAAAAGATCTTGCATCAGAAATCTATTATCATAATAGAAATCATGATTGGTCGACAACAAGATTTAAAAGAGAGATATCGCTTCAATGCATTGAGCAGGGGATAGTATGAAACGAGCCAGGAAACCCAGCAATACAGAACTAATGATCAAGTTCTTTGCTCATCTCGCGATAACAGACATTCGAAGAATCTTTTATAAGATTTTCCCGAACAGCAAACTTTAATAACAAAGGAGACACTATGTCAACACTAGATAAGCTACGCAACTTGAACCTACCTTTTGATACTGTTGTCACAGTTAAACATACTTCTGATGCAGTAGACGTGAACTTGGGCAGTTGGGAAAAAGAAGAGTACGCATTCGGAGAATGTGACATTGCAACTACCTTTTCTCAGTTTATTTCGACACCAGGACTTCAAGCAAATTGGGGCGATCAACCTGTAAAAGAAAAACTGATTGAACATCAGGTTCTTACTGAAGAAATCACTTCCGAAAATCGGCAAGCAGTAGCGGAAAACTTGTCAAAAGAACTGACTTGGGATAAGTCTTACGACCTCGATCTTTTCGAGTATGAAACAGAACAACACGATCACAAATGGGGAGAAATCACATTCCAGTTTGAAGTTGAGGTTCCGCTTGAAAATCTCCTTGAAACCTCACCAGAAATGGGAGACTGGGGAACTTGGGAACTATCCGTTGATACTGAGACACTTGGGCACATCACTCTCTCTTGACATTCTCTTGACAAAAAAACAGTAGACAGCACTGACTTAATCTGATAAATTATACATGTCTTCGGACGGAACTAACAACAAAGGAAAGAACACTATGCACCCATGGCTCAAACCCCTCATGCCCACTTCTGAAGAGTATTACAGCGACGACCGTGATTATGATGGCTACAACTATGAGCCAGAATACGGCTTCGACGATGATTATGACTCTCCACCAGATTGGGTAAAGGACCAAATGGATGAAGAACTTCCCTTTTAAAACCGGTGATATCGTTGAGTTGCGCCCTACTAAGGGCGCTTCTCAGCGGACCAAGAACCGCATTCGCGAGAATGGTCCAGGGTTCAGGGTCCGCCAAAGTCCACGTTCAGTCTTGGATTTGGGCGAAAGTGTCTTTCTTGATTCAGATAAAACAGGCTGGTTTGGCTGGTTGCCGTTAAGTGAGGTTGAAGTTGCCCAATAGGTTGATAGCATCAGAGTGTAAGCCTGGTGAAGTTTATTGTCTAGGTGAGAACTCTTTTATTGTAATTGATGCTTTCAACCTTAAAAACCAGAAGTTTCTTGATGTATACCATGTTACAGACTCGCTGGACTACAAGAGAAAACATAGGAAAAAGTTATACAATTCCGATGCCTTCCAGCATGTCCTGGATGAGATGCTGACTGAATTCGAGTATCATCAAGAAAAGAACCTTGTAAATCACTATTGACACTCTCTTGACAACTTAAAGGTAGACAAGTCGTAGTCTATCCGATAAGATATACACGTCAGAACAAAGGAGTATCGCTTTGGAACAACTTGCTCGCATTGAGGCTCTACTTGCTCGTGAAGATATCACCCTTACAGACTGGGAAAGCAACTTCCTGAAAGATGTGGTAAAGTATGCCAAGAAGAAAGATACCATTACTCCAAAGCAATGGTCAACATTCCAGCATGTTGAAGCACGATACTCAGAAGAAGTAATCGCTGCTCGAAAAGCTTGGTATGATGACTGGAATGAAGAAAAGGCTTACAATGCTCGTGCTGCTGCTGAGTACTACAAGCATAATCCACCTTATTTCAGCCAATTGGCAGACCGTATCCTGGATGACCCCAAGTTTATTCCAAGTGAAAAACAATACAACAAGCTTGTCACAAACAACAAGTTTGTTCAAAAGGTACTTGCAATGCTGAGAGAGGAGCCAAAGTATGAAAATGGCTCACTTGTCCAGATTCGCAAGACAGCACCTATCAAGCACTCTTTGCGAGATCTCCCCGCTATTGTAGTTAAGAACGATGGAATCATCGTATCACATGCTAAGGGTGCTCGTGGTTATGTCATTCTTCCCTTTGGAATGAGTGATACAATGGTGATTCAGGAGCGATACCTAAAAAAGAAAAGAGGATAATTGACCTTGCAAAAGGGATATTAAGATAAGTCGCTTCTGATTACACAAAGAGTAACCATAACCGAGCCCTCCAGTTTGTGGGGGCTGTCTAAAAACAGAAGCACAAACTAGGATATCGGCACTCCGAGAAAACCGATAGTGGCTCCATCTTGATATCTCTTTTGCAAAGTCAACTATTAGCTTTTACATTTCCTTGACAACTTTGTGTTGGACAAGTGCTGAAACCGTGATATATTATAGAAGTAAGAAGAAAGAACGCCAAAACGGAGTCAGCCAATGCCAATCGTATCCACCACAAAGTCTTTTAATCGATGCTCCTACTGTCATAATCGTGGACACAACAAGTCTACTTGTCCTGCTTACAAGGCACGCATTGAGGAATGGCGTGCAGAATACGGCGATGAGCATCCTTGGGTTGTCAAGTATGATATGAAGAAATCCAAGAAGAGTGCTCCTCGCAAGTGCTCTTACTGCTCTCAGCAAGGTCATACTCGTCGTACTTGCTCGACTTTGAAAGAGCATATGGAAGTCACAAAGGAACAGAACAAAGCTTATCGAAAGATGTTCCTTGAAGCAATGCACCGCAATGATGTTTCGGTAGGAGCAATGGTGTCTCTCAATTACATTGACGATAACCTTATTATTACCAGGATTAACTGGGAAGACATCTCCTTCTGGCATCGCAAGTCTGATTACTTTGACCACCCCAATGCCAAGAAGAGCAGAGGATTTGATTTTAGTCAGTATTATGCTCCTAAATTCATTGCTCGTAAGATTAATATGCTATTCACCGATGATAGAGCTTGGCGCGATAAAATGCTGGGCTTCTTTGCTGACCAAACTCTGCTTGATTATGGGGTTGTCCATTGGTACGGAGGAAGCGACTATGAGAGGTTTAGTGAGGCTCGCGAGTGCTTCAAGGTTATAAGCCCAACCGGCATAAAGGCGGTACCACCAGAGGGATGGCTTGAATGCGAAGATGGCAGTGTCAAAGAAGCATATGCCAAGCACAAGCACTCTTCCGGACCTATTCTGCTTCCAAAAATCTCTTGACATTCTCTTGACAACTTTCTTGTGGACACAGGACACTAGAACTGATAAATTATAGATGTAAGCACAGCGACCACTACTTAACTTTGGAGATACACTATGTCAGTCGCAATCACATTCGCAAACCTCAAAGCTATGATTCCAATGCTCCTTTCGGGCGATGAGGATAACCTTTATTCTGTCCTTATCCGTGGTCGTCACGGTATTGGTAAGTCTTGGGTTGCTTACCAGACTGCACGAGGATTGACTTGGGATGTGGACAATGGCACCACTCGCCCAGTTCAGGACGGTGAAACTTCTCTTCCCGTTGTTGAGATTCGTGCTTCTCAAATGACTGAAGGCGACTTGCTTGGTCTTCCTTCCCCTCATGATGTCAATGTCAACGGTGAATCTGCTGCTTCTCTCCGCCCTTTCGCTTGGCTTGTCAAGGCTTGTACTGAGCCTGTGGTTCTCTTCCTTGATGAAGTTGACCGCGCAACTACCGAGGTTCGTCAAGGCTTCTTCCAGCTTGGTGACTCTCGCCAGATCAATGGTTGGAAGCTTCATCCTGGTACCGTCGTATTCGGTGCTGTCAATGGTGGCGTTCATGCGGCACAATACCAAGTCGCCGATATGGACCCGGCAGAACTTGACCGTTGGGTTACTTTCGATGTTGAGCCTTCAATCGAGGATTGGCTTAGCTGGGGTA